>Ga0209205_1000049_pt1 | contig 34256 bp, 16 predicted proteins | sample ZodSprso05mmetaG_FD_184133 | JGI IMG/M metagenome (GOLD analysis project Ga0209205, IMG submission 184133) | Hot spring sediment microbial communities from Zodletone spring, Oklahoma to study Microbial Dark Matter (Phase II) - Zodletone Spring... ... | reverse complement strand
CTCAATCAGTGGAGGAAGCGATCCTGGTATATGTAACCAGGAGCCGGGAGCAATCGGTTCCCATGGCCGGATACCGTGTCAGCCAGAAGGCATGGGAGGAATTCCAGGATTTCAGCCGCCTTGTGGCGAGTACCGGCGACAGGGATGAGAAGATCAACAAGGCTTCCAAATACGGAAGCACCTACTGCTTTTACATCTTATTCAACAGCCCGTATGCATCGAAATAAAATCATATCACGCCTCCTGGTGTGGCTGTGCTGCATGTCGCTTGCCGTGGCCTGCGGCCCTTCACCCGGTGAATTTGAACAGGCCGCAGAACCGCTGGAGATATACCCCGATTATACCGCCGTGATCATTCCTCCGAACATTGCACCGATGAATTTCCATATTGAGAACCGGGGGACCGCTTTCCTGGCAGAAATCGCAGGCGAAAACGGGAGGAAGATCCGTGTAAGAAGCAAAACGGGAAACATTCAGATCCCCGGGAGAGCCTGGAAGAAATTGCTTGAAAAGGGCAGGGGAGGGCATCTCACGATCACGGTACTGAGAAAAGACCGGAACAATGAATGGGAGATGCTGTCCCCGGTGCGTAACGAGATCTCCAACGACAGGATCGACCCTTATATCGCCTTCAGGAAGATACCACCCGCTAACATCTACTGGAAAAACATGGGGATCTACCAGCGCTGCCTGGAAGATTTCAGGGTGACTCCCATTATGGTGAACAGCCTGACGGATGAGAACTGCATGAATTGCCATTCATTCAACGGAGGAGATCCGTCTCAGATGGTTTTCCATATGCGGGGGGCGTACGGAGGGACGATGATAAAGAACGGGGAAGAGACACGGTTTGTGGACACCAAAAGTGACCATACCCGCAGTGCGGGGGTATACCCTGCCTGGCATCCGGACGGAACGCTGATCGCTTTTTCTGCCAATATGGTCCAGCAGGGATTCCATGCCAGGATGGGAAAGATCGATTATGTGCACGACAGGTTTTCCGATATCCTGCTTTACGATGTGGAGAACAATTGCGTTACCAGGCCGGCAGAACTGGCCACTGAACAGCTGGAGAACCTGCCCGCATGGTCCCCGGATGGCCGGATGCTCTATTATATCTGCGCTGAAGGAGAGACAGATACGCTGCCGTATTACAGCACATTGTACAACCTGATGTGCATCCCGTTTGATCCGGAGACAAGGGCATTCGGTCAGCAGGATACGCTTATCCGTTACAGTGATTTCGGCAGAAGCGTTACTTTTCCCAGGGAAAGACCTGCCGGAGGGATCATTTCATTCATCGGGGCGGATTACGGTTATTTTACCATCTATAACAACGAGGCCGATGTCTATTTCTACCGAAGGGAAAACGGGGAGATCACCAGGCCGGGCATCAATTCGGTCTTTACCGAAAGCTATCCCAGCTGGTCATCAGGAGGGTCGTGGCTCATGTTCGTGAGCAAACGGGATGACGGGATCCACTCCCAGGTCTGGTTCAGCCATGTGGATGAGGACGGAGTGGCGGGTAAGCCTTTTGTCCTTCCCCAGAAGGATCCCGGATTTTATCAAACTTACATGTACAATTACAACCGGCCCGAGTTCATCAGGGGAAAGGTAGCTCTCAATCCCCGGAAGGTCTTTGCCCTGGCAAAGGAAGGTGCGGATACCACAGGCTTCAACATGGCAGCGAGCATCAGTGCTGCCACCGGTGCCACAGCTCCGGCAGAAGAAAAGCAAAGTGTATTCTTTTACAACGATTGATCGCTCCCGGCACCGATCATGAGGACAATACCTCTTTATCCACAGGGCATTTGGTGGTCCTGCATGCTCAATTCTTCTGTATTTTCCCGCGGATCGCGGATCCGTTTGTATCGATCCGGATGATCAAGAAACCCGGATCCACTGAACCCAGATCCACCCGGTTCCGGTTGTGCGTTTCCAGCAGTTTTTCACCGAGCATGTTGTACACCCTGACGGTGAATTCTCCCTGGCAATCGATATGCAGGATATCCGTTACAGGGTTCGGGTAATATTTTACCGTTTCCTCCCATTGTTCTGCGATCCCGGTATTCTCAGATACGGAGATGTATCCGGTTTTTGAAGCCGTATTTTCACCTGCTTCGTTCGCGCAAGTCAGGGAAACCTGGAATACGCCGGGATTCTGGTAGGTAACCAGCGGATTCTGGTCGGAAGATGTGCCCGGGGTGCCACCCTCGAAGGTCCAGCTCCAGGCCGTGGGATCGTTGAGTGAAAGATCGATGAACTGGACGGTCAGCGGTGCATTCCCCGACTTCACATCCACTGTGAAATTGCTCACCGGTGCCAGTTCCAGGTCCCGCGTGCCGTTTGCATAGAATACGCCCCACGTAGCGTCGGCAATCAGAGGTACCGGATCTCCCTGTCCGGTTATTTTATTTTGCCCAAGTCCGATATAGGCAACGATGTCCTCATACTCGGGGTAATTGACGGGATCTTCATAATCGAAAAGGATCCGGTCGTCCGATTTGGAGAAAGAGGGGAACCCCGGCCTTGTATTCATGGTGATCACTCCCACTTCGCCCGACAGCAGGTCCGCGCCTACGATGGCAAATTGTTCTTCATATGCATCGATGTAGTCAAAGGCGATGATATTCGGGGAATTTTTTGAAAAGACCGGATTCCCTACGCTTATTTCCTCGGGCAGCGACCCGAAAAGCTTTGCAATGCTTCCGTCCCCGAAATCACCGGTTTCATTGTCCCAGATCCGGATAAAACCGATATCCCAGAAACTGATCGGTTCCCCTTCGGCGGTTGTCAGTTCGTTGTAGGCATCGTACATCAGGTACTCTCCCGAATGGTCGAATTCAATGGCATCGGCATACAGCACACCTCCCGTATTTGTACCGGAGTGACTGGTGGTGGGATTGTAGAGCTGGAATTGCGCCCACTGTTCGGAAGTGAAATCATACACATAGATGGCCGTATCGATATATATGCTGATACAGGCCAGCAGGTTTCCGTCCCTGGAGACAGCTACATTATCCCAGACCTCCTGCTCCGATATAATCTCTTCGCCCGGGTTTTCCGGGTCTGTAAAGATGCTCCGGATCTTCGAGTCCCCGGATACGAAAACGGCAACATTGCCATTGTCGATCACGGATACCCTTCGTTTCATGTCCGTGGTGCTGAGCGGTTCAAATACCTCGGCATTCGTATCACACCTGTAGAGCGTGTTCGGATCATCCGGATTGGTGTCGTAGGACAGGATAAACTCGTCGCCGCTGTTTTCCTGGTATTCCTGCTCGTAGTCCACCTGCTCCTCGTCGAAGATGCCCACCGCATCGAATGCTTTCCCGGCTTCCTCCACCTCCGTGGAATTTTCTCCGTAAAGGTCCTTTGCGGATTGCACCACGGCGATCCTGAAATCGATGAACTGGGATTTTGTGGTCAGGTAATTGGCCAGGGCCCTGTAAAATACCTGCTCGGCTTTTTCTTTGCTGACTGCTGTGGCGAACAGGTAATAGGCATGGCTCCCGATGCTGTTGTTGATGTGTACCCCCCCGTTGTCCTGTTCACCGATATACATTTCCGATACGTGTGCCGGCTGCCAGTAATGGTCATTCAGGCTGCTGCCCCCGTTATGGGGATCGGACATGTTCCGCATGGTCCCTGATGGGAAATACTGGGTTTTCACCACATCCTCACCGATCAGCCAGTCCTCCCTGTCCACCATGGCCCCGAAAATATCCGCATAGGTTTCATTGATCGCCCCCGGCTGGTTCCTGTATTCCAGGTTGGCCGTATTCTCCACCACACCGTGTCCCATTTCATGAGCCACCACATCAAGTCCCCCCGCCAGGTTGTACAGGGCAGTTCCGCCGTTTCCGAAATAGATCAGGGGCGAACTCCAGAAGGCGTTGTCCATCCCGCTGCCGTCTTCGTTAGCGAGGTTTGCCACCCCCGTGATGGTCATTCCCTGGTTGTTCAGCGAATTTCTTCCGAAGGTATCTTCCAGGTACCTGTAGGTTTTCGTGGCCGCATAATGAAGGGATACCGCTGCCGGGTTGTTCCAGGTATTGTCGTAGGAACTGACGATCGTAAAGCTGCCCGGGTCGATGCTGGCATCGAAGGTCCGGATGATCCCATCTCCCTTCTCTGGGTTGAACATGGATTCCACCAGGTTGACCATGTAATAGGTGCCATTTTCCAGGTAGGTGTCAAAAGTCCTCAGCACACCGTTCAGGTCATACCCCGAGGAAACCACAGGTCCGTCCGTTTTCGTATTGTTGTAGCAGGAGACCACCTGTCCGGAAGCGGCATCCACGAAATATTTCCATGTTTCGATGAACCCGGAACGGATATCGATCTCGTAACAGAGCACAGCCTTCCCGGATTCCACCTGGTAGATCACCGGGGAGGAGGAAGGAACTTCATCATTCAGCAGTGTTTTCTCTGCGGGGGACAGCTCCCGCCACCTGCCGTTGCTTTTCAGATCTGCAATGGCAAAACCGATGGCTCGCTCCGCATCGATCTGCAGGGCCACATCCGGCATTTCCGCTGCACGGGTCAGTCTGCCGGTAAAGATCTCCTTCCGGTCATCCAGGTGGAGAATGACCTCGGCCCCGTAGATCCGGATCCCCTGCCATTGTTGCTGTGCCCTGATGTGGGTCATCCCCAGGTCATCCGTATAGATCTCTTTGATCTTCAGTGCATCTTCCGGGCTTTCCAGGTTGGTCACCTCCCTGGTGGCCTCAAAGAAATCCCGGAATCGTTGTTCCGGTGACTGCACCCCGGCTGATTTCAGGTCACTTCGTCCGCGCTCGATGAAGATGGGGCTCCCGGAATCCTTCGACAATATGATCCGTTTGATGGATGGATCACACAGGGAGACAGGCTTGCTGAATACGGGCGAAACCCGGAAGGTGGTCTGTGCATCAGCGGTTTTAAGTGCACCTGAATGGTTGATCGTCCGGTAGCTGAATGCGGGCAGGAATGTATCCCGGGTCTTTTTTGTTACGGGTTTGAACGGGTGATCCGGCTGACCGGAAACGGCACACACCGCCAGTGAGATGACGGCACAGCAAAATATCCTTTTCATTTTTTCTGATTTGGCAGGGTACTTACCAGGGTTTTGTAAAAGTCTTTTATTGCGGGGTGTTCAGAGGATTCGGTCCAGGTGACCCTGTATGTCACCGAATCCGAAATGACCTCGAGAAAATAGGTCATGTTCCCCACCTCGTCCAGATCCATGGTTTCGATGTGCAGGCTGTCCAGTCCAGCCTGGATAGCCTTCAGCCGGGAACGCTTGATCCTGTTGATTTTCTGCAGTTCCTCCCCGGTATCCTTATATACGGTCCCATTGTCGCCGATGGCATACCTTTCCGTCAGGTTGGCAAAACCACCGCTTCTGCCGAAACAAATGGTATCCACCGGGATATCGTTAACGGATAAATTACCTTTGGGAGCACAGTGATTGAAGGTGAAAGTGCACGCTGTAAAAAACGCCGGAATGATCAAAAATGATAGTTTTTTTGACATGATGGTAGATTTCGAAAAATTATTTTTTTCAAGGACAAACCAGATTACTGACCGATCATCTTGATCAGCTTTCCCGCCTGCACCTGGCCGGTCAGCTCCAGGTCATTCAGCAGGGCCAGTTTCTCCATCTGCTCCTGTTTGACGCCGTAATGCCTGAATGCTTCTGCAAGTGTACCCGTGCGCTGCACTTTTTTAATGAAGATCCTGTCGGGCTGCCTGTTCAGTTTCGAAGCTTCGGTCAGTTTGTTGAAAGTCCCCATACTCTGCTTGAAAATGTTGCGGTAGGTGTTATAATCGGCTTCGGCGGTGACCCCGTGGAACACGTAGTAATTCCCGTCGTAACTTATGAAATAGGAGTATACGATGTTGGCCTGCTCCTGGCCGGTAGCCTGATCCTGGTTTACCTGTTTGGACAGGGTCTGGATGGCCGGCAGTCCGTTCACACTGGTCTGGTTGCTTTCCAGCAACTGCAGTTCCAGGTTCTTGAGGGTGGTCCGGGCGGCTTCATCCAGGGAGGAACCGCCTGCCAGGGTAAAAAGCAGGAGTGCATCACCGTTCTCCGGTGCCATGATCACCTGGGCGGGTTGGTTCTGCAGCTGCCAGCCGGCAGGATATGAATATCTGAACTTCAGTTCGGGATGGTAAAATGTATTGCCCTCCACGAAACCCTGCCTGGGGTCTTCACCGTAAACGATCCCGTTGATCATCTGGAGGTACTGATCAGCATTCACTTTCCATGAATCATTGTCCAGGTTTGCCTGCCACTTCTCCGCTTCCAGTTTCACATATGCATACCGGTCGGCCGGACTGGGATGGGTGGACAGAAAAGTGGGGACACCTCCTTCGCCTTCCGGCATGCTCATTTTCTCCAGTACCTGGAAAAAATCCGCCATTTTGCCTGCATCATATCCGATCAGTGACGAATAGGCCACGCCCAGCGTATCGGCCTGGCGTTCATTGTCACGGCTGAATTTCAGGAAAAGCAGTTGCATGCCCTGCATGGCATATTCGGCGTACGGGGCAAACTTTTCCGAAGCGATCATGCCGCCGATCAGCAGCAATTGTCCGATCGTTTGCTTGCTCTGCTGGCTGGCCGAGTGCCGGGCGGTGATATGTCCCATTTCATGACCCAGCACACCGACCAGTTCGGCTTCGTTGTTGAACTGGGCGAGAATGCCCCGGGTGAGGTAGACATATCCGCCCGGGACGGCGAATGCATTCACCACCGGGGAGTCCAGGATCTTCACGTGGTACTTGAGGTTGGGCCGGTGGGAGACTTTCCCCATTTCATCCGCCCTGGCCTGGATAAAGCCGAGCAACTGGTCATGCTGATATTCACCGAAGGTGGAGACCACCTGGGGATCATATTCGGCCCCGAGCTGCACTTCCTGCTGTTCGGACATGAACATGAGCTGCTTTTTACCGGTAACCGGATTGACCGCACAGGATGTGGTCACCAGGAGAATAGCCAGGATCATTCCGGTTTTTACCATAAGGTTTACTGGGTTCATATGAAGTGTTTTAATGATACACATACGGCCGTCATCTGCCAGCCGGGAGAACTGATTCGCAAAATGGTAACATTGCAGATACAATTTACGAAGAAATCCCATATATCCTATATGCCAACGACCATCCCCGGTGTACTTTTTCGCTATATTAGCGGACAAAGATCCCGTGATGTCCAGACATCCCTATTTCCTTCAGAACCGAAAAGGATTCCTGATCACATGCATGCTGATCATTTCATGCGGGGTATCGGGACAGGGATTCCTGCATGCGGACGGGAAGGGGATCGTGAACGGAGCGGATGAGAATGTGGTCCTCAGGGGGATCGGGACCGGGAACTGGATGCTCCAGGAGGGGTACATGATGAAAACCGGGGATATTGCAGGGACCCAGCATGAATTCAGGGAGAAACTGGTCAACACCATCGGCGAGGCACTGACCGACAGTTTCTATATGGTGTGGCTCAGGGATCATTGCACCCGTACCGATATCGATTCACTGGCCTCCTGGGGATTCAACAGCGTCCGGGTGGCCATGCACTACAAGTGGTTTACCCTTCCCATCGAGGAGGAACCAATCGCAGGTTCCCACACCTGGCTGGATATCGGGTTTGCATTGATCGATTCGCTGCTGGACTGGTGCGGGGACAATGAAATGTACCTGATCCTGGATTTGCACGGGGCGCCCGGGGGACAGGGAGCCAATGCTTCCATATCGGACTATGACCCGTCCAAACCCTCCCTCTGGGAAAGCCAGGAGAACAAGGACAAGACCGTGGCCCTGTGGAAAAGACTTGCCGAAAGGTACAGGGATGAACCCTGGATGGGCGGGTATGACCTGATCAATGAAACCAACTGGACCTTTCCGGAAGGGAACAACTCCCAGCTCCGGAATTTATTTGTCCGGATTACAGATTCCATCCGGACCGTGGATCAGAACCACATGATCATCATCGAGGGGAACTGGTTTGCCAACGACTATTCCGGACTGACCCCTCCCTGGGATCCCAATCTGGTCTACAGCTTTCATAAATACTGGAGTTTTAACGACCCCGGATCCATTGACTGGATGCTGAACCTGAGGGATACCTACAATATCCCCATCTGGCTGGGGGAGTCCGGAGAGAATTCCAATACCTGGTTCACGAACCTGATCTCCCTCTGCGAAGCCCGGAACATCGGGTGGTCCTGGTGGCCCCTGAAAAAGGGGGGGATCAACAATCCCCTCCGGGTGGAGATCAATGATGATTACCTGCAGCTGATCGATAACTGGAGAGGGACCGGACCGTTTCTTTCCCCGGAGGAAGCTTTTCAGGCGGTGCTCACTTTTTCGGACCGTCACAGCATAGAAAACTGCTATTTCCAGAAGGACGTGGTGGACGCCATGATCCGGCAGCCCCACACCACGGAAACGCTGCCGTTTGTGAACCGCACGGTGCAGGACACCCTGTTCGCTCCGGAATACGACCTGGGCCGGAACGGATTTGCCTATTTTGATACGGATACGGCCGATTATCACGGCGATATGGACGGAACCTACATTGAATGGAACAGCGGACATGCCTTCAGGAACGACGGCGTGGATCTTGAGCCCTGCGAAGACGCCGTGAGTAACGGATACAACGTGGGGTGGACGAGCGATGGGGAGTGGTTGAGTTACACCCTGGTCAATGATTCGTCAGCCGCCTATACCATGGAGGTCCGTTCCGCATCCGCCGGCAGCGGGGCCCGCATCCACGTGGAGGTGAACGGCCTGGATGCTTCCGGGCCGGTTGATCTGCCGGCGACGGGCGGCTGGCAAAAGTGGGTCACCTCGGAAATTGAAGACATCATCCTGCCGGAAGGGCAGGTTCGTATAAGCATTGTCATTGACAGGGGCGGGTCCAATCTGAACTTCTTCAGATTCACCACCCCCCGTCCCGATTCATTGCTGCCTTTCAGGGCGCTTTCCGCGGTCACTTCCGTCCTTGAGAACGAATTGCAGATCACCCTGAATAAACCTGTGACCTCAACGCCTTCGTTCGAAATATCGGATTTTTCACTGGCCGGGGGAGGAGTGGAAAAACCGATAGAAAGTGTGAGCCTGGGTGGCGAGGAAGGACGGGTGCTGACAGTCATCTCATCCGCACCGCTTTTTTACAATGAGTCCCTGCGGGTGACCTGGGCCGGTGAAGGGATCCTGCACGGGGAACAGCCCCTCACACCCTTCAGTTACCTGGAGGTGCAGAACCGTCTGGCCAGGCATTTCCAGGTGCCGGTCAGGATTCAGGCCGAGGATTATTATCTGAACCGGGGACTGGAACTTGAGTCGTGCTCCGATATTGGAGGAGGACTCAATACGGGTTATGCCAATGTGGGCGACTACCTGGATTACGTATTATACGTGCCGCAGGCCGGGGATTATTCTCTGGATTTCCGGATTGCCACGGAACGGTACAACGCGGGTCTGCAGATACTGAAAAAAGGGGCGGACAGGTTTGAAATCCTGGGCAACATGCGATTTGACAGGACAGGGGGGTGGCAGAACTGGACCACCCAGTCCACGAGCCTCTCTCTGGGGGAGGGAAAGTATCTCATCAGGCTGATGGTGACCGGAGAGGAGCATAACCTGAACTGGTTTGAATTCAGGCAGCCGGTATCCGCGGAAACGCAGGCGGCAACCGGCTCCTTTTTGATCTTTCCCAATCCGGCATCCGCGCGGACTATCTTCCTGTTGAAAACTGCCGCTTCAGGGCAGGCAAGGCTGAATATTTTTGACAGCATGGGCCGGCTGGTGTTCAGCGAACCTTTTCAGGGAGAGCGGATGGAAATGGATATTTCGGACTGGCAAACCGGGGTTTACCTGGTCCGGATGGACACGGGTGACGATATGCAGCCGGGAAAGCTGATTGTGCAACCGTCCTATTAGAACAGCGTGTAAATAAAGGGCGCAAGTGCGGTACCGCTGCTCAGTACGATCAGGATCCCGAAAATGAGCAGGATGACTATCAGCGGGATCAGCCAGAGCTTCTTTCTCTCCCTGATATATTTCCAGAGGTCTTTCAGGAATTCCATTTCAATGCGCTATTTTTCTGGTGCCTGTGAAAGCAGCCCGGACAGTGCTTCGATGGCTCCGTGATCCGGATCCACATCCTTCAGTTTCTCCAACATTTTTACGGCCTGCTGAAATTCCTCAAGGCCGATGTAAAGATAAATGATTTCCTGCAGGAACACAGGATCAAATGCAAATTCATCAAACACCCGGTTGAATTGAACCAGGGCATCCCGGGGTCTGTTCAAGCGGATACAGATCTCTCCCATATGCCTGCGGGCCACATGCGAATCGTATATTTTCAGAGAATTTTCAAGGGTGGAGAAGGCACTGTCAAGCGCTCCTTCCCCGGCCATCTGCAGGGCGGCATGCACATGCGCCCTTGTTTTGTAAGGGATGTAGCGGTGGTAGGTATAGGTCTTCGGAGGGATCACCAGGTACTGTGCGGCATCATATTTCCTGAGCTGCTCGGCGACGGCCCTTGCATCCTTTTCCTGTCCCCCGTAGACACAGGCCATATAGAGTTTTCCAAGGGACTTTAACCTTTCGCTGTTGTCACCGGTGATCTCGAATGCTTCGCGGAAGCATCTCCTGGCATTGCGGTAATCGGCTTTGATGAGATAGATCTCTCCCATCCTGTAATTTGCGTAAAAGGAATGTTCGAACTCCACTGACTTCCGGAAATAGTCCAGCGCCAGGGGGAGGTCCCCCAGTTGTATCAGACAGGAGGCTGCATCCCTATAATTCACAGCCACATACGGGTTTGTTCGCAGCAATGCCTCATATTCACCATAGGCCGCAGGATAATCACCGCGTGCCTCGTATTCCCTGGCAAGCTGGAGCCTTATTTCATCCAGGAAGCGTTCAGGGTTCCTGAAAACATCGAATGCAATTGAATCTGTTCCGGAGCGGGGGCGGTAGGTCAGCCGGTAGTCGGGAGTGTTTGCATCGATGGGTACGAAGGGCCAGTGGGCCTTCAGGTTTGCGACCCGGTGGTGTGCCAGCAGGCTGTCCAGGGCAGTGTATCCCCAGTTCAACCTGTAATATTCCCAGGGACGGATCTGCTCCCTGTCCGCCTCCCCTGGCAAGCCCGATGCGATGATTGCCCTGTAGAATGCATCCGCCATCAGGAAATTGCCTTCAATGTTCGGGTGAACATGCTCTGTCATCAGGTTGTTCCCGATGATCCCGACAGGTGAAGCCGCCCGGAACCGGTCCGCCATGGGGACGGGAACGGCTCCATATTCCCGGGCCAGGCCCCGGATGATCTGGTTCACCTCCTCGCTGGCCCTGAAACGAACTCCGTCCAGGTCCTTTGCTTCATAATATAAAGCACGGGCAGTTTCATATTCCCCTTGTGCGAAGGCTTGTCCGGCCCTGGCATATGCGTTCCATGATGCATCTTCCACGCCCGATGAGGTTGCACTCAATGGCTTGATATCCTTGATGTTACTGACCACTTCGCTTAAAAAGACCGGGATATCCTTTCCCGCGAACCTCCGCAACAGCGCTCCCATGTTCTGTTCGAAACGGTTCATAGCCAGCCTGTATTCGTCGCTGTCAAGGGGAATGTTCCTGCTGGCGGCCATCCGCTTCATCAGGGTGCCGTGCACCGCATCTTTCCGGGCGGAGCCTGTCCTGTCCATGACAGAACCGATCAGGTTCCTGAAGAGCTGGTAGAACCGAAGGTCCATCAGGGCCAGGTGGGCCCGGGTGAGTGCCCGGATTTTGCTCATGCTTTCATTGGAAGCCACCCCGAATGCTCCGTAGAACTCGTTGTGGCCGGCATAGACCAGGATGGCATCGGGGTCATACCGGATGATCTCGCGTGTATAATCCAGGAGTGTATGGCTGTTGATGGCCGTGATGGCAGTGTTCACCACTTCGAAGTGCCTGTCCGGGTAAGTATCCTCCAGCCTTTTGTGCAGGATCCGCGAAAACATCAGGTTCTTCTCGAATGGGAAGCCCACCACCGTGGAGCTTCCCATTACGAAAATGCGAAAAGTTCCTTCCGGTTTTTTCTTCAGGAAAATGTCATTGGGCGGTGCATCGTATTCCAGCTTGCGGAAATATTTACTGCCCACTTCCGGATTCAGGATCATGTATTGTTCATAACCCTCCCGCGGGTTCGGAATGAACAGGCCCGGATCATCTCCGTATGATACCAGCCTCAGGATACCTTCCAGCAGCAGCAGCATGAGCAGGGGCAGACTCAGGGTGATGATCCTGAAAAGGGCCCTGTGTGAGCCGGCGGCGTTACTTGTGGAGATATCTGGCCCTTTCATGGTGGTTATGCAATGAACATGGAAACTTACATAATTTTATCTTTTGGTCCAAAGGATTGAAGATCCCTGCAGCTTTGCCATTTTTTTCTGATTGTTCATCGAAATTTGCCACTTCCGTTATATTTTGAAAAGAAATTTATATATTGTAGGGCGATCTGAATACTGTCAGTGCGGGAGAACATAGTATATGGATGTTCTTTCCGGTGATGGTTGTTCGGATCGTAACCATGTCTAACTAAAAACTAATGCTATGAAGATGAAGATTTTTACTCTTTTCCTCTGTGCGGTGTTTGCTGTTGCCGCCTCGGCCCAGGAAAGACCTACCCATGAAGTCCAGAAAGCCTCCGTGGCTCCTGTGATTGACGGGATCGTAGATGAAGTCTGGGATGAGGCCGCGCCGAACAACATCGATAAAAATTTCCAGTCTGAGCTTCCCACACTGGGCATGTCCGGCGAAACCTACTGGAAGGCTTTGTGGGTGGAAAACGAAGGGATCTATGTGCTCCTCATCGTGAATGATGACGTGTTTTATCCCCATTATGCCGTAGATCCTATCGGAAATAGCTGGGAATACGACAAGCCGGAGATCTACTTCGACTGCAACTACCTCCTTCAGGATGATGGTGGAGCCTCATCCGAAGGGCAGCCGGGAAGCGGACACCACCAGTGTGCGCCCCCGTTCGAAGACGGGCTGAATGACGGTACCATGCTGGATGCCGGTGTGGATGGTGAAGTCGATGCGGACGATTTGGGCGTGAAGTATGCCTTTATGGTAAATGACCCGGACTACATCGCGGAGTATTTCTTCCCGATGGATTACCTCACGGACGCAGACGGGATCATCAACGACCTGAGCGGTGAGATGGGTTTCGATGTGACCATCATCGACAGGGACCCGGGTGATGCAGCCCGCAAGCGCGCTGTCTGGGCCAACACCGGTGTGGGTGGTGACGCGAATGAGTCCTGGAACAGCATGGACGATTGCGGTATCCTGACTTTTGCAGGTGTGGGTGAAAAAGTCTATGTGGAAAGTATCACCCTGACAGGAGGAGATATCACTGAAAATAACCTCCCGTTACAGCTCCAGGCAGAGGTGCTTCCGGAAGATGCAAGCAACAAAGCCATTCAATGGTCGGTTGAAAATGTGACCGGAAAAGCAAAAATCAGTTCCGAAGGAGTGCTTACTCCCATTCTGGACGGTGATGTGATCGTGACCGCAGCTGCCAAGGACGGTTCCTATGTGGAGACGTCCGTTACTGTGAACATCAGCAACCAGATCGTTTCCAGGTCCGAGCTCAACCTGATCCGGAACGGTTACTTCGATGAAGTGGAAGATGATGGTTCAGCGGAAGAGTGGAGCGGTACCCAGACTGTGGTAGATGGAGTAGTCCAGCTTGATCCTCCTCCGGGTGGGGTCAATTACTGGGATTTCACCATGATCCAGCAGAATTTCGGGTGCAACACCACCGATACGTATACCTTCAGTTTCGTGCTCTGGGCAGATGATTCCGATACGGTCAATGTGGACTTCGAAGACCCAGCCAACGAATACAACAGGTACGGATCATCCACGCATGAGTACTCAAACGGAGAATCCGACTGGACCTTTGTGTCCGAGATGGCACCGACCAAGTATGTGTTTGATGTGGTTTTCAACGAGAAGCTTGAGAATACTACCGAGTCCCTGCAATTCATGGTTGGATTGCATGATCCGGTGGTATACATCGACAGCGTAGAACTGGTCAACAACAATGACCTGGCCCTGATTACCGTATATACCCCTGTTGAATCGATCACGGTAACCAGTGAAGGAGATGTGACCCACGTGGCCTCTGGCGGCACACTGCAGATGAGCGCTGAAGTACTTCCGGCGGATGCCCTTCTTACGGATGTAAGATGGAGCGTGGTGCCCGGAACAGGCTGGGCTTCCATTGATGAGGCCGGGCTTCTCACCGGGGATACGGTTGGTACGGTAACGGTTGTTGCTTCTGCCAAGGACGACAGCAATGTGACCGGGACCATGGAGGTGACTGTTACCTTCCCGGAAGGGATCCAGGAGAACGGCGCGAAGCAGCTGATGGTTTATCCGAACCCTGTTACCAGTGAATTGAATGTAGTGGTCGCCAACGCTGATGCAACCGTGACCATTTACAACAGCGTTGGGATGAAGATCGAGGAAGCCGCGATCAGCGGAACTGTTCATAAATTTGACGTGAGCAGCTACGCTTCCGGTCTCTACTTTGTAAAGACAGGAAACGCCGTGGTGAAATTCATCAAGTAATTCCTGCTGATACGCATTGATCAAGGAGGGTGTCCCGCATGGGGCATCCTCTTTTTTCATTCAGGAGCAAGACCCCGCCTGAAGCAGATGCGGTCATCGCTGCCTGAGCTGGTGCGCAGCAGCAGGTTCAGCAGCGATACCGTATACTGCGGAAGGCACGCTCACCAGGGTTCGACAGCCGGCGGCATCTCCAACCGCTGCTGAAATTCTTTTCTGCGAAAATCATTTAGGCAGCTTACCGGAGATACCGCCGGGAACAACAGCCTGAAGCAGATGCGGTCATCGCTGCCTAAGCTGGTGCGAAGCAGCAGGTTCAGCAGCGATACCGTATACTGCGGAAGGCACGCTCACCAGGGTTCGACAGCCGGCGGCATCTCCGCCCGCTGTTGAAATTCTTTTCTGCGAAAATCCTTTAGGCAGCTCACCGGAGATCCCGCCGGGGAACAAGGCTGGGAGGAGCCTTACTGCCGGATGACTTTCCCTGAGAAGCCGGTATGAACGCGGTTGTCGTGCAGGAGGTAGAGATAGGTTCCGGCGGGAACGTCATGACCGCCGGAGTCGGTGCCGTACCAGATGACCCTGTCCGAACCGGCAAAGCTGAGCGTACGGATCAGGCGCCCTTCCATGTTATAGATCTCAAGGATTGCATTCCGGGAGACCTGCTCAGGACGGTTGAAGACCGTATGGGCTGAAAACGGGTTGGGGGCGGCTGCATGAAGGGTGGGGCAGGGTTCGGAAGGGATCCCGATGATGCTTGCATTGCGGTATACCAGTTCAATGCCGTCACCCGTTCCAAGGTTCCTGGAGTACTGCCTGTCCGTTGGATTATTCCAGTGTTCGAAAACCCCCAAACTGCCCATGGGGGTCCCGTCGCCTTCCGGATCATATTCAATGCCTTCCGGCCAGAAGTCGCTGCTGGCACATTGTAACAGGTAATCGGCAATTTCAGTTTTCATCCGGATGGGGTAATTGATTTTGGTGGGATCAACCACGTATTCCTGGAAAAGGATATCGAAGCAGACAGACTCCAGGGCCACGGGATCCTGTCCCACCAGGATGGAACTGGGGTAATCATTGCCGAAAGGATCTGATTTGAATTTTTTGATCCATCCTTCCCAGCTTTCACCTCCCCAGATCCCGTCGATAATATAGATCAGGCCTTTGCCCCCAGTCTCTCCGTGTCCCATGTAATCCACAGTATGCCTGTATTTTCCCGTTCCGCTGCTGTTTCCCGGCAGACTGTAATGCATGTCAATGGCAAACTGGGTTTTGGGATCGTCGCCTTTTTCCAGGAATGATCCCTGGTGGTTCTTGGAAATGAGTGTGATGCCCCCTTCGTTATGGGTCTTCAGACAGGGGATATTAATGAGATAGGTTGCATCCAGGTAATGCTGCGGCAGGGTGGATCTGTAGCGTTTGTCGCTGAATACCAGCACTTCCTCCGATGAGGGGACGGTCTGGTCCACTCCGTAAAGTCCTTTACCGTCCACGTAACAGACATCCGGGAACCTGCCCATGACCTGGTCCCTGTATTCCTGCCTGAAATCACGGTAGGGATCGCCCAGGATCATGTCCGCCTGGGCCACTCCCACCACGTTCACCAGCTGGTCCAGGACTGCATTGAGCAGCTGGGGTGTGGCATCCATCCTGGAGGGCCGTTCCCGGTAGCTGGCACTCTGGTTGGTCAGGTTGATCTTAAAGGCGATCTTTTCACCCGGTGTATAGCCCACCTCACCCCGGTCATGGGACCTGTTGAAGGCGGTGAAAATGGAATCCCAGGCATCGGCAAGGTTTTCTGTTCCGGCATACAGGGTGATGGACAGGGCAAGCATGTCGCCGATCACGCTTTCATCGGCATTGTCGTTGCTGTACCAGAAGTCCTCGCTGCCGTCTACCGGGACATAGTTCTCATTGGTTGCCCTGTGGTCCTGCACCCATACCACCCTGCCGGGATAGAGCCCCCGTGCTTGTCCGACGGGTGCGTTGGATTCCACGGGGTAGGTATTGTAACCTGGAATAACAGCCCCAGCAATGGTTTCCCTGCTGTCCCACATGAAAATGAAGGCAAATGCAGCGATGGATAGCATCAAAAACAGGGAACCTGCCAGATACCTGGACCTGTGCAGCGATTGCCTGAATTTTTTAAAGGAAAGCCAGGATGCACTGATCCCCAGCAGGTAGATGATGAATGAGGACATGATGGGTGCGGCCACCTGCATGCATGGGTACCTGGCACGGCTGGGTTTGGGTATGACCCGGATCAGGAACCACAGGGTGGCCAGCGCGCCTGTAATGATCAGGTAAGTTTTCGAAGATGTAAAATTGAACCTTGAAAACGGTTTTTTCCTCATTCCTGATTATTCAAACGGCAGGTACCAGTTTGCCGGATCCATCAGTCTGGCGCGGATCTCGTTATACATGGGTGTTCCCTCGAATTTGGCAGCCACTCTGTCGGCCAGGTATTCAGGCTCATTCCTGCGTTCCGCAATACGTACCAGGTCAAACCACCTTTTCCCCTCACAGGCCAGTTCCAGGGCCCTTTCCTGGATAATGAGGTCTTCGATGTAACGGATCCTTTCCGTTCCTGCCAGACCTTCGGGGACCTCCTGCGAGGTCAGGTAAACCCTGCCCCTGATACCGATGTTCCTGTTCCATCTTGCAAAAGGAGCGGGCTTGGGATTCACCTTGTTCACCCCCTCGTTCAGCAGCATCAGTGCAAATTCCTGTGATTCCTCATCGCCCATACGGTTGTATGCTTCCGCAAGCATCAGGTGGATGTCTGCTGCCCTGGAAATGATAATGTCCGAACTGAACGGGTCGCTCTTGTCGATCTCGTACTTTGTGAAATAGGTATAATCGCCGGATCCCATGGCTGCGGAGTCCACGCCGAAAGTCACTCCCAGTCCCCTGTACGGATCTCCTTCCGGACCTGCGGCCGGGACCTGGGACATGAATGATTCCACCAGGACATCAGACGGCTTTATCTTGTACTGGAGCGAATATCCGAACAGATTTGCCAGCGGATTGTACTGGTCTTCCACCGAAGAGAAAGGCACAACCGCGATATTCTCAACTTCGGCGGTCTCGGCATTCAGGAAGATCGTGGCCCACGCATCGTCCTTATAGGTGTTGTCGACCTTGAGCATGGAAGATGTATTGAGATAGCTTTCACATGCCAGTTTCAGGTATGTGACGGCATTGGCGTAATCATTCTTTTCCAGGTAAAGTTCACCGAGCAGTGCTTTCGTATTCACGTAAAAGGGCATCTTCAGTTCCTCGCGTTCGGTTCCCACCGAAGCATCGAACACATAGGGGGTGATCTGATTGATCAGCGTGTCGATCATCACATCCCTGGTCAGGATGTTCTGCTCCAGGCTCTCCGGAAGAGAAGTGAGGTTATCATCCACATAAGCCGCCTGGTCGTAAAGGCGGACCAGGGTCAGGTAGGTCCACGCTCTCATGGTGATCAGGCCTCCCCTGAAATAATAGAGAATATATTCATCAAATTCCCGGTCACTTTCAGCCACCCGGTCGATATTGGCGAGCACTTCGTTCAAATTGATAATGACTTTGTAGAAGTCAGCCGGATCCGTATACGGGTTCCCGGTTGAAAATACCTGGCGGTTGATCTCTGTCAGGTACGCATCGGCATTGGCCGTGACGTCCATGATATCAGACCGGAGACCGTCCAGCACGACCAGTCTCGGCATCGCTTCCTGGAGAAAGGAGATGGCTCCTCTGGCAGATATGTCAGCATCGGTCGAATTCTTGTAATGCAGATCCGGCGTGATCCTGTCCCCGGCTGTCTTGTTGAAGAAATCTTCGCTGCATCCCAGGCTGATGACCAGCATCAGTCCGGGGATAACCAGCAGATATGGATTGAATCGTGATCTCTTTCTCATTTCAGTGTATTTTCAGTGTTATAAGTTCAGTTTTAATCCGGCTATGAAGGACCTGGACTGAGGCATCATCCCGTAATCCACTCCCATGTAAAACGGACTGTTCAAATAGATGAACTCCGGATCATATCCCGTGTAATTGGTGAGGGTGAGCAGATTGGTCGCCGTAACGTAAAGTGTGACTCCCTTGGTGAGGCCCGCGATGTCCGGCAGGAAATAACTCAGGGTTATCCGCTCCAGCCGGAGGTAGGAGCCGTCCTCGATCCAGCGGTCCGAAAATACGGTATTTCCGGTGGGATCCCCGTAACTGACCCTGGGCAGGTCCGCGCTGGTGTTGGAAGGTGTCCATCTGTCCAGCACCGCGGTAGACTGGTTGCCATACGAATCCATGGACTCTGTCCGGTACCTCATGTAATTGTATACATCGTTCCCCATTGAATAGTAAAAAAGGGCCGACAGCTCAAAATTCGCATAGGATAACGCCGTGTGGATCCCCCCGAAAAGGTCCGGGTTCGGGTCACCGATGATCATCTTGTCATCCTCGTTAATGACGTTGTTTTGATCCACATCCACATATTTTACATCTCCGGCCTGCATGGGCACTCCTTTGGGTCCGGTTACCGATCCTGCCTCTGATTCGGAAATGAGACCGTCGGTCTTGTACCCGTAATAGGCATTCACCGGGTTCCCTTCAGAAGTGATCAGCTGTGCTCCCTTAATGGATGTGATGATGTATTCTGTTTCCGGGTTCAGGAAATCCAGGCTGGTGATCTCGGTGGCGGCTTTTCCCACGGATGCGCCGAGGGTCCATACAAAACCTCCTGACCGGATACGTCCGTCCGCAGCAATCTCCATCCCCGTAACCGCCAGCTTGCCCCCGTTGTCGTAGTAATGCGTAAACCCGAAGGAGGAAGGTAGTTCCTGCTGAACGATCAGGTTGTTCACGTTGGATTGATATACGTCTGCATGCAGGTTCAGCGACTGGCCCAGGATGGACAGATCCAGACCCGCATTGATGGTATGTTTCTTTTCAAGCTCCAGGTCTTCATTGGGAATTGCCTCCCTGATCAGCACCCCGTCCCCGTTCAGCCTGCGGTTGGTGTAATACAATTTGGAATAATCGTACACCGTACTGAACATGTTGCCTGTCACCGAGTAGGACCCTCTGATTTTCAAGTCTTCCAGCCAGCTCACCTGGTTCAGGAAGCCTTCCGAGGAAAGTCGCCAGGCGGCGCCCAGGGAGGGATAAAAATTATACCTGTGGGATTCGTTTGTGGCGGAATTTCCGTCATAGGAGAGGTTGGCGGTGACCAGGTACCGGTCCCTGAAATTATAATCAACGATCCCGAAAAATGACATCCAGGCCAGTCCCCTGTTATCTCCCGTTGTGGATTGCAGGAAGCTGTACTGAGACCCGTCACCCAGGCTTTTAAAGTCATCCGATGGCGTATTCAGATCGATGCTGCGGTTGTATTTATAGCTGTTATCCATGTACCGGAATCCCCCGTTGACTGAAATGTTGTGTCCGGAGGTGGTGCTGTTGGTGTAGGTCAGCATGGTGTGGTTCTGGGTGGACCTGAATTCATAAACAAAATCGCCGGGACTGTTGTATGCCGAATCCACCTGCACGATACCCAGATCCGGCAGGAAGATGTTTTCCCGGGTATTGTTGAAATTGATGCCGAAGAGGGTGGAGAGGTTGAAGTGATCGTTGAACCTGTAATCTGCCCTGATGGATGCCAGGAAATGATAATTCCTGTTCACGCCCAGGGCATTGTTGATAATCGCCACAGGGTTGCTTACACCGAAAACTCCCACATCATCCAGGTAGGTCAGGGTTTCGCCTGTGGTTTCATCCCTGGCGATGGGGGTCATGAGGGGAGACTTCAGCAGGGCTGAGGCAACCGGGTTTTTCCACGCACTCGGGCCCTGGTTCGCCAGCTCGCTGTCGGCCAGGGAGAGTTTGGCATTCGGCGTGACCGAAAATTTATCGGTGATATTGACCTTCCCGTTGATTCGCAGGTTGAACCGGTTATATCTTGAATTATCGTATATACCTTCCTGCATGAGGTTTCCGACGGATACGTTGTAGGTGGCGATATCATCCCCCCCCTTCAGGAAAAAGTAAAATTTCGAAACGGCTGCAGGCCTGTATATTTCTTCCTGCCAGTCCGTGCTGTTATTGTACTTGTAGTAATCCTCCGACGAAGCATCCCCGTGCAGCCAGGGGTACATGGTGTTGATCTGGCCTGCATCATAACCCTGGGTAACCAGCACCTCCTCAAAGTAGTTTCTGAATTGCGAAGCATTGAGCAGCGGCAGCTTATCAGGGGCCATGGAGATCCCGCCGTAGGCGGAGAATTTGATCACCGTACTCGCTTCAGCCTTTTGCTCGGTATTCAGGTTGATCACACCGTGGGAACCCACAGCGCCCAGGTGGGAAACGCCGCCCCGCAGAATCGTGACATCTGAAATATCCTCGATATCTACCACATCGAGGGGATTCAGTGCGAAACCTTCCATGAGGCTGTGCTGTGCGTAGGAGTAATCATGGATCATTCCGTCAATGAACAGCAAAGGCTCGGTATTGGCGAACAAGGAGGAGAATCCGCGCAGGTTCATGAATGTCCTGTGTCCGGGCATTCCGGATTGATCGATGACCGACATTCCCGGGACCCTTCCCTGGAGGGCCTGGTCAAATGAGGTGGTCTTTTCCAGTGCCATATCACCCTGTACAAAGGAAGTTACCGGATAAACCGCGTCTTTCCTCAACCTGGGGCCTGTTGGCGTGTTGAAGGAATTGTCCATGGAACTGAACCGGTCGGGAACCAGCGATATTTTCACGTAATCTCTTCCGTTCAGAAAAATATAGCGCAGGTTGTAACCCGGCAGGTTCACAATGATCTCTGCCTGCAGATCGGGGACTGTGATGGTAAAAGCTCCCTGTTCATTTGTTGCCGAGGAAGCACCGGTGGAGGAAACCGAAATGGCTACCTGGCTCAATGGAAGCCCGGTCCCCGCCTCTGTGACCACCCCCGTAACTTCTGTTCCAGTTGTCTGCGCTGCCAGGGGAAGGGTGCACGCACCGGTAAAGAGCAGGGCAACAAGGAATGCACATGTGGAAAATAATTGTCTTTTTGTCATTTCAGTGTCATATTAAATGATTGCACAGGGATTCATTTATTGGATGGGTGTCAGAATCACTGTATCCCAGAAAAGCAACCCGGGACTTTTCGTTACCACTTTGATTACGTGCCTTTCGGTCTTGTCCCAGTCAAACTCGCCCCAGCTGGTCGATTCCGCTGGGTCAGTGGATTTGATCAGTGCGGTATTCACCCCGTCCACATACACGGCATAGTTCGTCTGGCCGGCCCATAGGTTGGCGGTCATGTTATACTTGCCTTTCATGATCTTGGGAGTGGTGATCTGTACCCACCACCAACCGTTCATGCTCAGGCAATCGTCATTCTCCAGCTTTCCTGTATCGTGATCCTTGAAATAATACAAAAGGTAGTCGCCTTCCCACTTGATATATTCAAAGGTGTTCTGCCCGTCAAACCATCTCATGTAATATTTGCCGAAATAGTCTCCCTGTTTCATGTCGAAATAGTCGGTCGTTTCATGCACGATGGTGGTAGGTTCGGGCTGGAAAACGGGAAGCAGGTCGTTGATGGTATGCACCGTACCGTTTTTAGCAGGGTTGTTGGACTGCTCGATAACAAAACCGGTATATTCCTGCGTTTCGCTCTTTAAATTCAGCTTATAATCATCCGAGATCCTTACGTCCACGTTGTTGTCATAGGAAAGGATCGGATATACCCGGCTTTCCAGTTCATTGAGGTAGTAGGTTCCCCCGAGGCAATGGTATTCCATATACCTGTAAAACTCATTTTCCAGGTAGGTGATGCTGTCAGGGGCATCTGTAAAATAGTCAATCATCTGGTCAACGGTGGATATTCCGTATGCATTGAAGGTGGCATCGGCCACGGCAAGGACGGTAAATCTGGTACGGGCCATTTTATTGCCATAGGGGAATTCAATCAGGTTCAGGGTGTCCTTCAGATTGGTCAGGTCAAGGCCTTGCGTGAACAGGGAGTAGGCAGGATTCGCCGCAAGATACTCGTACACGCTGATGGTGACGGGTTCGATCACACGATCCAGCAGGTGGATCACCCCGTTCGCGGCTGAAATATTCCTTTTAATGACCAGGCTGCGCTTGTTGACAATGATGTCAGAACCATCAAATTCGGTGACCAGGTAATCTCCCACAGCATTCAGGTCACGAATGGCTCCAAGTTGAAAGTCACCCGTTTCTATTTTGCTTGGCACCAAGTGATTGAGTGCGAGATCATTCAGGTATTCCACCGGAAAATCCTCATAGGATGAAACGCCTTTCTCCTGGTAAAATGCTTTCATGGCATCATCTGTGGGCAGAAACATGGTGAAAGGTCCCCGTACGCTCAGCAGGCTGGTTAAACCTGTGGTTTCCAGAATCCCTTCAAATTCCGAGAATTGCTCATTGCTGGCGATGTATTCGGAAATGACCTGGTCCATGGATGCTACTTCCCACAGCACCGGGTCTTCGTCGCAGCCTGACACCAGCAAGGCAAATGCAATCACTACTAATTGGCTGCCCATGGAGAGCAGTCGCCGGCCTGAATTTTTCATGGGTCTATCTGTTTGAATTTTTTTACCGATCATAATAAGGATTTTGTTTCAGGTTCTGATTGTATATCAGCTCATGTTCCGGTATGGGCAGATAATAACTCAGGGTATCATACACCCTGGTTCTTAGAACTGCCTGCTGTTTGATGTCAGCACCCGAGAGGATCATATTGATAATGATCTGCTTGTTTTCAAAATTGTTCCGCTTGGCAGCGCGCAGCAGATCGAACCAGCGTTTCCCTTCAAAGAGGAATTCCCTTCCCCTTTCATCCAGAAGGGCCTGTCTCAGCAGCTCTTTGTCGGATTCTTCCACATAGGGCATACCGGCACGCAACAGGGTTTCTGCGATCAGTTCATTGGCATCTTTGAACCGGTTCAGCTCGATGGATGCCTCAGCCTTCATCAGCAGGATGTCTGCATACCTGTAAAGGATCCAGTTTGCATCCCGTTCGGTGATGATTCTGGGTATCAGCCCCAGCGCATCTTTCCCCTGGTATTTCCAGACGGCTCCTTTTCCCTGGAACATCCTGAGGTCTTCCCTGAGCATGAACATATTGATGTTTTTAGCTACCATGTTTACCTGGTTTCCTCCCGAAAAGGAAATCATGTTGTAATAAATGGGATTCTCCTGTCCTTCGAGATCATCATCATACTGGATCTCTATGATGCTCTCCACCGGGGAATTGCCGGGATAGTAAATATTGAAGAAGGTTTCGGTGGGTTCCAGACCGTAAAGTCCCGAATTGATTATTTCATCACAGTACTGGATGCATTTTTCATATTGCTGATCCCACAGATACACATCGGCCAGCAGGGCCATGATGGAATATTTGTTCGCACGCCCGTAGAAATAATCGGTTCCGCTGAATTCTGTGGAATAGGCCATATCCCTGGCAGCCAGGAGATCGTTGATGATAAAGTGCAGCACCTCCTTTTCGCTGCTTTTCCCCACAAATAGATTGGATGTATCCGAAACGGATGCTTCCACCACCAGTGGCACGTCTTTCCAAAGGCGTACCAGGTAAAAGAATGCCATTGAACGGATAAAGCGGGCTTCCGCTTCAATGGCATCTTTCAGTTCCGGCGTAAAGGTCTGGTCTTTTTCGAACACTTCGTCATCGTAATGCATCAGCGTATTCGCCAGATTGATGGCTGTGTAATAGTTGTTCCACGAAATCACACCGTTGGTCGGACTGATGTTGCTGGCAGCAATCTTGGCGTAATCCGTGAAGTTGGTCCCCGTAAATTCTACCAGGTCGGCCCGCAGCTCACCGAATATCAGTGATTGCAGGCTTGCTTCGCGGAGGGCATCGTACGCAGCAGCCAGGGCTCCTTCCACATCGGCGGTCTTCGTCCAGAATTTCTCCCTGATAAGGTCATTCTCAGGGGCAATGGACAGCCAGTCGGTACAGGACGTAAAAGTCATTACACCGGCCAGCAGGACAAATCTTAAAGACCTTTTCATATCGCGTTTTTTCATGACAGTCGGTTTGTGTGTTAAAATGTAATGGTTGCTCCAAACATGAGCCTCATGCTCGGCGGGGTTTTACTGTAGTCCTTCGGCAGCACGTCAGGCCTCGAGGGAGGAGCCACATCCGGATCCTGTCCGGAATAGTTGGTCCACGTAAACAGGTTATACCCGGTGGCAAAAAGCCGCATTTCATTCACCCTGATCTTCTGGAGCAGGTTCGGACTGACCATGTAGCTCAGGGAAACCGTTTTCAGGCGCAGGTAGGACCCGTCCTCCACGAAACGGTCTGATCCCAGCCAGTTGTAGCCGTCGTTGAAGAGCGCCCTGGGTATTTCGGTCTCATCTCCTTCCCTTCTCCACCGCCAGTTGGTGGCCAGGCTCTGGTTGTCATAGTTGTACATCTTTTCAGTGTCCATGCGGGTTTGATTGATGATCTCCTGTCCCAGCTTGAAAAACAGGAATGTGTTCAGTATGAAGCTCTTGTACTGGACCCTGATTCCGGCACCGCCCATCAGGTCCGGATTGAGATCCCCCAGGTAGACAAGATCCAGCTCATCGATCTTACCGTCGTAATTCTGGTCCACGTATTTCGCATCACCTCCTTCAAATACATAGCCGGAAGGGCCGCCCATGATCATGGTGAGGGGACTGTCAATATTCAGGCCATAGACCGGATCGCCGTTGGCATCCCTGACGATGGCGTCATCATCTGACAGATAGACCCCTGCATATTCGTAACCGAAGAATCCTCCGAGCGGTTCTCCCGGTGTTACACTGATCTTGTAGTTCCCGTTCTCGAGCATATTGCCATATACCAGGCTGTAGTTTTCCGGAAGCCGCAATACCTGGTTCTGGTTCCTGGACAGGTTCATATTAAAACTCAGCTGAAAATCCTGCCTTCTGACCACCGTATAATCGATCAGGAACTCAAATCCCCTGTTTTCCATTTCTCCGTCGTTGCGGTCGATGCTCGAAAAGCCGGTTTGCTCGGGAATGCCTGAATTTTCGAGATAAAGGTTCAGGGTTTTCTTCCTGTAATAATCCACTTCAATATTCAGTCTGCCCTGCAGGCCATAAAATGAAATCCCAGGGTTCACCTGGTCGATGGTTTCCCATCTCAGGCTGGTAAGCTCCACACCCGTGGGCCGGACACCCTGCATATCCATGTAGGAAATACCCGAACCGGCCTCATAGGTATTGAAATACAGGTAATTCTGTGCAGGTGAATTCCCGCTCTGTCCCCAGCTGAACCTGAGTTTGAGATCGTCGATGAAAGCCACATCCCTGAGCATGGCCTCTTCCGAAAGCCGCCAGAAGACCGAGAAAGTGGGGAACAGGCCCCAACGGCTTTCCCTGCTGAACTTGGAGTTCCCCTCATACTTGGCCCCCAGCATCAGGCTGTATCTGTCCCTGAAGATATAGCTTCCCGTGAGAAACAAACCCATGGCCCGGTATTCGCTGAAACTGGAGCCGAAATAAGTCAGGTGCACATCGTTTACAGGCTCTGTCAGAAAAGGCGAGGCTGACTGGCTCGATTCGGTCTTGTACCACCTGGACTGGGTGGCCTCCGTATCGAACTGTCCCATGAAGACAAGTTCGTGATCAATGCCCAGCTCTGGCCTGTAGATCAACTGGTTGAACGTGAATATGGAGCTCTTTTTGGAAAATTCATTGACCGCATGATTGGAGATGTCACTGCTGTAATAATACCCCAGCGCTTTGTGGGGCAGGAACTTGGCTATCTTGTTGTCAAAAATGTCCAGGGTGACCGTGGAATTAAAAATAAGCCGTGGAGTAACGAAGTACCTGGCGCTGAACAATGCCCTGGCATTGTCCTTGTAACGCTGCTGCTCGCCCAGGTTGGCAAAGGCCACAGGGTTGTAGGCATCCCTGGCTGAACCCTGGAGGGTTGAAATGGGTGTGAAATATTCGCCGTAGTGGACATTGCTCGTGTCCCTGTCGTAAATGGACAGGTTCGGCATCTTGCGGTATGCCACCGACCGGAGGGATTTCCAGCCGCCATATTCATAATCCTCCACATCATATGTATTTTCCTGGTCATACCGGGTATACATGATATCCGTTTTGAACTGCAGCTTGCGCGAAAGATCGTAGTCCAGCGAACTGCGCAGGTTGAGCTTCTTCAGGTTATTGCCGATGGTTGTTCCCTCCTCGTCAAAGAAGCCCATGGACATGTTGTACCTGGTTTTCTCTCCCCCGCCACGGACCGAGAAATCATGCTGGTGGGTGAAGGCCCTCCTGGTGATCTCCTTCACCCAGTTGGTATTCTGTGAATAATTGTAGTACTCTTCCCATTCCGGATCAAAGGCAATCTCATCGCTGTAGAATGTATTGTAGGTGACATTATAATGTTCCTCCGTGATCAGGCGTGCATATCCCGCACCGTCCAGCATCGGGATGGGATCCGGTTCCCAGGCCGATGTCAGTTTGGCGGTATATTCAAAGATGGGTTTCGATTTGATCCCCCGCTTGGTTTTGATCATCAGCACACCGTTGGATGCCCTGGATCCCCAGGCAGCGGTGGAGGCCGCATCTTTCAGCACCTCGATGGACTCGATGTCCTCCGGCGACACATCGATCAGGCTGCCGAACTTTTCTATATCGGCACTGGCAAAATCAAAGCTTTCGTCAATATTGGCATCGTAGGGGATGCCGTTGATGACAATGAGGGGCTGGTTCCTTGCATTGAGGGATGCCGTTCCCCGGATCCTGATATTCAGTCCCGCTCCCGGGTCACCCGACACCGATGAGATATCCACATTCCCGATCCGGCCCTGCAGCATATCTTCCACCGTGGTGGACATGACGGATTTCATGCCCGACAGCTCGATTCGTGCCACGGAAGTGGCCCGGTCCCTCACGCTGGTCAGTCCGTCATGACCCATTTTCTCCCCCACCACCGTCACTTCTTCCATCTGTATGGATTCAGGCGATAGGTCGAAGTTGATCTCCGAGCGGCCTCTTACGTAAACAGTTTCTTTCTGGTAACCGATGAAGGAAACCTGGACCGGGTTGTCCACGTTGGAAACCTTGAATACGTAATTCCCGTTCAGGTCCGATACCGTTCCGCCGATAAACCTTCCGTTCTTGTCGATCTCCACAATATTTACAGAAGGCAGTGTTTCCCGGGTCAGCGAGTCGACAATCCTTCCCGAGATAATCGCTGATTGTCCCTGCACCTGATTCATGGCGGACAGTAGGCACACGAGCAATCCAGTTAACAGTACGATTTTTTTCATGGTAGTTTTGGTTAGTCTTGTTTTACTCTGTATATCTTAATACAGAGTGGATTTTGTGCATCACACCCTTTCTCACCAGTTTTCCGGCGTCTGCATGATTCACATGGACCACGTTACCTGTGCGATCCGTAAGGGTCAGATTATTGGGTGCATTGCTGATCATCAGGGGAGCGAACACCGTCTGGGGCACATTGTCTATGGTATCCGGGTAGGAATAATTGGTAGTGAAATTTCCGGACAGCTTGCCATCATCGAAGATCACATTATTCCTTACGAAATGGTACATGACAAAATTCGATATGGAATCCTTGCCACTCGTGGTTGTGGGAAATTCATTGGGAATGATCCCCTCCGCACGGGCCTGTGCCAGGGCATCATTGGTCGGAACGAAGGCGGTCCAGTAGTTGGCGGCGGCCAGGAACTTAACCCTGGGGATATTTTCCTTGGTAATGGGATCCCTGTAACGGTTGTCCATCAGGTTCAACTTCACCAGCAGGTCTGCAAACTCCGAGAACTCGGGGTCGGCCAGCATGCAGTCGGGTTCAATGGGTGAACAGGTGAGCAATTGCCCCATTTCAAGCCTGGATGCCACCGGGTGATCCACCTTAACAAGAAATCCATTTTGCTCATTTTCAAGTATTTCCTGTACAGTGGCCAATTCACCTGTCACCATGTTCTCTCCGGCGGCCACCTGGTTGCCTGTATAGTAAATATGGTTTCCGGAACTCATTTCCGCATATCCGCCCGCTCCGGCCAGGTCTTCCAGCCTGCCCTTATATATCTGGTCCTGGGCGAACATGACCAGTTCGGTCTCTTTCATCGGTGACCACTGTCCGTCGACGGGTCCCCTGAACTCAACCACATCGCTGGTGGCATTGTACCGTATCCCGTATTCCTCCATATCTTGATCCGTGGCCGCAAAAACCGTTACATCCGCATCGGGATTGGAAACGGTGGAAAGCATATTTGCCGCGTTCAGCACGAAAAGCAGTGTGGAATAGTCCTTGTCGAAGAAAAGGGTTCCCGGCACCGTGGTGAAAACGTTGGGCTCAAGCACTGCGTCTGTCTGGTAGATAACCCCGTTGCTGCACATGTAACCGGAGATCAGATCATTGGGACCAAGGTCAGTAGGATCCCCGAACGCATTAAAATAGCCACTCGTTTCGAGTTTCGAACGCAGTACGAGGGATCCGGACAACTGGGTCTGCAGGATGTAATACAGCGTGACCCGCGGAACACTGTCAATGGCAGAATAATACTTGAAAATCGTATTGTCAAGGTAACCCTGCAACTGTTCGTTGGTGGGCAGGAATGCAGTCCACATGTTCTGTGCAGGGATCGTGAGCGTACCGGTGGACGGACCCCTTTCCTCCGCAAGGTTGAAAACAAGTTCGTATCCTTTCTTGTACTCCACATTTCTTTGCTCATCCACCCTGGAATTACCATAGGTGGCGAAGCGTTGAAGCAGGTCGTAATACAATCCGTACTTTTCCGGGTGGGCGATCATGTATTCTTCAATACTGGGCATGGGGGGGACCACCCTGTCCAGGAAATAGATGAAACCGCTGGAGGTCCTGACTTCCAGTTCATCGGGTATTTCCGGATTGGGGATCACCATGGCATTATGCCAGTTCAGGCCTTTCAGGTTGTCCGGGTACCCCAGTTCCCAGGTACTTCCCGGGTACATAAAGGTGTAGTCGGAACCATCCTGGGCTCCACCGTAATCTCCGAACCATTCTGCTGAGAAAAGCGGCACATGCTTATGGTCTGTATAGATGTTCACTTCCCTGCCCAGCATTCCCGGATTGTACCTGACCGTTTCTTTATAAGTGTTTTCACTCGGAACCTCCTTTCTGTGGTAGAGGGATGCATACTCTCCCTTTGGGCCCTGGAATTCGGACCACACATATTCGTAGATCAGGTAGTACCTGGACCGGGGATTGCGCAGCACATGGAGGGTGAAAAGCTGCACCGCTTCCTCTTTCGTCAAATCTTCCACCGAATTGATCCCGGCCGATTGGAAATATGCTTCGAATGCGTCATCATCCGGTACAAAAAGCGTGAACAACTGCTTGGTGATGGGATCCGTATAGTTGGCCATCTCCATGAGCGTGAGAAAGATGGTATAATTCCCCCTTTCTTCCAGTGTCTCAATGCTCGATCCGCCCAGCCATGGAGGAGGTTCAAACCTGTCCTGATGCTTGTCACATCCTGTTATCCCCAGTATCCCGGCAGCACATACAGCAACCGGAAGAAGCCACAAAGATTTCTTCATGATCTTAAGTTTAAATCGCATAATTTTTAATATTCCTGATAGTAATGCCTTTCCCCGCATTGAAAAGGCAAGGATGGATTTCCATATTGGTTTGATTCAGATTTCAGGGTTTTTCAGCTACCAATATAAAAAAAAGTATGCAATAACAATATCTGTTCCCACACGAATCCTTCATACAATCTGCCGCGTTTCTATCCAAACCTCAGGGACTGAATAAAATGATTCACCGAAACCAGCCCCATCATTTGTAATTTTTCCTGCAGATTGTTTATAACCACTCCCGGTTATCACTTTTCTAGTCACTCAACGGTGGCTGGATTTTTATGCAACCATTTATTGTTATATTAGTCCCCTTAATAAACGGAGGTTAAAGGAATCCATCCCCGGCGGAATGTCAGAAAATTATTCATACGGCAAATATAAGTGGTGGAAGAAGCGCTTTTCTGTGCTTCCCCTGATCCTGCTTTTGGCGGCAGCCGCATCAGCACAGGTGAATTTCACCTATCACTCCGCCTATCAATACCTGAAAGGAAAAGATGCGGCCGGACTGTCCGCCGGCTGGATGACCGCCGCATTCGATGACCAGGGCTGGGCTTCGGGCAATGCACCCTTCCGGTACGGGGACGGTACAGGCGGTGTGGAGCTGACGGATATGATGAACAACTATTCGACCCTGTACCTCAGGTCCACATTCGAATGTACGGATACCTCCCAGGTCAGGGAGATGACCCTGACCGTGGATTATGACGATGGTTTTGTGATCTGGATCAACGGGGTGGAGGCGCTCCGGAGGAATGCTCCGGCTTCGCTGGGACATGATGCTTTTGCGCCCGATAATCATGAATCCGGAGTGGGAGAGGATTTTATCGTATCCACGGGGGGACTGAACCTGGTGGAGGGAACAAACCTGGTGGCGGTACAGGGATTCAATGTGAGCCTTACCAGTACCGATTTTTATTTCGACCTGGCCCTCTATGCCGAACCCAGCCAGCCTGTCATTCAGGACACTGCCGGGATCTCCTTCAGTCACCCTTCCGGGTTTTACGAATCTCCTTTCAACCTGGTACTCACATCCCCCTTCAGCGATGCGGATATCATATATACACTGGACGGTAGCAACCCGCAGCAATCGCCGACGGCCATCCTGGCGGGCAGCACATGCAATATCCTGGTGGATCCCGAAAGTGAAACGTGGAGACCGGCGACACCGGCCTTTGTGATCCGTGCTTCGATCACCCGGCCGGGTTACAAGCCTTCCATCCCGGTCGGAGCCACCTACATTTTCCTGGATCAGGTGAAGGAGCAAACCCATCCCGGGGGTGAATGGCCTTCCACGAACATCAACAGCCAGATCATTGACCTGGGGATGGACAGAAGGGTGGTCAATGATTCCCGCTACGCCGATCTGATGGACGATGCCCTGCTCGACATCCCCTCGATATCCGTGATCACCGATATCAAAAACCTGTTCGATCCGGCTTCGGGCATTTATGTGAATGCGGACGGGCACGGCCTGGAATGGGAGAAGGAATGCAGCGTGGAGCTGATCCAGCCCGATGGCACGGAAGGCTTCAATGTGAACGCGGGCCTTCGGATCCGGGGGGGGTGGAGCCGGCATCCCGATTACCCCAAGCATGCCTTCAGACTTTTTTTCAGGGAGATCTACGGGAACGACAAGCTCTATTTCCCGCTTTTCGGCGAGGAGGGGGCAGCCCAGTATGATAAGATTGACCTGCGTACCGCACAGAACTATGCCTGGAGCAACGGTTTCCCGGAAAACACTTTTGTACGGGAGGTCTTTTCCCGGGACAGCCAGCGGGATATGGGACAGCCCTATACCAGGAGCCGGTATTACCACCTCTACCTGAACGGGATGTACTGGGGCCTTTACCAGACGCAGGAACGGTCGGAGGCAAGGTATGCGGAAACCTATTTCGGGGGCGATGAGGAGGACTACGACGTGGTGAAGGTGAACATGGAAGATTATGTGTACACCGTCGAGGCCACGGACGGCAAACTTGACAGCTGGCGGCAGCTATGGAACCTCTGCGGTACCGGATTCGCCTCCAACACCAGTTACTTCGCGCTGGAAGGGAAGGATGTAAACGGGGACCCTGTTCCGGGGGCTGAGGTGCTTGTGGACATAGACAACCTGATCGATTACATGGTCCTCATTTTCTATACGGGGAATTTTGATGCCCCGACCTCATCCTTCGGCCAGAACAAGGGATGCAATAACTTCTACGCGATCGATAACCGGAATGACCGGTCGACCGGATTCACCTTCTATAACCATGACGCCGAGCATTCCCTGTTCTACTATGCACGCTCCCCGGGCATCGGGATCAACGAGGACCGGGTGAACCTGGCCGAACGGACTGACTACATGAAGATGGTGGTAAACGATTTTCAGCGCTTTCACCCCCAGTGGCTGCATCATAAACTCTGTGCGAATGCGGAATACAGGTCCCGGTTCGCCGACAGGGCGACCAGGCACCTGGAAGAGGGAGGGGCGCTGTCAGCGGAAAACGTACGGAAAAGGGTCGATAGCCGTGTGGAGGAAATTGACCTGGCCATCATTGCCGAATCGGCACGCTGGGGGGATGCAAAAAGGCCGGGGAGTGAACCCTATACAAGGAACGCGGAGTGGATGGTGGAGATCAACAGGATCCGGAACCTGTTCATTCCCAACAGGACCGGTATTGTCATTGACCAGCTTCTGACGGCGGGACTTTACCGGGAGCTGGATGCACCCCTGGTCAAAGTGTCCGGGGAGAAAGTAACGGGCACCACTTTCCCGGTTTCATCCACCCTGTCTGTTACCGTGGAAAATCCGAATGCCGGCGGGACCATCTACTACACCCTCAATGGCATGGATCCCAGGATGGTGGGGAATGGGGCCCTGCCGGAGGCCATCCAGTCAGCCGCTGCCACATCGCTGCAGGTCAGCGGATCATCCATCCTGAAAACCCGGATACGATATAACGGACAGTGGAGCGCACTGAAGGAGGTATCCTTCCTCAGCCAGATCGAAGATTACGGGATGCTGAAAGTCACGGAACTTCATTATCATCCGCCTGACTGGGTCCGTGAGATGGATACCATCCCGGGCACCGATCTGGAGTTCATAGAGTTTCTGAATACGGGCGACCGGTCCGTGAACCTGACGGGACTGAACCTCGATACGGCGGTCCATTACCGGTTCCCTGATAACCTGCAGCTTCTCCCGGAGGAATTCTACGTGGTGGCCTCCAAGCCGGCGGCGTTCTTTGATTTTTACGGGCTGATCGCTTCGGGCAACTACCAGGGCCATTTTTCCAATGCGGGGGAGGAGGTGTTGCTTGTTGATGCCGGCGGGAACCCGGTGATCCACTTTACTTACATGGATGAAGCTCCCTGGCCCCTGCTTGCAGACGGATATGGATTCTCGCTCAACGCGGTGGAGAAATATCCGTCCGGTGATCCCAATGACCCTACTTACTGGACCGTCTCCTTTGAAACAGGAGGGACGCCCTTTGCCCATAACGGACCGGTGAACCTTGAACCTTTACGTGCGACAGATCAAGAGGGACTGCTGGCCTATCCGAACCCGACCCGGGACCAGGTCACCCTTCACCTGAGGTCAGTCCCCGAAACTTCGCGGCTGACAGTGACCATTTTCAATACGACCGGGTATTCGGTTTACCGGGGGACGATCGATAACAACAGCCAGATCAGCCTCTCTTCGCTGGGGGTGGGCAGCGGACTGTACATGATCAGGGTGGAAACGGAAGGCATAGCCGGGGTGGCACGGATCGTGGTGCTCTGACCCATCCGGGGGGGTCATTTATCCCTGAAAACCATGGATTCGTAATTTCCGAATCCTTCCAGTTCCCGGTCCAGCAATTTCAGCCGGACTTTCGCAAGAATTCCATGGTATACCGGATTGGCGACCAGCTTTTTAATAAGAAATTTCAGGACCGGGAGGACTCCTTCCAGCAGGTCTTTCCGGTCCAGCATCTTTTCAAATTCAAATTCAGCCTGGAAAGGAAACTGTGCATCGGTTGACCTTAACATGATCGATT
>Ga0209205_1000048_pt1 | contig 34776 bp, 31 predicted proteins | sample ZodSprso05mmetaG_FD_184133 | JGI IMG/M metagenome (GOLD analysis project Ga0209205, IMG submission 184133) | Hot spring sediment microbial communities from Zodletone spring, Oklahoma to study Microbial Dark Matter (Phase II) - Zodletone Spring... ... | reverse complement strand
CCATGGGCAACTATGTATTTTCTGATATTCCGATTGGAAGATACCAACTGATCTGCGAATATCCAGATCCGGACACTTCAATCGTGTCAGTATGGGATACCCTGTCAGAGCATCAGGCCGACTCACTGAGGCAATGGTTAAAAGAAATAAGAAATGATTCATCCAAAGCAAGGCCGGTGGATATCGGGAATTCTATGACTGAGAAGGGGACACATGGACAATCTCGCTGGATACCTATAGTGATGAATTACATCAGGGTTGCCAAAGACAGCATATCATTAGTTCAAACAGGGGTGTCGTGGATATCACCACGAGAAGTCGGCTGGTTTGATGTGGTCATGTGGCCACCAAAATTCAAAGAAAGGGGAAAACGCAATGAAAGGAAGAACGAATAAATTCTGGCCTTTTTTTGTGCTGATTCTTTTAATGCTTGGATATCTATCCGGGTTTTCGCAAGCCAGCGAAAAGAAAAAATACCATGAGCCTGATTCTGCGGATTTACAGGAAGGATCGGGCAGAATAATCCTTAACGGCAGACTGCTTGAGCCGCCTTATGAGATTAATGTTGAAAATGACACTTTGAATATTAATAATCATATCTGGTTATCTAAAGGTGAAGAACCCACTCAAGTAAAAGATATTGATCCTGAAAGCAGATATGGTATGGTCACAAAGGCGCTGGACTCTTTTGCAACCGCCTATAAACAGGTTGGTTATGATTCAGCAATAAATCTGATGCTTGATTTCTTCAACAAGAGACGAGGGGATCTTGTCGATTCTGCATACTTTGATGAGCATTACGGGTTTTTTATAAAATTCAGAGATGTCATCGGCCCTCATGGAATCTGGTTCGAACCGCCCAAGACCGAACGAGAATTACAATGGGAGAAGCAACACCAGGACAGCATACTCATAAAAGAAGCTATTAAACTAAAAAAGGCCGTCGGAAATGGAAATCTAATTATACTTGGTGGTAAAGGAGGGCAAATATATTTAGGTAATGCTCAGAAATGGCTAAAAAAGATCAACAAAATAGTCAATTCAGATGAATTATCACGCGAGGAAAAACTGGTTAAGCTAAGCGGAATAGTCATGCATGAATATCATGCACAATGCATTCTCCAGAACTGGAAAAGCAAATAATATACTTTGTACCCCACATGAAATGTGGGTTTAATCGGAACACAACCTGCTATGTTCTTTGCACAATGAAATCCCACCGCTTGCGCGGATGGTGCACCCTTAATTGCAGATCAATTCCCGTTCTCGTGCAATTCATCAGAGGCGCGTTCCGCCTTGGTCTTGAACATCTCGGTGATATCCATATTCTCATCCAGTGATATAATTTTGTAATTCTCGAAGAAAAGCGAGTCATCAGTCTCAAGATTGATCTTGAAACGGAATTTCTTGCATATATCTTTGAGCTTGTTCTGTCCCCGGTCGCCGTTCAAGATTTCACCCACGTTGGGATGTACCACCAGGTTGAATTTTCTATATTTCGAACCGGCGCGCGCACGGGCGAACCAGCGCTCGATACGCATCACCACAGATTCCGGCGAATACACCCGTCCCAGTCCCTGGCAGGTGGGGCAGGGGATCGAGAAAGCCTGCAAGAGCGAGGGTTTGCTGCGCTCGCGGGTCATCTCGATCAGCCCGAAATCCGAGACCGGCAGGATAGAGTTCTTGGCGCGGTCGTTTTTGAAAAGGCCCTTGAACTCCTCATACAATTTTCTGCGATTTTCACGGTTGTACATATCGATAAAATCGATAATTATCAGGCCTCCTATGTCGCGCAGGCGAATCTGCCGGGCGATCTCCCGCGCCGATTCCATGTTGACCCTCAGGATGGTATTCTCCTGATCCTTCGTACCCACAAATCTGCCTGTATTGACGTCGATGGTGACCATAGCCTCGGTCTGATCGATAACCAGGTAGGCGCCCTTTTTGACCCAGACCTTGCGCTCCAGCATCTTGTCTATTTCCTGCTCGATGCCGTAAACATCGAAAATGGGGATATTGCCCTGGTAAAATTCGACCCTGTCCTTGAGATGCGGCGCGACGCCGCGGACATAGGACATGATCTTCTTATAGGTGTCCTTGGAATCGACCACCAGCTTGCTGGTCTCCTCGGAGAAATAGTCCCGGATGATGGAAGAGGTTATGCCTACCTCCTTATGCAATAGCTGGGGCGGTTTGTTTTTCTCATATTTCGAGGTAATCCGGTTCCAGAATTTGAGCAGCCTCTTCAGGTCTTTTTTCAGAATCTTCTCCGGCTGCTTTTCTGCTTCTGTCCTGATGATTACCCCAAAGCCATCAGGTTTGAGATCGAAGAGCACTTTGCGCAGACGTTTGCGCTCATTCCAGTTGGTGATTTTACGAGAAACGCGCACATGCCGCTCGTTCGGTACCAGCACTATAAATCTCCCGGGCAGGGAGAGGGAGGTGGAAATCCGTGCCCCTTTCTGGCCCAGGGGTTCCTTGATGACCTGCACTAGGATATCCTGATCCTTCTTGATCAGCTTCTCGATCGGCGTGCCCCTGTGCTTGCGGATAATCTCCGGTCCTCCGGCGCCATCCTCATCCTCCATCAGATCGAAATCATAACGGGAGGATGCGCTCGAGTCGAAGCCGACATCGGAGATGTGCAGAAAGGCGGTCCGATCCAGCCCCAGTTCCACGAAGGCTGCCTGCATACCGGGCAAAACCGCTACAACCTTGCCCTTGTAAATTGCTCCGACATTGCGTTCCTCGTCAGGCCGCTCAACCAGAAGCTCCACCAGTTTGCCGTTTTCCATGATGGCAATCCGCGTTTCGTGCAGATCGGCGTTGACGATAATTTGTTGATCCATTTGCAACTCCTGCAAAAATAGCCGAGTTGCGCCTAAGCGAGGAAATGTCCTTCCTTTATGGGGCAGCCGCGCATATAGTCGCAGCAGGGGAGTCGCTTTTTGCCTTCCATTTGAATCTCGTCGATCAATACAGCATCTTTACCGGCCTTGATCACAAGGCCCTCTCTGTCATTTGCCGTGATTATCTCACCGGGTTTTCTGGAATTTTCCGCTTCCACCACTCGGGCACGATAAAGCTTCAGCTTTCTGCCGTCGAAATGAGTGTAAGCTCCCGGATTTGATGATAGCCCCCGAATCAGGTTAACAATTTTTTCTGCCGGCAATGACCAGTCTACGTGGCCGTCGGATGGATTGATTTTGGGAGCTTTGCTGGCCTGAGAATTATCCTGGGGAATTATTTCATAATCCCCGCTTTCGATCAGATCCAGCGTCTGCAGAATCAGATCAGCTCCGAGCACAGACATCCGGGCGGAAAGATCGTCAGCAGTTTCCATGGGCCCAATGGGCACCTTCTCCTGCAATATTATTCCGCCAGTATCGACCTTCTTTTGAATAGAAAAAGTTGTTAAACCGGTTTCCCGCTCTCCGTTTATAATTGCCCACTGGATAGGAGCGGCGCCCCGGTATTTCGGTAAGAGAGATGCATGCAGATTGATCGCACCTTTGGGCGGGATAGAAAACAGCTCCACCGGCAAAATACGAAATGCCACCACCACAAAGATTGTGACAGCAAGTGCGGTAATTTTTGCCAGGAAACCCTGCTCTGATAAATTCTCCTGCTGGATAAGGTTCAATCCCTTTTCCCTGGCCTTTTCGGCCACAGCAGGTGAGGCAGGTTTCTTCCCGCGTCCCTTGGGACGATCAGGCGAGGTAACAACAGCCGCCACCTCGTGTCTGGAATATAAAAGCTTCTCTAAAGCTGGAACCGCAAATTGCGGATTCCCCATGAAGATTAGGCGCATCTTCAGCCGACTTTAATCTTTTTCAGCTTTCCGGCAAAAAGATCGCGCTGGGCGGCGGAGAGATAATCGATGAACAGCACTCCGTCAAGATGGTCATTCTCGTGCTGGACAGCTCGGGCAGTTAGACCGTAAGCCCTTATACGTTTACGGTTGCCCTCCAAATCCTGGTATTCCACCACGACCTGTTCGCCGCGGGGAACATCAAAATAAAGGCCGGGGAACGACAGACAGCCCTCTTCCCCGATTACTTCACCTTTTTTTTCTATTATTTCAGGATTGATCATTACAAGAGGTTCAGCATCAAAATCGACCTGGGTCAGGTCTACAATAAATACCCTGAGATTTACCCCCACCTGAGGGGCGGATAATCCAAGGCCCTTGGCATCGCGCAGTGTATCAAACATATCCTGCACAAGCTGTTTGACCTTGTCATCAATTTTTTCCACCGGTTTCGATTCATTCCTCAGAACCGGATTACCATAGCGAACTATTTGCCGTATAGCCATATTAAAAACTTATTATTAACTTTCGACTTTGCTTGCGATTGAACTTTTAACAAATTCTACTTTAATATCATCGGAAATCTTGAGAACCACTTTATTTTGATCGTCCTGGATCGCAAAGATTGTGCCGAACATGCCGGATGAAGTTACCACGCGGTCACCCTTCTTCAGAGTTCCCAGCATCGACTGATGCTCCTTGGCACGTTTCTGCTGCGGCCTGATGATTAAGAAATACAATACCGCAAACATCAATGCAAACGGTATCAGCATTGTCAAAATGCTGCCGCCTCCGGCAGGCTGGGATCCTACTGTCAAAATAAAGCTATGCACTTGACCTCCAAAAAAATTTTTCATCTACAGTTTAATTGGGTAATGTAGGATATTACCACCAAAAATGTCAAGCATTTAATCGTAATCTTAAACATACGCTTGACGGAAATGTTCCAGGTAGGAATGGAAGCTCCCGGCCTCGATATGCTCCCGCGCCTTCTTCATTAAGTCGCTGATAAAGAATAAATTGTGGATTGTGGCCAGCCTCAGGACATTGGGTTCTGAGACATTGAATAGATGTCTGATATAGGCCCGATTGTAACGCTCGCAGACAGGGCATCCGCAATCCTCGTCAATCGGCCTGAAATCATACTTATAGCTGGCGGCCTTGACTGTCATCTTGCCCCTGGAGGTGAAAAGAGTGCCGTTGCGGGCATTTCGAGTCGGCATCACGCAATCAAACATATCGATTCCGCGCGCAATTGCTTCCAGAAGCTCCAATGGCGAGCCTAAGCCCATTAGATAGCGGGGTTTATCCTCCGGCAAAAACTCTGTGACAACCTCTGTCATCTCATACATCAGGTTCAGGGGTTCGCCCACAGACAGTCCGCCGATAGCATAACCCGGAAAATCGAGTTCCATCGTCTTTTCAGCCGCTATTTTCCTGAGTTCGGGATAGACTGAACCCTGGACTATTCCGAATAATGCCTGGCCATTTTGGGTCTTATCCCAGTAATCTCTGGCTTCCTTCTCCCACCTGTCCGTCTTCAGAAGCGACTGATATGCTTCAGTTTTAGAGGCGGGATATTCCAGACAGATATCGAGCGGCATAATGATGTCCCCGCCGAGATTTTTCTGAATATCTATGACCTTTTGAGGGGTGAACATATGCGAGGAGCCGTCAATGTGCGATCTGAACAGCACACCTTCCTCGGTGATCTTCACCAGAGATTTGAGGCTGAAAATCTGGTATCCGCCGGAATCGGTCAGGATCGGATGATTCCAGCCGTTAAAGCGATGCAGTCCTCCGCAATCGGCGATCAGGTCGTCTCCCGGCCTCAGATAGAGATGATAGGTATTGCCCAGGATGATTTCGAAGCCCAGCTCCTCCAGATCGGCGGCCGAGATGGCCTTGACTGAACCATACGTGCCGACTGGCATAAAGACCGGAGTTTCGATTGTGCCGTGTGCAGTTGTAATTTGTCCCCGGCGGGCGTTAGTCGCTGAGTCTTTGCGAATCAGCTTGTATGAAAATCTATCGTCAACCATCAGCTTTTGACCGAATAACCGTAATCTCCAAAAATATCGCTGAAGCCCCCGTAATAGGAGCGCTTCTTGGTCATATACGCAAATGGCTTAAGATTTTCGATGTTTAATTTCTTATCATCCGTCCAGCAGTCTGAATTTACATGTGTCTCGACAATTTCGGCTATGAAGTAATCATGCGAGCCCAGCTTGATGGAGTGCTTCACCACACATTCCATATTAATCGGACATTCCTTGATTAACGGGGCAGAGACCTTATCGGCCGGGATTGCGGTAAAGCCTGTTTCGGCAAACTTGTCTTTATTTCTTCCTGAGGTATTGCCGCATAAATCGGCGGCCTTGACCTGATTCTCTCCGGGAATATTGACCACAAATTCACCCGCCTCGACCACCATGTGATATGTAAAGCGGCTTTCACGGATGCCGACTCCGATCATGGGAGGTTCCGAGTTGCATATTCCCACCCAGGAAAGCGTAATGATGTTTGGTTTTTCACCCTCGATCTGGGCGGTTAGAAGGGTTACCGGAAGCGGCACCAAAAGAGTCTGGGGGCCCAGTTTTATCTTCTCCATTTGTTTCCTCCTTTTCAGGCCAGCGCCAAACTGATTGCATCGGATAATGCACCGGCCGATTCTATGTGTATCTTATTCAAAGCTTGCTTGTCAAGTTTCATACCGCCGGGGATAATGGCCCGGGTGAATCCAAGCCTCTGTGCTTCAAGCAAACGTCTCTCGAGGCCCGGAACCTGGCGGATTTCCCCTCCCAGGCCGACCTCGCCGATTATGATTGTCTTGTCCATGACTGCGGCCTCCTCCAGTGACGACACCAGCGCAATTACGATTGCCAGGTCGATGGCCGTCTCAAAAATCCGCAGTCCGCCGGTTATGTTCACGAAGACATCTTTGTCGCCAAAGGGTATCCTCTGACGTTTTTCCAATATTGCCAAAAGCAGAGCCAGCCTCTTGGGGTCGAAGCCGGAGGTTACACGCTGGGGGTAGCCGTAGGTTGTCCCGCCAACTAATGCCTGCAGTTCCAGAAGTATGGGACGACTGCCCTCCATGGCGGCGGTTATAACCGAACCGAACTCATTGCCGGAGCGATTGGATATAAATACTTCCGAAGGGTTAGATACGGGCTTGAGCCCCGAGGATTCGATCGAGAAAATCCCGATTTCATTGGTCGGGCCGTAACGATTTTTCTCCGAGCGCAGGATCCGGAACATGTGATTTTTCTCGCCCTCGAAATACAAAACAACATCAACCATATGTTCAAGTACCTTGGGTCCTGCGATCATACCCTCCTTGGTGACATGACCAATCAGGAAGGCCGTGATCTCCTTGACCTGGCAAATATCGAGGATTGTGCTGACAGATTCACGAATCTGGCTGACAGTCCCGCTGGAGGATTCCAGTTGTGCCGATTTTAAGGTCTGGATAGAGTCTATGATCAGGAATTTGTACTCGCGCTGATTCAATGCTGTGATGATCTCATCCGTATCGACCAAACAGGCGACATCGATCATATCGGTATCGATTCCCAAGCGGTCGGCTCGAATTTTGATCTGGGTCTGCGATTCCTCACCGGTGACATAGAGGCTCATGAATCCCTCTCCGGCGTATAATCCAGACTGCTGCAGAAGCAGGGTGGACTTGCCGATTCCGGGATCGCCGCCGATCAAGATCGATGATCCGGGCACAACTCCGCCGCCCACTGCGCGGTCGAATTCGCTGTTGCCCGAGACAATTCTGTACGATGTGTCCCCGGTGATTTCTGAAAGCCTGTACGTTTCGACATTGGATTTTGAGCCGCTTATTTTCTTTTTAGCGCTCTTATTTTCCTGAATCTCCTCGGTCAATGTGTTCCATTCACCGCACGAGGCACATCGCCCGGACCATTTAGCATGGATCGCACCGCATGACTGGCAGACATAGACTGTTTTTGCAGACGCTTTGGGCATAGTCCCTTAATATATGATTTGCGGGGGAGAAGCCAAGCAAGAAATTTGAGATATGATTAATGGTGGCTGAGGAAGTCCTTCAGGACCTGATCATCTGAGGATTCCATCTCCTCTTTAGTGCCGTCAAACCTGATATTCCCCTCATATAACATAGCGAAACGCCGGCCGATTCGGAAAGCGGAGTATATGTCATGCGTAACGGCCACAGAGGTTATATTAAGTTTGTCCCTCAATTCGATTATCAGGTCATTAATTTTATCTGCTGAGACCGGGTCAAGGCCTGTGGTCGGCTCGTCATAAAGAATGATCTCCGGTTCCATGCATAATGCCCGCGCCAAACCCACACGCTTCTTCATTCCGCCCGAGAGCTCGGCCGGATATTTATATTCTGTACCTGCAAGACCTACCATCTCAAGATTTCTCCGGGCGCATTCTATTCTATCCTGTTTGCTCATATCGCCATGTTCCGATCTTCCCAGGGTGACATTTTCATAGACCGTCATGGAATCGAAAAGCGCCGCGCCCTGGAAGAGCATTCCGAAGCGTGTGCGCAACTCGTCCAGTTCCGAGCGTTTAAGCTCGTTTATGTTCTTACCGTCAATATAAATGTCGCCTTCATCCGGCTTCAAAAGACCCATAATCAGCTTCAGCATTACGCTCTTACCGCTTCCGGAGGCTCCGAAAATAACCATGCTGTCGCCGCTGTTTATCTCCAGGTCGATACCCTTCAGGACCTCGTTAGTGCCGAAGCTTTTGTATACTTTTTCGAGTCTTATCATTTCTTATACATTGAACAGTATGGTTGCCATGATATAGTCTGAAACCAGGATCAAAACAGAGGCCAGAACCACAGCCCTGGTAGTGGCCAGGCCCACACCCTCCGCTCCTCCCTTGGCATTAAAACCGTTATAACATCCCATCAGTGCGATAATTGCCCCGAAACCCACCGATTTCTGCAGGCCGGAGACGACATCCCGAATATAGACATAGGATTTGATACTGTCTGTGAAAGTTTCATAACTTATATTCACGAGCATGACAGCCACCACCATGCCGCCCAGAATTGCAATTATATTCGCAAACATGACTAATACAGGCACCATAATCATTCCGGCCACAAGCCGCGGCATCACCAGGTATCCGACCGGATTGATGCCCATCGATTCGAGCGCATCAATCTGCTCGGTTACACGCATTGTTCCCAGTTCGGCGGCGATCGAGGCGCCCACACGGCCGGCCAGTACAAGGCTCGTGAGCACCGGACCCAGCTCGATGAAGACTGTTTTGGCGACTGTAAGGCCCAGCCACTCCAAGGGAACCAGACCTTTGAACTGATAGGCCGCCTGCCAGGCTGTTACCGAGCCGGTAAAGACGGAAGTTAAGATTACCAGCGGCAGAGAACGCACCCCCATCATGAGCATCTGTTCGAAAATCAGCCTGATTCTCTTGAAGATTGTGGGAACGGACAGGATGATGCCCCAAATCATAATAAACAAGCCGCCGATATCGGCGACAAATGCTATCAGAATCCGCCCAAGACTTTCAATTAGTTTTCTCATGGCTTAGAACGGCGTATCCGTAGCCTCCTCAACCTCAGAGTATATCTCGGTCCTATTTTCGAAACGGATGAAGTCTTTCAGGAATGTCAGCTTTACCTTGCCGGTCGGACCATTTCGCTGCTTGGCAATGATAATCTCGGCCAGCTTGTCCGTGGGGGTACCGTCTTTCTCGAACTCAATGCCGTAAAATTCCGGCCTGTAAACAAACATGACAACGTCGGCATCCTGCTCGATTGCGCCGGATTCACGAAGATCGGCGAGCTGGGGACGTTTGTCGCCCCCGCGTATCTCCACTCCGCGCGATAACTGGCTGACCGCTATGACCGGTATATCCAGCTCTTTGGCGATGCCTTTCAGCGAGCGGGAAATCATGGCGATTTCCTGCTGGCGATTATCCGCACCTCTCGGACCCTGCATCATCTGCAGGTAGTCGATGATCAGAAGCTGAATATCCTCTTTGGCTTTCAGGCGCCTGGCCTTGGAGCGGAGTTCAAGAATCCCGATATTGGGCGTGTCATCGATGAAAATTCCCGCCTCGGAAAGAGGGCCGACAGCGCTGGAAAGCTTGGGCCAGTCGGAGTCGGGAAGCCGCCCGGTACGCATCTTGTGCGCATTGATCCGCGCCTTACTGCACAATAATCTCAGCGCAATCTGCTGTTTGGACATCTCCAGCGAAAACATGGCCACAGATTTCTTGCTGTCGATTGCGATATTTTCCAGGATGTTCAGGCCCAGGCCGGTCTTGCCCATCGATGGTCTTCCGGCTACAACTATGAAGTCCCCCGGATGAAGCCCCGCGGTGATATTGTCCAGATCAATATAGCCGGTGGCAATGCCGGTTATGCCTCCGCCAGATTTATGATACTCCTCGATCTGTTCGAATGTATCCGGGAGGATCGAGCCGATATTGATGAACCCGTCTCCCAGACGGTTCTGTGATAAGCTGAAAATCGAATTCTCTGCCGAATCCAGCAGGTCCTCGGCTTCCAGAGTACCCGAACGGCAATCCTCGGTGATTTCGTGCGAAATTTCGATTAAACGGCGCAGGAGATATTTATCATAGACTATATTGGCATGGTGACGGACATTGGCGGTGGAGGCGATGTGACCGGTAAGTTCGGCCAGATATGAACGCCCGCCTATTTTTTCGAGCTTCTGATTTTTTTGAAGCTGCTCGGAAATTGTAATCAGGTCTATCGGCTTATTGTCTTCGAAAAGCTGAATGGAGGCCTCAAAAATAAAGCTGTGGCGGGGATCATAGAATACCTCAGGCTGCCTGATCACATCGGTAACTTCAAAGATCGCATCCCTGAAGTTCAGGACAGCCGCCAGAACCGCCTGTTCCGCCTCTATTGAATGGGGATTTGATCCCTGATGTGAACGTTCTGCCGTCATATCCCTGACCTGTATTCAGCAAATTAAGATATCTTGAATAAAATTTAATTATACAAAAAGCCCCGCAAAAATCCAAGCTTATAAAACTATGATGACCCCTTAAACTCGTCATATGCCTTGCGGAGCATCTGCACATCCTCCCATGTATGGGGCTTATATTGCGGAAAGCGCAAAAGAGCGGCAGGATGGTAAGTCACCATCACCTTACGATCGTTCCAGTCATGGAAACCTCCCCGCAGCTTTCCGAGGGGAAGCCTGGTATCCAGAAGCGCCTGAGCCGCGATCCGCCCCAGACAGCAGATGAAATGCGGATTAATCATCTCAATCTGCTTAAGGAGGTATGGCATGCAGGTCTCCATTTCGGATGATTCCGGATCGCGGTTGTTGGGAGGACGGCATTTGACGATGTTGGCGATGTATACTTCGGATCGTTCAAAGTCTATAGCTGCCAGTATCTTATCCAAAAGTTTCCCAGCTCGTCCCACAAAAGGCTCTCCTCTCAGATCTTCCTCGCGGCCAGGACCTTCGCCGACAAAAATAATATCAGCGTGAGGGTTTCCCGCACCGAACACAAACTTTGTGCGGCCTTTGTGCAAGGGACATTTCGTACATTCATTTATATCATTCTCGAACTCTTCCAAATCCTTGTAATCTTTCACTTCTTCAGGCATCCTTTCCAGGCTTTCCCTTGAAATCATGATTTCGGTGTCGCCCATCTCCTGCTTTTGTTGAAGCGCCTTTCTGGTCATTTCAAATAAGGCTGTAACCGGATCATTGGGGCCGCTCATCTGGTCGCTTCCCCTTTCTTGATGAATCTGAGGGAATAATCTATGATTTTATCCGCAACTTCTGCCTTCGAGGCGAGGGGCAAATCCGCGCTATTTCCGTATCTGTCTATTATGGTAACCTTGTTGGTATCCACTTCAAACCCTGCGCCCTCGGCACCCAGGTCATTCAGTACAATCATATCCAGTTTTTTCTTCTTGAGCTTTTCCGTTGCATTTGCAAGCGCGTTTTCGGTCTCCATCGAAAAGCCGACCAGAATCTGGTCCTTCTTATTTTCCGCCAGGGTCTGCAGGATATCAATCTGCGGTTTGAAGGCAAGGTTAATATTTTCTGCAGTTTTCTTTATCTTGTGCTCTGATTTTTGCATGGGAACATAATCGGAAACCGCCGCCACCATGTACAGGATGTCAGTCCTGTCAAAATGCTCTTTGATGCGGGCAAACATCTCCTGGCCCGATTTAACCTTAATAAGTTCCACTCCTGCGGGAGCTGAGAGTCCCACCGGCCCTGATATCAAAATGACATCAGCGCCGCGGCCTCTGGCTTTCCGGGCAACCGCATATCCCATCTTGCCTGATGAGGGATTGGAGACATACCTGACGGCATCGATATGCTCCACGGTCGGTCCGGCGGTGACCAGTACCTTCAAGCCCTGCATATCCAGAGTGCGGCCGAAGTGATTCACGATTTCTTCCAGGATCTCATCCGGATCGGGCAGACGTCCCACACCATAAGTTCTACAGGCCATCTCGCCCACGGTGGGGTCGAGGAATTTATAGCCCAGATTCACGAGTTTCTTCATATTCTCCTGCACCACCGGGTTGGTATACATTTGAGTGTTCATAGCGGGCGCTATCATAACCGGGGACTGGGCCGCCATCACCACGGTCGAAAGGAGGTCATCGGCTATCCCGGAGGCGATTTTGCCGATAATATTGCCTGTTGCCGGGGCAATCAGGATCAGATCGGCCCATTCAGCCAGGGATATATGGTGCGTTGCATAATAGCCCGTTTTTGGGAAAAGCTCAGAATTTACCGGATTTTCGGATAGTGTTTCCAGTGTCAGGGGAGTGATAAATTCTCTGGCTGAATCGGTCATCAAAACCTTGACCTCGGCCCCTTCTTTTTTGAGCAATCTTACCAGAAAAGCGGCTTTATATGCTGCGATACAGCCTGTAATGCCCAGAACAATTTTTTTATTGGTAAGTCTCACCGGGGAATCTATAGAAAAAGTTTAATGAACCGTCTCTTCGCCGGAAATATTGAACCAGTTTAAGTCCCAGTTACGGTTGATCCCGCCGAAAATGATAGATGAGGCTATGATTTTCAGGGTCCGAACATCGACAATCGCAGGCTCCAGAAGGTTGATCCTGTCTATTATAGCCTCGAATTGTTCCGCGGTCAGAAGGCCCAATTCGTGAAGCTGAATCAAGAAACCGCGAGCCTCGGTGGTGAAAATTTGCTTCTCAGCCTCGGAAAATACGCGGGGCGGCATCTGCTTCCGCTCGCTTTTCATCAATTCCTCCATTCCCCGAGTCTGCACTTCTTCCAAAAACCACCCATAGGCGGACGAAATTTCATTTTCAGAAAAACCCATATTTTTGAGAGATTGGGATAAATCGTCCAGGTGCAAAAGCGCACCATTGTTGTTTTTCATGTGTTGTACCAGGTAGAACACAATTTCAAGAATTCTCTCGCCCAATCTTATCCTCCCGATTTATATCGAAATGTAAGGATGTAAAATCCACAAATCAAGCTAAAAAGGAATTAATGCTTAAAATGCCTGATTCCGGTGAATACCATAGCTATTTTATGCTCATTTGCGGCCTGGATCGCTTCTTCATCACGCTTTGAGCCGCCGGGCTGGATGATCGCCTGGACCCCTGCTCTGGCCGCTTCGTCGACCCCGTCACGCATGGGGAAGAAGGCGTCAGATGCCAGGCAGCTTCCTTTGGCGCGGTCCTTAGCCTTCATGGCTGCCAGAACCGCGGCATCCACACGCGAGGTCTGACCGCAGCCGACTCCCACAGTCTGTTTGCCCTGCACTAATAGTATCGCATTCGATTTAATATGTTTCACAACCTTAAACGCAAATAATAATGATTCAATTTGATCTTCTGTAGGTTGAATCTCTGTAACGACTTTGAGTTCTTCTTTTTTGACCTCATAGAGATCGGGATCCATGGCCAGGAGCCCGCCCTTTATGAAGCTGTATTGCATGAACTTATCCGGATAGCCCTCCAGAATCCGGGGCAGCCGGAGAATTCTCCGGGCTTTCTTCTTCTTCATTTTTTCCACCACACCCTCATCATAATCCGGCGCCAGAATACATTCCACAAACTGGGTTTCATGCAGGCGCAGAGCCGTATCCATGTCAACCGGCTTATTTAAGCCGATTATTGAGCCATAGGCGGAAATCGGGTCTGCATCCAATGCCAGCCTGTAGGCCTCCTGAAGCGTATCCGCCTCAGCGGCGCCGCAGGGGTTCTGGTGCTTGACCACCACCGCAAACGGCTTATGGAAATCCATGAGCATGGACAGGACCGCCTCCAGGTCGGTGTAGTTATTGTATGACAAAGCCTTACCGGAAAGCACCTCCGCTTTTGTCAATGATGGCAGGATTGTGCCCGGATCTTTATAGAGAGCCGCCTTCTGATGCGGATTTTCACCGTAGCGAAGGTCGGTGACTTTGGCGACATTGATATTTATTGATGACGGGAAATCAGTTTCAGCTTCAGCTTGGCCTTTACAATTGAAGTAATTCGAGATGGCGTTATCATACTGGGATACGCGGCAGAATGCTTCGCGGGCCAGGTTTTGACGGGTCCTGAAAGATATGGACCCTGTATTTTCCTCTATTTCCTCAATGACCCTGGAATACTGGGACGGGTCTGTAACGATGGCCACATACTGGTATGCTTTAGCGGCTGCACGGAGCATGGTGGGGCCGCCGATATCGATATTTTCGATTATCTCGTCTTCCGAGGCATCCTCTTTCTGCACTGTTTGTTCGAAAGGGTAGAGGTTTAAAATGACCATATCAATGGCTTTATAGTTTTGTTCTTTCATCTCTTTGAGATGATTCTCGTCGTCGCGTTTATGCAAGAGCCCTGCATGAACCGCGGGATGCAGGGTCTTGACCCGTCCGCCCAGGATTTCCGGAGCGCCGGTAAAGGACGATATGGGAATTACATGGATGTCATTTTCCTTGAGCACCTTTTTGGTGCCGCCGGTTGAAATTATTTCGACTCCCAGGCCCTGGAGCCTGGTTGCGAATTCGACAATCCCTGTCTTATCGGAGACTGAAATCAGAGCTCTCTTGATCTTAATCCATTTGTCTTTCGAACCGTCAGTCATAACATCAAATCCTTCTATTCAATCAGAAGCTCGTAAGCTTCTTTGTATTTTTGGCTGGTTTTTTCGATTATATCGTCCGGAATTTCCGGGGCCGGCGGTTTCTTGTTCCAGCCTGCCTTGGTAAGATAATCCCGGATAAACTGTTTGTCGAAACTTTCCTGACTGCGCCCCTTGGCATACTTATACTTGGGCCAGAAACGCGAGGAATCGGGGGAGAGGACCTCATCGATAAGAGTAAGTTCATCCCCGTCAAATCCGAATTCAAACTTGGTGTCGGCGATGATAATCCCCCGTGATTCGGCATAGTTGCTGGCTTTTTCAAAAAGCCTGATGGATACATCTTCAAGCTTCTGTACCAGATCCCTGCCCAGGCTCTCTATCATTTCCTCCTGCGAAATATTCTCATCATGCCCGCTTTCGGCCTTGGTCGAGGGGGTAAAAAGCGGTTTGGGGAGTTTTTCGGATTCCTCCAGATCATCAGGCAGCACGAATCCATGCAGGATCTTCTTGCTGTCTTTGGGCTTGATCTTCTGGTATTCCTTCCACATTGAGCCGGTAATGTAACCCCTGACAATACATTCGAAGTCGATGCGCTTGCATTTCTTGACCAGCATGGACCGGTTTTTCAATGTGTCCGCATGTTTCTGGAGCTCGTGAGGGTATTCATCGATATTTGCAGTAATGAAATGGTTGGGAACGACATCACTGAGATAATCGAACCAGAAAACCGACATTTTAGTCAGCACCTCGCCCTTTTGAGGTATCGGGTTGGGAAGAACCACATCAAAGGCCGAGAGCCTGTCTGTGGCGACTACCAGCAGCTTATCGCCGAGATCATAAACATCACGTACCTTGCCGTCGGCATATTTGGGAAATTCACTTATCTCTGTTCGATAGACGGTTTGTAGAGTATCAGCCATTTAACTTAATTTCTCCTCTTGCAATTTTTGCGATTGTATCCGGATATAATTTATGTTCTGTTTCGAGCACTCTTTTTTGAAGCGTTTCGGGAGTGTCGTCCTCCTTGACCGGCACCTCCCATTGAGCAAGTATCTTGCCTTCATCGTATTTCTCATTGACCTGGTGCACCGTTGCCCCGCTGATCCTTTCACCTGCCTTGAGTACGGCCTCGTGCACATGCATGCCATACATCCCCTTGCCGCCGTATTTGGGGAGAAGAGCGGGGTGTATATTGATGATCTTGAATTTCCTGACAATCTCATTCGGGATCAATTTCATATATCCCGCCAGGCAGATCAAATCGACCTCATATTCCTCGAGCAGGCCGATCATGTAATCAGCATAAGCCCGGTCATCCTGGAATTTCTTCTTCTGCCAGATAAACGTGGGAATATTAGCGTTCTTTGCTCTTTCGACTGCGAAGGCGTTTTTATTGTTGGAAACCACCAGGACTATACGGGCGGGGTAATCCTCATCCCTGGCGGCATCAATAATGGACTGCAAATCCGTACCTCCATGTGATGCGAATACTGCCAGCTTGAGCTTATCTGCCATTGAGCTTATCCTTCAGAATCTTATTTACCAGATGGGGATTTGCTTTTCCCTCCGTCTTCATCATTACCTGCCCGACAAAATATCCAAATAATTGTTGTTGTCCATCAAAATATCTCTTTAAATTTTCGGCGTTCTCGCTAAGTACTTGTTCAACAGCTTGTTCTATGACTTTTTTATCCGTTATCTGCTCCAGCCCGCGGGCCCCGATAATCTCCCCGGGAGTCTTTCCGGAAGCAGCCATTTCAACCACAATATCCTTGGCAATTTTGCCTGAAATTGTCCCGTTTTCTATGCTGTTTATCAGCTCCGCCAGATTTCGGGGAGGTATATTAAGCTCCTCGGGAGCGGTTTTCGCATCCTTCATGATCTTCATGATTTCGGTCATAATCCAGTTGGAGGCCTGCTTGGGTTTTCCGCAGAGTCCGGCAGTTTCCTCAAAATAATCGGCCAGTTGCCTTGTGGAGGTCAGCACTCCCGCATCATACGGCGGGATTTGATATTCCCTGACGAAGCGGTCAATCTTTTGATGGGGTAATTCCGGTAGCCCCTGCATGATATCTTCCAGCCAGGCGCCGCTCAATTCCAGGGGCTGAAGATCAGGCTCGGGAAAATAGCGATAATCCGGGGATTCCTCTTTTGTGCGCATGGTTGCCGTACGTCCCTTGCTCTCATCCCAGAGGCGGGTTTCCTGCAACACAAAACCGCCCTGCTCCAGGAGGCTGATCTGCCTCTCGATTTCATAGCTCAAGGCTTTCTCTACTCCCCGAATGGAATTCATATTCTTGAGCTCGGTACGGATACCGTACTCATGCTGCCCCTCCCGCCTGAGGGAGACATTGGCATCACACCTTAGCGCTCCCTTCTCCATATCCCCGCTCGAGATTTCGAGATACTGGACTATTTGCCTGATCCGGTGCAGAAAAAGATATGCCTCCTGTGCGCTTCTGATCACCGGCATGGTTACGATCTCCAGAAGGGGTGTGCCGCAGCGATTGAAATCTATATTGCTGGAGTCTGCCAGATGAAAAGACTTGCCGGCGTCTTCTTCCAGATGTATTCCCTGCAGCATGATCTCGCTGTTCCCCTCACCTGATTCAATTCGGATTACCCCGCCTTTGCCAAGCGGTCTTTCATGTTGAGAAATCTGGTAGCCTTTGGGAAGGTCAGGATAGAAGTAGTTTTTGCGCGCAAAGATCGATCTAGTGTTGATCTCGCCGCCGACCGCCAGAATGAACCGGCAGGCGAGTTCAACCGCCTTCCTGTTTAATACCGGTAGCGCCCCGGGCATCCCAAGACAAACCGGGCAGCTGTTAGTATTCGGCCCGGCTTCATAATCATTTTTACAGCCGCAAAATATCTTTGTCTCAGTCTGAAGCTGGACATGAATTTCAAGCCCTATGATTATCTCGTATTCATTCATTGTTTTAAATTATATCCGATTTCTCTTTCCAGATTGTATGCCAGATTCAATATTTCATCCTCCCTGAACATCTTGCCGATTATCTGCAGGCCTATCGGCAGCCCCTTATTGTCTTTACCGCATGGTATCGAGATTGCAGGAAGTCCCGCCAGGCTTGCGGAAACGGTGTAAATATCGGACAGATACATCCCAAGGGGATTGTCGATCTTCTCTCCAAGTTTGAAAGCCGTGGTGGGGGATGTTGGAGTAATAATCAGATCCACCTCATTAAATGCCTTATCAAAATCATCTCGGATTATCTCCCTGACTTTTGCGGCTTTGAGATAATACTCGTCATAGTACCCGGTGGAGAGGGAGTAGGTGCCCAGCATAATCCTACGTTTAACCTCCGCACCAAAACCGGCACTCCTGGTTCTGATATACATCTCGGCCAGATCATCGATAGCGGTTGACCGATAGCCGTAACGGACGCCGTCAAAGCGCGACAGATTTGAAGAGGCCTCGGAATTGGCAATTGTGTAATAGGCTGCGATTGACTGCTTTGTGTGGGGCAGCGATATCTCTGTAATCTCATGACCCTGCCCCTCGGCTTTTTCGATAGCATCCTGAACCGCCTTCAGAACCTCGCCATCGATTCCCTCGGCCATATACTCCCGGGGTATGCCGATACTGAATTTCTTTCGACCCTTGAGCGCTTCCAGGTAATCGGGACGCACGTAATTCGCGGAGGTAGAATCCCGGGGATCATGCTTGCATATGACCGAAAACAGGATGGCGCAATCCTCCACTGTCCGCGCCATCGGCCCGATCTGATCGAATGATGACCCAAACGCCACCAGGCCGTAGCGGGATACCGCGCCGTATGACGGCTTCAGGCCCACAATACCGCAGAATGAAGCGGGCTGTCTGACCGAGCCTCCGGTATCGCTTCCCAGTGCCAGCGGCGCTAATCCCGATGCCACCGCACAGGCGGAGCCGCCCGACGATCCGCCGGGCACGTATTCGGGGTCAATGGGGTTCGGTACCCTGCCAAAATATGAATGCTCATTTGATGATCCCATACCGAATTCATCCATGTTGGCCTTGCCGATAATAATCGCATCCTGCTTCAGCAGAGATTCGATTACGGTGGCGTTATAAGGGGGTATAAAATCCTCCAGGATATGCGAGGCGCAGGTGGTCCTTAGATCTTTTGTGATAAGATTGTCTTTGATGACAATCGGTACGCCGGCCAGCTTGCCCGGGGCAAGACCCGCGGCGATCTTCTGGCTAATATTCTCTGCAGCCCGGGCGGCATAGCTATCGCCAAAAGATATGATGCAGTTCAGACGGGAATTTTCTGCCTTTGCCTGCTTGAGGAAGTATTCGGCTATGTCACTGGCAGTAAATTCCCCTTTTATTATGGACGCCCTGATTTGGGCAGCGCTCATACTCTCAAATTCCATGCAGGAAACCTAAAGAATGGGCAGATAATTGTCAAGTTCGTACTGGGATACATGCGTGCGGTACATGTCCCACTCGGCCATCTTGTTGGCGATCAGGGTCTCGAAGATGTGATCTCCAAGGGCCTCTCTCATAAGCTCATTCTGGCTGAACTCGCTCACCGCATTTTCCAGGGATGAGGGCAGCTCGTCAATTTTATTACTTTGCTTTTGCTCTTCGGTCATGTGGAAAATGTTCTGTTCGATGGGTGAGGGGAGATCATATTTGTTTTTTATGCCGTCCATCCCGGCCGCCATTATTACCGTGAAAGCCAGATACGGATTGCAGGCCGGATCGGGCGAGCGCAGCTCGATACGGGTCGACTTCTCTTTGCCCACGCGATACATGGGTACTCGAATCAGGGAGGAGCGGTTGCGCCGTCCCCAGGAGATATAGCAGGGGGCCTCATAGCCGGGCACCAGACGTTTATAGGAATTGACCCATTGATTTGTCACCAGCGTGATTGCCTTGATATGGTGAAGCAGCCCGGCCATGAACGATTTGGCCAGTTCGGAAAGGTTGTATTCTCCTTCGGGAGAAAAGAAGAGATTCTTGTTTCCGTTAAATATTGAGATATGGATATGCATGCCGGAACCATTTTCACCGAAAGCCGGCTTGGGCATAAAAGTAGCGTGGAAACCCTCCTTCTGGGCGGTTTCCCTGACGACCATGCGGTACAGCTGGCAGAAGTCGGCCATCACCAGCGCCTCCTGGTATTTGAGGTCGATTTCATGCTGGCTCGGCGCCACCTCATGATGAGAACATTCTACCGGCACTCCCAGGTTTTCGAGGTGGCGGCAGGTCTTTTTTCTCAGGATAGTCCCCTCGTCTATGGTGGAATAATCGAAATATCCGCCGGAATCCATAAACTCCAGTTTATTCCTGTTCCGGAAATAGAAATATTCCAGTTCCGGGCCGAAATTGAAAGTATAACCATTCTGAGCGCCAAGTTCGATCATGCGCTTAAGGGCATTGCGGGGGTCGCCCAGATAGGGCGTATCATCCGGATTTTTTATGTCGCAGAACATCATGGCCACTCTCTCGCCGCCGATATCCCAGGGGATTATTCTGAATGTTCTGTAGTCGGGCCAGGCCATTAGATCCGATTCTTCAATGCGTACATAGCCCTGGATCGACGATCCGTCAAAACCCTGCCCGTTATCCAGGACTTCCTCCAGTTCAGCCCGGGTGATCGACATGCCCTTGAGCTGTCCCAGAATGTCGGTGAACCACAGCCTGATGTAGCGGACATTTTCCTCATCGATGATTCTGATAATATCTTCCCTGGTTTTCATCTATTTTCCCCTCCGGATATCGTAGTTTTTCATACTGTATCAAAAAATGGCGCGTAGCCGCTATTTAACTAATTGCGATATTCTTTTGAATGCCTCGCCCTCGGCAACCCCGAGCAATTCAAATAGAATCATTTCGACCGAGCTGATTTTTGCGCCCTCGGCGAGCATCTTTTGTATTCCCAGTTCCTTGTTTTCTTTTGTACGCGACGAGGTGGCGTCGGCGACTATTGTAACTTTGTGCCCCTTGGAAAGAAGATCGGCAACGGTCTGGTAAACGCAGACATGGGTTTCGATACCGGCCACAATCGCTTCGGTCCTGTTAGTAGCTTCTATTTTCCGCATCAATTCGGGATGGCGGCAGACTGAAAAGGCTTTTTTGGATATCGGCTCGAGTCCCCCCAGTATCGCCTTGATTTCGGCCACAGTCTCACCCAGCCCCTCGGGATATTGCTCGGCCCAGATAATGGGAATATCGAGTTCCCTCAATCCCTCGATCAGAATCTTGAGGTTTTTGAAAAGCCTGTATTTCTTGTACATCAAACTGGCCAGCTTGCCCTGAACATCAACCAGTACAAAATATGCCTCATCTCGTTTTATCATGATTCCTCCTTTGTGGTTGATAATACTCGCTACAACGGCGAGCGGCCCGTGAATGTTTCCAGGTGAATTGACTGACTCCAAAAAATGATAGACCCCGGCAATCTGCCGGGGTCTATGGAGCTATCCGGGTTACTCTTTCTTTTCTATATAAGTTTTCATAAATGAGGAGATCATATCAATCGGTATCGGGAACACGATAGTGGAATTCTTTTCGGTGGCGATCTCTGTCAACGTACCGAGAAATCTAAGCTGCAAAGCAATCGGTGATTTTTCCATTCTTTCCGAGGCCTGCACCAGCTTTTCGGCGGCCTGGAATTCACCTTCGGCGTGGATAACTTTGGATCGACGTTCACGTTCGGCTTCGGCCTGACGAGCAATGGCGCGGGTCATATCGGTCGGCAGATCGACATTCTTGACCTCGACCTGCGAGACCTTGATTCCCCACGGTTCAGTCTGGTCGTCGATGATCGTCTGCAGCTTGGCATTGATCTCATCGCGGTTGGACAAAAGGTCATCCAGCTCCACCTGTCCGCAGACCGAGCGCAGGGTGGTCTGGGCGATCTGGGAGGTCGCGAACAGATAATCTTCCACAGCGACTACAGCCTTGTTGGAATCCATGACCCGGAAATAGATCACCGCATTGACCTTGACCGTGACGTTGTCACGTGTGATGATATCCTGCGGCGGAACATCCATGGTAACGATCCGCAGGGAGACCTTGACCATCTTATCGACAATAGGTATCAGAAGTATCAGGCCGGGACCTTTGGTGCCGACCAGGCGGCCCAGCCTGAAGATCACGCCTCGTTCATACTCTTTGAGAATACGTATGGCATTAGCCAATATGAACAGGACTATTATACCGATTGTAATGGGTAGTGCTAAACTCGGGGGCATCTATCCTCCTTTTTATTCTGAATGTTTTTCCACTTTGATTTCCATCCCGTCAGAACTGACAACTTTCACGCGCTCATCCTTTTCGATGGGCTCATCGGCCCTGGCGCGCCATAGTTCTCCGGCCACCAGTACAAGACCGGTTGGATCTATTTTTTGCTTAACCTTACCGATCAGGCCCACAAGACCTTCGGCACCCGTAGTCACCTGTTTGTGATGGGCCTTGACCACATATCTCACTGCAAAGCCGAAAAAGCCGACAAAAACGACGACAACCGCCGCAATTACATACCACGAGACTCTCAGGTACGGTGCAGGTGAATCTATAAGCATAACCCCTCCCAGGACAAGAGAGACTATTCCTCCTATGGTCAGGATGCCATAGGATGGAACCTTGATCTCAAGTAAGAAAAGCACTATTGAAAATAAAATTAATAACAATCCGGCATAATTAATGGGCAGTGTTTGAAATGAGAAAAATGCAAGTATTATGCAGATACCGCCCACCACTCCGGGGAGTATCGCTCCCGGATTATACAGCTCGAGCACCAGCCCCAGTCCTCCCAGCGAGAAAAGCAGGAAGGCGATATTGGGGTTGGTAATGATCTCGAGGAATTTCTCAGAAAATGTCTTTTTTACCTCGGTTTTCAGTGCGCCGGCAGTGTTGAGCACATGAAAGCCCATCGACACTTCAACCTCGCGGCCATCGATCTTGTTCAACAGGTCGTCAATGTCCTCGGCCACCAGGTCGACAACGTTGGAATCGACCGCCTCATGGCTGGAAATGGAAACCGCCTCACGGATAGCCCGTTCAATCCAGGCCTCGTTCCTGCCGCGCTTATGGGCTACCGCTACCATATTTGCAACCGCGTCATTGGTGACCTTCTTATACATGGTAGAGTCCATCTCTGAACCCATAGACACGACCGAGGCCGAACCCATGCTGGTGGCGGGAGCCATAGCGGCAATATGGGCGCTGTATGTTATATATGCCCCGGCCGAGGCCGCCCGAGCGCCCTGGGGATAAACATACACCACCACCGGAACATTGGCATTCATGATCGCCTGGATGATCTTCCAGGTTGATTCGGTCAATCCCCCCGGTGTGTTCAGGAGGATTATAAGCGCCTGGGCATTTTCCTGCTCAGATTTTCTGATGCCTTTCTCGATGAGCTGGACTGTGATCGGTCCGATAGCGCCATCGATGGTCAAAAGCTTGACCATACCCTGCCCCTCGGCCCGAGCGGTATCTTTCTCGACAGCCGTGTCGGACTTGATTATATCGGTCAGATCGGGGATATCGGTCTGGGCCGCAAGGCCCGCCATGAAAATCCCGATCATTCCGCATATAAGTAATATTTTCTTGATCATTGAAACCTCTAGGTTTGATTCACACTATGGCTAACCCGATTAAAGTTGAACAAATAGCTCCGATTTGTCAACTTAAAACCTGAGTTACCGGCATTATAAAAATAACGCAGGCATGAATAATTTGTTTTCATTAATCATACCGGCAAGCAGCGTTTTTATTTTATAAATTCTATCCGATGAGAGCAACTCTCATTTCAGGTGCTTTTTGAAGAAATCTACCATGGTACGGTACATTTCCAAACGATTCTCCAATTTGCTGGCTCCATGGCCCTCGTCCGGAAAGATAAGTGAATCCACTTCCCCGCCCCGGGACTTGAGCTCGCGTATTATCTGGCGGGCCTCGCCAACAGGTACCCGCGGATCATTTTCACCATGAATAACCAGGAGCGGACATTCAATTTTGTCGACCTTGTGAATGGGGCTGATTGATCTGAGAAATTCCCTGTCGGAAAGGGGTCCATATTCGGATTCACGAAATTCGCGGCGGTATTCGGCCGTATTTTCCAGGAATGTCACGAAGTTTACGATGCCGATATAATTCATGGCAGCGGCGAAGAGGTCGGGATACTCGGTTATGAGAGCCATTACCATATAACCTCCGTAGGATCCGCCCTTGACCCCCAGCATATCGGATGTCGTATAGCCGTTATCGATCAGCCACCTAGCACCGGCCGCGCCGTCAGCCACGGATTTCAGGCGGTTTTTGTAATTGTCCATATCCAGGTATTCTTTGCCATAACCTTCAGAGCCGCGCACATTGGGCGCCATAATTCCGAAGCCGTTGGCCAGAAGGTAATTGAAATGACGGTTGAACGAGGGCCTGAACTGCCCTTCCGGACCGCCGTGGAAATCCATGATAAACGGTATCGGGCCATCGGTATAATTGCTGGGAAGATATAGAAATGCCGGGATTTCCAGGCTGTCGAAGGATTCGTATTTGATCAGCCGGGGTTCGACAAACTCCGATATGTCAATCCCCATTGTGGAGACATTGGTGACTCTTGCGCCCATCTCCTCATATGGGTTCCAGATCCAGGCATTGGGGGCATGGTTGGCGTTATGGAACGAAAACAGGAAGCGGCCGTCAGCCGTGAAACCGCCAAATGAATACAGACCGTTCATGCCCGGAACAGGAAGCATATCACCTGTCACCAAGTCCTTGAAATGAGGCCTGTCGTACCCCTCTTCGTTGATTGTCCAGAAAAGATAATGGCCGTCATCTGAGAGGGCCGCCGATTCGCATTCCCATTGCTGGTTCGAATTAAGGAACACGATTTCGTTCGTCATCACACTCATCTCGGCTATACGTGTAATGCCATCGGGGGTGTTATTGGTGGTCAGGTAGGCAGTTTTGAAATCGGGTGTGAGTTTCATAAAGGGATACAGGTATTCGCCTTCATGGGGAGTCAAAATTTCCTGGGTGCCGGTCTCTAAATCAAGCAGGTAAAAATTGTTGTCGCGGCTGCTGACTGCCGCCTCGTAGAGGAGATACCTGCCGTCTTCGTTAACCTGAATCGGCACATTCCAGCCCTCCTTCTCCTTGACCAGCACCGCTTCTCTATCGGGAAGTTCGAGCTTATAGATGAAAAAATCCTTGAGATTTCCCATATTGGAGGAGAAGTAAATGAAATCGTCATCTTTGGACCAGACCACACCGCCGAATCGGGCCTCGGGACGATCTATCAGCTTCTTGATCCGCCCGCTTTCGGTATCGAGAAGATAGAGCTGTGCGTTTTCATCCCCGCCTACAGCGGCTCCCACAATAGCATAATAAGAATCATTCGAAAGTCTATACCAGCTTAGGCCGTCCTCAAATGAGGTAAGCTGGTAGGGCCAGCCGCCATCGGTGACCCTGAAAACCTGAGGGGCATTCGTATATGACGGGGACAGGAACACGCGCCGACCGTCTTTGGAGATCGCAATATTTGTGACATAGCCGATCTGCATAAATCTCTCGATGTCCGGAATATAGTCGCCCTCGAAAAAGTCGTTCAGACGCTTTTCGGTTGCCGCTACACTCTCGCCTTCCTTTTCCCTGCGTTCGATGCATCCGATGATCAAAATCGAAATCAGAATGAGAATAAGCACTGTGGTTGAAATTGACTTGATATTGTTCATTATGTCCTCTCCGAATCTTTACGGACTATCTGCAATAGCCGCTCAATCCTGTATCAGGCCGAAACGAAGCCTTTCCTGCATATTAGCTTCAGGACTTTTTCCGGGCCTGTTTTCATTAAATTTATATCCTTCGGAAATCTTATTCGCAAAGCAGGAAAATAACAATATTTTAAGGCTGAATCAAATCAAATTTCCGCTTGACAATATGCCCGCGGGGATATACTAAGAAGGTTGTTTCTGAGATGGTTTGAGATGGCAGTATATGCAGTTTTCCATTGCATTTTGGGGAATGTTGTATATATTAGGAAATTGTTTTTTTGGGGGATTTGGGAGGTAAAGGAATAAGGTATGCCGGACCAGATTAAATTATTGACAGGAACTGCAAATCTGCCTCTGGCAGAGCGGATTGCAAATTACATCGGTATTCCGTTGACCCAGCGGGAGATCAAGCATTTTTCGGATGGTGAGATTTTCGTTAAGATCGATGAAAACGTCAGGGGAACCGATGTTTTCATAATTCAGCCCACCAATCCGCCGGCGGAAAATATCATGGAGCTCCTGATTATGGTGGAAGCCTGCCGAAGAGCCTCGGCTTCGAGGATTACGGCCGTGATACCGTATTATGGTTATGCCCGGCAGGACCGCAAGAGCCAGCCGCGAGTGGCCATAACCGCCAAACTGCTGGCCAATCTTATAACCGCCGCCGGCGCGGACCGTGTTGTAACCATGGACCTGCATGTTTCCCAGATCCAGGGCTTTTTCGATATACCCTCCGACCACCTTTATGCCTCCAACCTGTTCTATAATCATTTCAGGATGCGCGGTATGACAGATATTGTCGTGGTGACCCCGGATGTCGGCTCGATCAAAATTGCCCGAGCATTCGCCAACAGCCTGCAGTGCGGCCTGGCGATTATCGACAAGCGCCGTCCCGAACCCAACAAGTCGGAGGTCTTGAATATAATCGGGGATGTAAAGGACAAGACCATTATTATCCGTGACGACATGGTTGATACGGCCGGGACGCTTTGCGATGCAGCCCGGGCAGTCCTCGAGAACGGCGGGGCGCGCGAGGTCTTTGCCTGCGCCACGCACGGGGTCTTCTCCGGTGAGTCCCTGCAGCGCATAATTAATTCGCCGATCAAGGAACTTATCGTCACAGATACAATTGATTCAACCGGAAAGAACCTTCCGGATAAAATCAAGGTTCTAACTACAGCTGAAATATTCGGAGAGGCGATCAGAAGAATTTCAAATAAGGAATCGATTTCTATACTTTTCGACAGATAATAATTTAAGGAGTTATTGTGAAAGAGAATTTACTAAACGCGGAAGTCCGACAGGATGCAGGAAAAGGAGCTGCCCGGAAGCTGCGCGCCAAAGGCATTATTCCCGCGGTAATGTACGGTGAGGATACTGATCCGGTGCCGCTGTCAATCTCGGATTACGATTTCAGCAAATTGATCTCGAAGGCGGCCCGAAGTTCCATGATTATCGATTTGACTGTGGGTGATTCAGAGCCGCAGAAGGTAATTATTAAAGAAGTGCAGACCGACCCGGTTTCATCCAAAATCAACTGCGTCGATTTCAAGAAAATATCGATGGATAAGAAGATTACGCTTTCCCTTCCTATCAAGCTGGTGGGAACTCCGGTGGGTGTAAAGGACCAGGGCGGAATTCTGCAGACAATTCGGCGTGAGATTGAAATCTCATGCCTGCCCGGAAATATTCCGGAGAAGGTCGAGCTTGATGTTTCCGGCCTCAGTATCGGCGACAGCCTGCATTATGAGGATATAGATATGGAGGGTGTCGAGGTGATCTCCGATCTCGAACTATCGGTGGCGACAGTTGTCGCTCCTACGGTTATGAAGGAGAAGGTTGAAGCGGTTGAAGGCGAGGAACTCGAAGAGGGCGTCGAGGCCGAAGCAGCCGAGGGAGAAGGGGAATCAGCCGAACCCGAACGCATCGGAGAGAAGGGCAAAGAAGAAGAAGAATAATAATTCAGAGCTTAGTATTAATCTCTATATACGGCCAGGCAATCAACCTGGCCGTTTTTTTGATTTGCTTCAATAAAAAAAGCCCTCCGAGGGTGGAGGGCTCCTGCGAAGCAGATTGGTGAGGTTTTAATTGCAGTATTGCTTCCATGTTCCATGGAAGAATCCTCTGGCATGTTTTGGGACCTTATCAGTAGCGCCAGAGTTAGGCATACTGCCTCTATGGTGTGATACCCAATTTCCGTTCAAAGTTCCCAGATTTGTCAGGCTTGCGCTAAAATAATTGCCTTCATACCAGCCGGAAGATTCGGCCTCCCGGGCGGTATCGTCAAATCCCCAATGACCCCTGAGGAATCCCTGGAATCGGCCGATATGATCGATCCATTTGCCGAAGAACAGCTTTTCCTCTTCGGAATTTACTCCCCAATGACCCTTGACATGCCCCATAAACAGGCCGTCAAGGGAGATAAAACGGCCGTAAAACTGGCCGAATATTCTCTGGTTTCCGCTCCTTACCCAGCGACCCTCGAGATAGCCCTCCGGGCACTCCAGGCGCTCGAGTTTGGCAGCTTCGATGGAGACCTTGTTTCCAAGATCATCGACATCAACAATTTCAGCCAGCGAATCCAGCTCTGCCAGCGCGAATGTTCGGCTGTATGGGCCGGTTTCGAAGACAACATTCGTCGTGGCCGGGTCAAAATCTGCATTCCGGAAATACATGAAGACCAGAATACCGTCATAGTGCACATTTGTGAATGAAACCCATTCAAGCGTCTGGCAGTCGGTGCGGGGCCGTATAAAATAATCCTGTCCGGGTTCGAACAGAATTTTATTGATCACTTTGATGCAGCCGGTGTCAACCGTAAGCGACCCAGACCAATCAGTGAGGGATGTTACAGTGGAATCGTACTCCAACATCCCCCACATGATTCTCATCGAGTAAACCGAGACATCCGGTTCGCCTTGTATTGAAGTCAGGTCATCAAAACTGTTCAGTTCGGAGGAAACAACTTCTGGTTCCGGGAAGTTTCTACTTATCTCCTCGTCTCCAAAGGCAGGCGCCTCATCCGTTGGACTATACCCGCCAAAGAAATCGTCCATATTTAAGAGGCTGCCTTCGGCATCACTGGATGCTGAATTGTCTGAACAACCCGTCAGTATAAAAAGCCCAGCGAGAGTCAACGCCAGGGTTATTATAATCGCATTTTTCACTTTCGAAACTCCTTAACTTTTAATTTCACATCATACGCCAGCGTATTATATCTCTTATCTTCCACCGCTTTTTATTGCAGATGCTGTGCCAATTTTGAATAGTCTTCGTATCCTCTTGTGTTTTAACGAATTTAATCAGCGGCGCAATCTCTGCGGCAATGGATTGGTCATGAAATGAACAAAGTTGAACGTAAATTTATGTGCAGATTGTACCGATTTGTACAAAATAAATTGTTTTTATCAGTTTTCAGGTGTACAATTATTCAATAAAATGAGATTTCGTAACAAATATATCATACCCATACTGATTTTTGCAGTATTGCTGATACTTTTCTTCAACCTGGGGCAGTGGTATATATTTTCACAGGTCAGGGATTTTGCAGAATCTGTATTTCGGGAGAACCTCCTGGCCCAGGCCGAACTGGCAGCATCATCTTTCAACGGCGATGCCATCCTGAGCCTGCAGGGCGATGATTTTTATGCCCCCGATTTGATCGATATAAAAGACAGGCTTGACAGGCTGAAAGATGATTACGATTTCTTCAATGTGCGCCTGCTCGATCTCGATGCCGAGAGGCTTCTGGGCTTCGCCGACTATGATACCGCCAGTTTCATCTTCGACTATGATTTAGGACCGTTTATCTCGGCCTCGGCAGGGATACCAGCGGCATCCGATCTCATAACCGCCAGAGATATGTATCTGATCTCCGCTTACGCGCCCATAACTACCAGCCTGGATTCGGTTGTGGCAGTACTGGGTATTGACGCTGATTATACATTCTTCAAGTCCCTGGCGGAATTCAAGAATAATCTGGTTTATATCAATGTGGTGAGCTTTATTTTCATACTGGTTTTCGGGGCGGCTTTTGTACTGATAAATCGCCGCTTAATTTCGACCCAGGAGGCGCTCTATCGGGCCTCGGCCCTGACCTCGATGGGCCAGATGGCGGCTACCATGGCCCATGAGATCAAAAATCCGCTGGGTATCATCAAAGCTACAGCCGGCAGGATTAAATCCCGTTATGGAAAGGATTCCGATGACCGAATATTTGACTTCATATCGGAAGAGGTCGATCGCCTTAATACCATCCTGGCAGGCTATCTCGATTTTGCCCGGCCGGTGGATCACTCCCGGCAACTCAAAAAAACCGATCTCAAAGAGCTGGTTGAGAGTATCCTGCGGCAGGTGCGTACCGATTTTGCCAGAGATAATATTGAGATAAGCTTTGAACCGGCGGATAAGGAATATCCGGTGCTTGACGACGGTATTGGATTCAGGCAAGCATTTTTGAATCTCATTATCAATGCCAGGGACACATATAAAGATGGCGGTCAGATTCGGATCGAACTCACGTCAAACGGAGACGAGCATAGACTGCAGATAGTTGACCGGGGCGGAGGCATAAAGAAAGAGCTGAAAAAACGTCTGTTTGAGCCGTTTTCCACGACTAAAGCACAGGGCTCCGGCCTGGGGCTGTATGTGGCCAAAAAACTTATCGAACAGAACGGGGGCCGTCTTGATCTACGGAATAATAATGAGGGCGGAGCAACCGCTGAAATCATCTTACCGGCATATAAGGAGCAATAATGGCAAAGATTCTCATTGTAGATGATGAAGAGAAGATGACACATCTGGTTTCCGGCGAACTGGAAGATAATGGTTACAGATGTGATATAGCCAACAGCGGTCAGGCTGCGCTGGAGAAATTCAGATCGAATATATATGACATAGTGATAACTGATCTTCGCATGGATCCGCCCGATGGGCTGGCCCTGTTGAGGAAAATCAAGGCTGAAAATTCGCAGACTGAAGTTATTATCATGACCGCTTATGCCACCGCATCTACAGCGGTCGAGGCGATGAAGTCCGGCGCCTATGACTATATCATCAAGCCCTTCTCTCTCGATGAGCTTGTACTCAAAGTGGAAAAGATCCTGGATGAAAAACGCCGCAGTGACCGCCTGGAACAGCTTGAGGAGGACCTGAAATCCAGAAGCTACGATACATTCATCGGTGAAAGCAAGCCGGTCAAACGCCTCTTCGAGCTGGTGGAGAAGGTCAGCCGAACTGACGCCAATGTGCTCCTTCTGGGCAAGTCGGGCACAGGTAAAGAGCTGGTAGCAAATATGATACACAGCTCCTCCCCGCGCCGGGAGAGGCCCTTTGTGGCGGTCAACTGTGCCGCTTTGACCGAGACGCTTCTGGAATCGGAACTTTTCGGGCACGAAAAAGGCGCTTTTACGGGCGCTATTAAGCGTAAACCGGGACGTTTCGAACTGGCCGAAGGAGGCACACTGTTCCTGGATGAGATCGGCGAGATGTCCGGGCAGCTTCAGGCCAAACTCCTGAGGGCTTTGGAGGAGAGGAAAATAACACGGGTGGGCGGCACTGAAGAGATCGACATTGATGTGCGCGTTATTTCGGCCACAAATCGCGATCTGGAGGCGGATATGGAGGGGGGCGAGTTTCGCGAGGATTTGTATTTCCGTCTCAATGTCTTCCCCATCAGAATTCCCTCATTGTCCGAGAGGGTTGACGATATCCCTTTGCTGGCCAATTATTTTGCGCGAAAAAGCGGCTATGGGCATGGCGATCTGGCCCCGGAGGTGCTGGATTTGCTCAAGGAATATAACTGGCGGGGGAATGTGCGGGAACTGAAAAATATTATTGAGAGGGCCCTGATTCTTTCCGATGGCGATAGAATCCGGCCTGAGCATATAGCTGTTGGCCCCGCGAAGCAGCCGGAACGGTTGCATTTGAGGGCTGGCTCGCCTGAGGAAGGTCTGGATGAGATGGAGAAGGCTGCGGTCATCGATGCTCTGCAAAAGGCCCGTGGAAATAAGACCAGGGCAGCGGAGATCCTCAAGATCACCCGCCGCATGCTCTACACCAGGCTCAAAAAATATGGACTTGACTGATGGAAATGTACCGTTTGGTGAGCCATTTTGTACCTTAACGTACAGTCCAGATTTCGAAATGAAAAGCGGCGATACTCGAGGGGTTTGTGCAATCTATTGATGCGCAATGAGATGGGTGAATAAAATAATGAGCGGCGCTTTCGGCACAGGATTTGACTAATTATTCAATGGAATTCAAAATAGAGGGTGTTATGAATAGACCTTTGAACAAAAAAGCAGTAGTGGGTGCAATCTGGGTGGTGACAGCCTTTCTTCTGCTGGTACTTCCATCAGGTCTTTCGGCACAGCAGCTCGATCGTGTAGAAGGAGAGCTTGGCAAAACCGACAGGCTGATCGACCAGGCCCGTCAGGTCGTGGGCGAATCGGGCAGTGAACAGGGCTGGCAGTATCTCGAAAAGGCGATTATCCTGCAGGAAAATGCCTGGGAGCATTTTTTCAACAGGCAGCTTTACCAGGCCGAACGTCTGACTTTCCAGGCCCGTGAGCATGCCGAAAAAGCTATCTCTATTCTAAGGAAGGACAGTCAATACAGAGGAACTGTAGAGCGCGAACTCGATAGAACAGACGAGATCATCCAGCAGGCCAGGGAGAGGCTCGATATGAGCTCGACCAGGAGCGGGATGGCTTCGATTGTGGAAAGCGCTCTGGCGACTCAAAATACCGCGCGAGAATTGTATTTGCAGAATCGTCAGAAGATGGCATTGACCGCCACTTTGAGGGCGCGTGAATTGATACAGAAGGGAATTGAATCGGTTCAGGAAACAAATCAGGCCTTCAGAGAAATCGAGAGGACCGAGATGGTTATGGATCGTGCGCGGGAAATGCTGGGACAGCTTGATCTGAACCAGGCTCCGCCGGCTTTCGAGAATGCATTGCAGATGCAGACCCGGGCAAGAGAGCTTTATGATGAGGGCAATCATAAGCTGGCCCAGCAACATACTCTCCGGGCCAGGCGGCAGATACTGGAAGGTATCAACCGTTTCGAGCAGCAGATGCAGAGGGAGAACTTCCCGAATCTCTTGAACGATATCGAGGCCAAACTTGAACGCACCAGGAGCGAGTTGAGGAACAGCGAGAGTGAGATGGGGCAACGATACCTGGAACGTTCTCGTAACGAAATCAATTCGGCCAAAGAAGCTTTTAATGGGGGGGATGTGCAACGGGCGATGTTTCATCTTCGCAGGGCCAATAGATTCTTAGGCGAGGCTGCGGAAATCATTAGCCCATAAGGAAAATACATATATATTGACATACATGTGTCAGGTAACTACCTCCGGCAGGCCTATGGTAAATGCGTTTTCTGTCACCGCATTAGTCATGGGCCTCATATTTATGTCCCATGCTTCTGCAGGCGACCTGAGATTATCAGTTGGAACTGAATACGAATATATCTCCAGCGATTTCTATCTTCTGAGCGAGGACACGCTTGCAATCGATCCGGATTCCCTGGATGCTCTCAAACGTTCGATAGACGCTGCCAATGAAATCAGCCTTTTCGGCAAGATCAGGTATGGCCATGAATTTTCGGACGCGGCAAAAATGGAAATCTATAACCGCACATCGGCCTCAACCGAATCGTTCAAAAGCAACCTGGATATTCGTTTTTATTTGGGAGCTTTTAAGATCATCAATTACCTGAATCTCCGCAATCTTGACCGTAAGGGTGAGGAGAGCCTCAACCATGATTATATAACCAATACGACCTACGCAATAGCCCGGCCGCATCTGGGAAAGGGCTACTATGTCCAATTGAAGAATTCATTCGAGTTCACCCGTTATGATGATCCCACCGGATATTTTTATGATTACAACTACAATAAGCTGAATTTTATGATCGAGAAGGATTTTGGTTTTGACGGCCGTATCGCCGCCGGTTACCGCAACGATATCAAGCGCGTGGCCGATTCCACCCGGCTCGAGTACGACCGCCATCTGTTTATACTGGAAGGTGATTATTCTCCCAGCTGGAGGTTGAGGGCCTATCTTTATAACGAGTTTTCAATCAAGGATGCGCAGAAGGAATACAATATCGAGGATGGTTCGATCAACAACCTGGAGTTGACTGTGAACTACAGTCCCAGTTTCGATTTCAGCCTGCGGTTTTTCAGCCAGTTTGAATATACCACTTATGAAGCCGAGGATTTCGTTTACTTCGATCAGTATTATATAAAGAGCAAACTGGATTTCCGCTATTCGGTGGGGGAGAAGCTTACCTTTTCTCTGGGGCCGCATTACCGCCGCCTGACCGCCCAGAATTCCGAATTCGACAGCCAGGATTTTTACGAGTATTCGATCGAGCCGCGAATTGAATATATTCTCGGCACCAGGCTCTGGCTGGATGTTTCCTTCGAGATCGGGAGGCACATTTATTCCGGTGTCAATTCGGTTCTATTCTCCAACCACAACCTCTATCAATTCAACCTTCTCTTTGATGCTCTCCTGACCGATCACATCGCCTTCAATGTTCTCGCATCGATTGACTGGGAGCGTCACCAGCTCGAGGTTGACAATACAAACCTGTACCTGATCACCAGCAGCCTTGAATATCGGTTTTAGGCAGATGGATGGTTGCCGTTCCAGGGTGCGTCATTCCGAGGGAGTCCCGACCTCCGGTCGAGGACGACCGTGGGAATCTCCACCGTCTGGCAAAAGGAAGCTTGTCAGATTGCCACATCCGTCAAAAGCCGGATTCAGGGACTTGCTTTGATCATGATTTTCATTGACCTATAGGTCCAGAGCCTTATCTTGTAAATGAACCACGTAGCCGGATGCTCAACATTGAATTCTATATTTTCTGCCGCTAAGGCTTTATCAAGCGTATTAATCTTTGCTCTTTGTATCTGCGTGTTCATGTCTTCTTATGGCTATTCGCTTGATCTGGAGTTGATTTTTATTGCAGAGGGAGAAAATCATTCCGAAAATTTGGGATTTTTTGTTCAATCGCCAGGCGACCTGGATCAGGATGGGTATTCAGAGGTGTTTGCAATGAATATATCCAGTGAAATCAAAGTCTTTAGGGGCGGAAATCCTGCAGATACTCTTCCGGATAAAA
>Ga0209205_1000047_pt1 | contig 35216 bp, 35 predicted proteins | sample ZodSprso05mmetaG_FD_184133 | JGI IMG/M metagenome (GOLD analysis project Ga0209205, IMG submission 184133) | Hot spring sediment microbial communities from Zodletone spring, Oklahoma to study Microbial Dark Matter (Phase II) - Zodletone Spring... ... | reverse complement strand
CAACAATTTGATATATTTGCACCAAACATTCCATATGGCAACAACAGCGGATTTCAGAAACGGATTATGCCTCGAGTACAATGATGATCTTTACGCCATTGTACAATTTCAGCATGTGAAACCGGGGAAAGGACCGGCCTTTGTACGGACCAAAATGAAAAGCCTCACCACTGGCAAAGTGATCGAAAACACTTTCTCAGCCGGAGTCAAGGTCAATACCGCCAGGGTGGAGCGAAGACCACACCAGTTTTTGTACGCCGACGAACTGGGCTTTCACTTCATGCATTTGCAGACTTTTGAACAGATCTCCATTCAGGGTGAAATGATTGAAAATTCGGACCTTATGAAAGAAGGGCAGGAAGTGGAGATTGTGGTCCATGCGGAAACCGAGACCCCGCTGACCGTCGACCTTCCCCCTTTCGTTGAACTGGAAATAACCTACACCGAGCCAGGGGAAAAGGGGAACACCGCTTCCACCACAGCCCAGAAACCCGCCGAGCTGGAAACCGGGGCTACCGTCATGGTCCCCATTTTTATCAACACAGGCGAAAAGATCCGGGTGGATACCCGCGATCGCTCCTATTCCGAAAGGGTTAAAAAATAATTATGGTCAAATTCTCAGAAAACCGCCTCAGACTTTCCACATTCAAGCTGAATGCGTTGCTGGACATTACCCTGGCCATCAACGACAATGTAGCTACCAGTGAACTGATCAGGAGATATGAAAAACTGCTCACCGACGATCTGAACATCGGGAAGGTAATTTTGATCACTTATTCCGATAAATGGGAATGCCTGCTGAATTCCGGTTTTGGAAACAAGTTTTTTGACCAGATCAAGGTGGAGAGAGACCTGATGCCCTTTGAAGAGATCTCGTTCATCACTTCCGAACCCCAGCATTTCCCCGAACTGGTGGATATTGTGATCCCTGTAACGCACAAGGATGAAGCCAATGCCTTCGTACTGATCGGTGATATCGAAGAGGAAGGGGAAGGAGTCAGCCCCATCATCAAGCACCTGAGGTTCATTCAGACCCTTTCCAACATCATTACCGTGGCCATTGAAAATAAGCGGCTTTTCAAGGAGTCCCTGCGCCAGGAAGCAATGAAACGGGAAATGGAACTTGCCAGCAGGATGCAAACCATGCTGATCCCCACCAGGGAGAAGCTCCCATCCAACCGGTATATCCGGATGAGGGCCTTCTATCATCCGCATTTTGATGTGGGGGGTGATTATTACGACGTGATCGAACTCGGGAAGAACGAAGTGGGATTCTGTATTGCGGATGTCTCCGGAAAAGGGATTTCAGCAGCCATCCTCATGTCCAACTTCCAGGCCAACTTGAGGGCGCTTTTTTCAGAGGGGCAATCGCTTACCATCACCCTGACAAGACTCAATGAAAGGGTCATGAACAGTGCCAAAGGAGAGAAATTTATCACCCTTTTCATCGCCCGGTACCATTACCTGAACCGAGAACTGAAATATGTGAATGCAGGCCATAATCCGCCTTTTCTTTACGAAATGGGATCCGGGAAACTCACACAGCTCTCCAGCGGTTGTGTGGGGATGGGAATGCTGGACGAACTTCCATTTGTCAACGAAGCATCCGTGACACTGGACAAACCCGCTAAACTGTTCTGTTATACAGACGGACTGGTGGAGGTGATCCACGGCTCGGGAGTGAAATCCGGCACGGGTGACCTGGAGAAGGCGCTTTCCAATAAAAAATCGCTGGAAGAGAACATCAAAACCATTATTGAAAACCAGAAGATCCTGGAAGGCTCCGCTTCCATTTTTGACGATATTTCCATCATCGGTGCCGAATTCCCGGGAGGGGAAGGCTTCAGCGAACTTTAAGTCGCTGGTTCTTCCGGCGTATCCCGGTGATACACATCCATGGCCACCAGCATGGCCGTATAACCCCAGAATAGCACCGAAAGCTTGTCCGTGTCGAGGAAATTGTTCAGCACGCCATGGAAATAGTAGGAAAAAAGTCCGATCAGAAGGGCCAGTGAAAATATTCTGACCGATTTCCTTCTGGCTGTGAAGTAAACCCTGATCCCGGTGTAAATGGTGGTCCCGATCACCAGCAGGACACTGATCAGGCCGAAGATACCTGCTTCGGATAGCGGACCCAGGTATTCGCTGTGGGCATTCCCCAGGGTCCCGAAATCGGTACTTATTCGCGTTTTCTCATAGGATCGCTGGTATCGGCCGTATTCAAACTGGTAGGTGCCGGGTCCAAAACCGAACAAAGGTCTGTCACGCCACATCCGGTATGCACAGCTCCACCGGTTGATCCGCTCCAGGTTGGACTGGTCCGTGGAGATGTTGGAGATGGATTGTATATGCTCGGTAAACTCGCCCGAAGATTCCACCCGGTTCTTTTCCAGCTCAACCATGATCTGGGACCTGACAGAGAGGAAAAAACCGACCAGGATCACTGCCCCGACCAGGACGAGCTCAAAGCGTATCCTCAGCTTGATAATGACCCAGACCACCACGGAAGCAATGATGCTGATCCATGCAGCCCGCGTATAGGAAAAAACCAGCGCAAGCAAAAACAGGATGATAAGCAAAGCCATTAAAAAGCGGCTGTTGACGTTATCACGCTTAATGAGGAGGAAAATCGCGACCAATACGGGAAGGATCATTCCCAGGGTTGCCCCGTAGGAAGTATGGTCATTATAGAAGGGCCTGGACACACTGTGGGCCATCATCTGGTTGTACAATCCGTACCCGGCATGATTGATCAATGTATAAACGATGATCCCGGCAAAAGATATGATGAACAACCACACATAGGTGTGCATGGTTTTTTCCTTCCTGAATATCTGAGAAGCCACCATGTAAAATCCCACAACGAACCAGAGCCTGGCAGCAAATAATTTGAATGAAACAACAGGATCTGAACTGGTGATGCTGGCGATGAACAGCCATGCCAGGTGAAAATAGATGGCCAGGGTCACCGGATGCCTGAGTAATCGAATTTCGACCCGGTCACCCATGAGGTATTTCAGAAAATATAAGATCAGCAACCCCGCGAGCAGGGGTTCGGTGGGCAGGAACATGTTCACGGATAATCCGCTGACCAGCGTACTCAGGGGAATGGAAACGGGTACAAAGAACACAATGGCCAGCAGGAACTTGTCGATGGACACAATGGCCAGGACCACAAAAAGCAGGACTGCGGGGATCAGGGGCACGTAGTAGATTTCAAATGCCAGCATTACCGCATTCAAAGCTATGAATGACAGTACGATCCCCCAGAAAAGATACTGCCGGGCCTGATCCTGGATTCCGGCGATCATTCTTCTTCTTTCAAAAATTCAACCCGTTCGCGGATGCTGTCGATGACGATCAGCACAATCAGCGCAAACAGCAATGAAGCAAATGTGGATACGATAACGATCAGGGACTTGTTCGGATAGGCCTTTTTTTCGGGGGGAAATGCCCTTTCCACAACAAACTTGTACGGAAGGTTTTGTTCGGCTTCCAGACGGGCTTCCTTGTACCGCAACCTGAGCCCCGCCTCGATCTGGGACTCCGTTCTGACCGCGTTCAGGGTTGAAAGCAGCGGAGCCCCATGCCCGGCCACCGCCTTGATCAGGCTTTCCGTTGCATCGTCACCCCTCCCCTTTTCCATATTTCCCGACATTTCCTCACTGAGCATGCTCAGCGAATCCTGCAGCTGGATCAGCCTTTTCTCCGCATCATCATATTCCTTTTCCACCAGGTGCAGGGCCACAATTGCCCGCTCTTTCTTCATGCTGTTGTAGACAGTATCCACAAGATCGGCAATATCGTTGGCTATACTGGCGGAAATATCGGGATCCTTATCCATGACCGATATTTCGACCGACATATATTCCGTGAGCCTGAAGTTGATGTTGGATCTGTATTCCTCGAACAACTCTGTCATCGGGTACTTTCCGTCCGGATCAATCTCATAATGCTCCATCAGGTTGTACTTTTCAATGATGCGTGTACGGATGGGCTCGGAATGCAGCACCTGAAGCAGTTGCTCCGCCTCTTCCTCCTCACCGAATCCATGGACATTCTTGCCTGAATAGTAATTCACCAGCAATTCCTTGGAAACATTGGTATTGGTGGTCGGGAACATGATCACCGATGATTCGTACATGGGGGTGATCAGCATCGAAATGATGATGGACGAAATTCCTGCCAGAAGTCCCACCGCAATCAGGATTAATCGCCTTTTCCAGATATAGATCAAAAGATCTACGGAATTGAAGTTATAACTTCTCTGTTTTTTTTGACTCATGATTTTGTTAGTTAGTTTTCTCTGACCCTGATCAGGAAATAGTTTTTCTTTCCTTTCTGAACGAGCAGATATTTGTTTTTGATCAGATCCTGACCGGTCATGTTCCGGTCCGGATCCGTAAGTTTCTCCTTGTTGATGCTGACCCCTCCCCCGGCCACCAGTCGCCTTACCTCTCCCCTGGAAGCAAATATTCCCGTCTTTTCGGCAAGCAGCCCGGTGACACTCCCTTCCAGGTCCGCACGGTCCAGATCGTACAGCGGGACCCCTTCGAATATGGTGAGGAAAAGACTTTCGCTCATCCTGCGCAGTGATTCCTCCGTCCCCTTCCCGAAAAGGATCCCGGATGCCTCCACCGCCAGATCATATTCCTCCCGGGAATGCACCATGACTGTCACTTCTTCGGCCAGCCGCCGCTGCAGAACCCTTGTGTGGGGTGCTTTGCCATGCTCCATGACCAGCGATTCAATCTCTTCCCGGCTGAGCATGGTAAATATCTTCAGGTATTTCTCCGCATCTTCATCCGATACGTTCATCCAGAACTGGTAAAATTTATAGGGCGATGTCCGTTCCGGATCCAGCCAGACATTACCCTCCTCGGTCTTGCCGAATTTTCCTCCGTCTGATTTGGTGATCAGCGGGCAGGTCAGTGCAAATGCCTCTCCCCCGTCAATCCGCCTGATCAGCTCGGTACCGGTGACAATGTTGCCCCACTGATCCGATCCGCCCATCTGGAGTTTGCATCCGTATTCCCGGTACAGTACGAGGTAATCATACCCCTGCACGAGCTGGTATGTGAACTCGGTAAAGGACATGCCTGATTTGCTGTCCGATCCCAGCCTTTTTTTCACCGAATCCTTGGCAATCATATAATTGACTGTTATATGCTTCCCGATATCACGGATGAAACCCAGGAATGAATAATCCTTCATCCAGTCATAATTGTTCACCATGAGGGCCCGGTTGGGAGCCGGTGTATCAAAATCAAGAAATCTGGAGATCTGTTTTTTCAGACCCTCCTGGTTTTTCCTGAGGGTTTGCTCATCCAGCAGGTTGCGTTCATCGGACCGGCCGCTGGGGTCCCCGATCATGCCGGTTGCGCCTCCCACCAGGGCGATGGGACGGTGCCCTGCATGCTGCAAATGTTTCAGCATCATCAGTCCCACCAGGTGACCGATGTGCAGTGAATCGGCTGTTGGATCGATGCCCACATAAGCCGAAACGGTCTCCCGTTCCAGTATTTCCCCGGTACCGGGCATGATGTCATGGATCATCCCTCGCCATTGAAGCTCTTTAACAAAATTCATATTAACTGTTAAACTGTTACTCGCCTACAAAATTGTTACGACTGTGCTGTTTTCATGCTTCCTGCGCGGCACATATTTTTTCCATTCCTCCTTTTTCAAATAGGGGAAAACTGCCGGTGCAAAGGATGACAGTGGCCTGTAGAGCAGCGATCCATCAATATGCTCCTGCCTGATGATCCGGCGCTCTGCATTCACCTGGTTGACCGGCCACAGGATCATGCTGATCACAAATGCTGCAACCGCCACACCGAAGACCATTCCGAGCATCCTGTTCACAAGATTCAGGGCCACCGCCCGGATGAGTTTATCCACCACGAATGCGGCAAGATGAACCACCAGGACAATCGTGACAAAAGCCACAGCGAAAGCAATCACATTGATATGCTCGGGTGCGATATTGAAAATGGAATTCAGCAGATCGGCGAATAAGGGTCTGAACTGTATCGCTCCCACGATGCCCAGCACCAGCGCCAGCAGGGAGGCGGCCATATAGACCAGTCCCTTCTTGAATCCCCGGTACAGTGCAAATGCCAGCGGGATCAGGAATATGATGTCCAGCACATTCATCAAGCCCTGTTAAAAAGGCACAAATTAACGGAATTCTTTGAATAATTGATAACTTTATTGATATTGCAATCTGGTTGCCATGGAGATCAGAAAATTCAGAACAGCGTACGACCTGGAATTGATCCCCGCATCCCATGAAGGGATCACCCTGGGAGACCTTGTGTGGGATTCCATGTTCGGTCCCCCGGAGTTCACCAGAAAAGGTATGCCCAATACCATCTATACTGCATTTGTAGATGCGGGATTGATTGACCAGGAAGCCTGGCAAATGTTCAGGGATGAGAGCCGGAATGCGGGACTATCCCAGGCACATTTTGCCACCAGGACCATCGATGTGGATGTGGAATTCGTCAACGAGTTCCGGCATCCCAAAATTGGCGTCATCACCGGCGAGGTAAAAATGCTGAAGATCAGTAAATTCACCTTCGGTGATCTCCAGGTGCGCCGGATGGATGATCTGCTGCGAATCAAGATCGACCGGTTTCTCGAGCAGATGAAGGCCACCCGGTGGAACGCGTATGACGGAAGTATCAGAAGGGTGTTTATGATCACCGAGCTATATTACGGGACCATCAAGCTGGTCGTGGAAAAACAGTACAGCGCCGCACTGGATTCCTTTCTTGAAAAATCAATCCTCAAAGCCCTGTCCAGGTCTGAAGGGAGCTTCGCCACAGAATATGAATTTTCCCACGACAATGTCCCCTTCGCCATGCGCATTGAGCGCGTGCGCAATTTTAACGGCTGAACCCGGATCCGGTGTCTGCGGTTATCTGTGTCTCCGGTCCAGTTTCCATTTCCCGAATACGATCCTCCCACTCAGCGCAAGGTTAAAGGACAGGTCATTCCCCGAATAATTGAACAGGTTCCATTCCGGCCGCCAGTCCAATCCGAGCTGAAACGGACCAATGAGTATATAGGTACCCAGATCAAGGGCGAGTGCTCCGAAGAATTCATCGTACCGACGGGTGTAACCGATCCCGCCTCCGGCTCCGCCGTAAATGGCAAAATTTCTTCCGGGTGTGAAATTCATCAGTTTCAGTCCCGTGAATTTCCAGGAATCATTGGCCCATCCCATGTTGAACTCATGTCGGCCCAGCTTTTGCAGGGAAAGCTCCGCACCACCATAGGAATTGCCCGAAACCCCAAAGATCCCCCTCGCACCGATCCCGGTCTGTGCGGTTGCTTCGAAGAAAAGGGAGGATAAAATAACTGCAGCGGTAATCATATATCTGAATTGTCTCATCGTTCTGCGTTTTTGATTGTATCATTATCCCTGTAACAAAAATCTTTCCAAACTGTAAGGACAGGGAAACCCGTCGGACGTTGCAACAAACTGTCCTGTCATCTAACGGAGACCGGCGGGATCAGCTTCAGGATATCTTTCAGTTTTTCCACCCGGTAGAACCGTTCGGCCCCGGGTTCCTCATCCACCTCTTCGTGTGCCCAGGTGGTATGGTAGGGAACATGGATGGCATAAGCTCCCAGCTTCAACGGAGGCAGAATGTCTGACTTCATGGAATTGCCGATCATCAGGAATTCCCGCGGTATGATATCCAGGTGATGGAGGAGCTGCATGTAATTTTTTTTCTTTTTATCGCTCATCACCTCAATGTGGTGGAAATAGGCGGTGATTCCTGAACGGGTCATCTTTCTCTCCTGGTCCAAAAGATCACCTTTCGTGGCCACGATGAGCCGGTAACGGGGAGATAACTTTTCCAGGACCGGCTTGACGTCCTCCAGCAGTTCGATGGGACGTTGCAGCATTTCCTTCCCGATCCCCAAGATCTTCGCAATGGTATCCGAGGTTACAGTTCCTTTGGTCAGCCGGATGGCACATTCCACAAGCGAAAGCATGAATGCCTTGATACCGTAACCGTACAATTCCAGGTTGGCCATTTCTGTTTCGTACAGCACGGCAGCCGCATCCCTTTCCACCCCGTAAGCGGAGACCAGCCTGATGAATGCTGTTTCAGCCTCTTTGTAATAGGGTTCATTCACCCAGAGCGTATCGTCCGCATCGAAACCGATGACCTTTATTTCTTCCGTGATCAAAATCTGGATTTTTTCGGGTCAAAAGTAATGATTCTGCCGGACCCGGCCATGTTGAACTCCTGCATCCGTTTATTTTAATACACCGGGCCCAGGTCCCTCGGGAAGATCTCCTCGGCGGTGACAGTAAGGCTGCGCATTCTCAGTGATCCCGGACCATTATCATGATCCATAAAAAACCCCAGTCCGGTTAGTCTCCCGCTCAGTACCGAACCCGAATCGATATCAATGGAAGCGATCCGGCCATTGTCCTCATGCTTCCGGATGCACAGGTCATTCTCCACGAATAAGAAATTTTTCTGACCGTTCCGGGTAATGAACCGCTTGAGTTTCAGAACAGGGGTGTGACCGTGAACGACCAGGAATCCGTCCCATTGGTGTGGATTGCTGTTATAGAATTCCTCCCTCACCCACAGAAACGAATCCTCCGGGTTGAGATAATGGTTCACCATGTATTCACGAAGGTCCCTGTAAGTCTTCATCCGGATCTGCTCTTCAACAGGTATGGACGGAGTGATGCCCGCATGCACCGCCAGTACTTTGAACCGTTCTGTCAGAGAGACCACATGACTCATTTTCAGATTCCGGAAAAAATCCAGGTGCTTTTGTTCCAGGCCTGACTGAAAACTGAAAAAACTGGTAAACCCGAATGACTGAAGGGTAGCCTCTCCCCCGTTGTAATACCATAACTCGATGGGATTGTATCCAATCCCCGCATGTTCCATGGCATCGAGCATCATCATTTCGTGGTTCCCCAGCAGGCAATGTACCGGAACTTCCAGCCCCAGGATCCGGTCGACCACCTCCCGGGAATGTGGTCCGCGATCGATATAATCCCCCACAAACACGATCTCCTCAGGTTTGAAAGATTGCACATGTCCAAGCAGCCTGTCCAGCAGACGGATCTCACCGTGGATATCCCCGATAAACCAGTAATTCCTCATGGATGATCAAAATACACAAAAAATGTATTTTTGATTCATGAAACGGATGAAACTTACCAGAAAACAGTGGTTCGGACTGATCACCCTGATCGTATTGCTCATCGCTTCCTACCTGGTCACCACCGAACCGTGGAAAAAATCTTCCGGAAACAGGGATTCGGAGGAATCCCGGCAGGAAGAAAGGCACAAAAACAGATAATATAAAACATGATGAAATTCCTTCAGAATGACCGGTAAAAACACTATCTTAGGTAAAACTTAAAAAAATGGGACTTGTTTCTTTTATTAAAAATGCCGGAGATAAAATTTTTAAATCCGAAGAAAAACGTGAACAGGAAAAGGCCGCATTGATCCTTTCTCACATCAAGAAATTTGGCTTCGATACGAGCACAATAAAAGTTGCTGTGGATGACGAGACTGTTACACTCACAGGAGAGGTGGATTCTTACTTGAATAAGAACAAAATCATCGTTACGGCAGGGAACGTGAACGGCATCTCCAAAGTGGATGACAGGATGACCGTGAAGATTCCCGAACCGGTTGCACCGCCAGCGCCCGAAAAGCAGTTTTATACGGTGAAAAAGGGCGATTATCTGTCGAAAATTGCCAAGGAGGTATACGGGAACGCCAATAAGTACAATATCATCTTTGAGGCAAACAAACCCATGCTGAAGGATCCGAACCTCATCTATCCCGGTCAGGTGCTTGTTATTCCACCGCTGGATTGATTGCAGGCCTCTGTTTCCGCTACACCTTCTGAAGGCTGCCGGACATCTCCTGCAGCCTTTTGATTCTTTCCTGCACGGGAGGATGGGTGCTCAGCAGGCTCTGGATCCCACCCAGGAAAGGATTGACAATAAAGAGGTGACTGTCCGCGGGTGTGCCACGTGTGATGGGATGCAGTGCGACTCCCTGGTGCAGTTTGTTCAGGGCATTCGCCAGCCCCATCGGTTGCTTGGAAATTCTTGCCCCGCCTTCATCGGCGGCATATTCCCGGACCCTTGAAATGGCCATGCGGATCAACAGGGCAGCGATCGGGAACAGCAGCACGGCAATCAGTATCAAAGGATTCCTGCTTCTCGAAGCAGTGCCGTATCTTCCCATCTGTCCCAGCAGGGTAATGGCCCCCGCAATGGAAGCCGCCACGGTACCGATCAGGGTATCTCTGTTTTTCACGTGTGTCAGCTCATGGGCCATCACACCGGCAAGTTCTTCATCATTGAGGAGCTTCAGGATCCCTTCTGTGGCTGCAACCGCCGCGTGCGACGGATCCCTTCCCGTGGCAAAAGCATTGGGAGATTTTCCGGGAACAATGTAAACCTTCGGCATGGGTAATCCTGCTTCCGCAGCAAGCGCCTCCACAAGGCGGTATAAACGGGAATTGTCTTCCCGCACCACCTCCCTGGCAGCATATCGCTTCAGCACAATTTTATCGCTGAACCAGTAACTGATAAAATTCATTGCCAGGGCCAGGATGAAAGCGATGACCGCTCCCTGCCGGCCGCCGATCATTCCGCCTGCCAGGACGAATATGACAGTCAGAAATGACAGGAACAGGAAAGTTTTAAAATTGCCTTTCATCTTTTTTGTTTTATTTAGGATCGGTCCTTTGAAATTAGAAGTATTCTCACGAACTTTATGTGTTAACCGTTCAGAAATGAAAATAAAGCACTGAAATTATCCATCACTAAATTGATAAAACATGGCAACATTAAAAGTAATTGAATTATTGGCTTCTTCAGACAAAAGCTGGGAAGATGCTGTAAAAAATGCTGTTAAAACTGCAAGCAAAACGGTAAAAGGCATTCGTTCGGTGTATATTCAGGATCAGATGGCAGTGGTCAAGGACAACAATGTGATTGAATTCAGGGTCAATGCCAAGGTAACTTTTGAAGTGCTTGATTAAGTTTTCCAGCCTCCATTTGCATCCCTGATCCCATTTCCACTGTGCCTTATCCGGACCCACAAATCATCGCCTTTTATAATCTGGAAAAAGATGATGATGACTTCCTGCCGGATAAACGTGGCATCGCTATGGCCCTGAGATTTCGACGATCTGCCAACCAGTAGGTCCAGGGGTCGCCTTCATACAAAGCCTTTTAAACACATAGCAAGAGATTCATTCTACAAACTGGCATACATCCCCTATCTAAAGAAAAGGGGAACCGTGTTTGCAAAAAGCCGGCGGCTGATGTTTGACAACGACTAATCGACCACGCAATGAAATTGAAAGACTACCCCACCCTCAACCGGGAATGGGACAAGGGAAAAATAAAATCCACAACGAAAGAGCACCTGAAAGAGATCGGTGAATTGCAGTATAAAATGTATGCCCAGCAGAAATACAGCCTGCTGATCGTATTCCAGGGAATCGACGCTTCCGGAAAGGACGGGCTTACCCGGGGGCTGCTCAGGTATTGCAATCCCGTCGGCATCAAAGTCAAGAGCTTTAAAAAACCCACACCGGAGGAGTATGCCCATGACTTCCTGTGGCGCGTCCATCAGGAGACCCCGGCCAGAGGTGAGATCCAGGTATTCATCCGGTCACATTACGAGGATATTCTGGTCCCCTCGGTGGAAGGGTACTACCCCGAAGAGCTTATCGAGAAGCGCTTTGGGCTGATCAATGATTTCGAAAAATTGGTGGCGCACAATGACACCAGGGTGCTCAAATTCTATCTCCATGTTTCTCCGGATATCCAGAAAGAAAGGCTGATGGAACGGGTGGAAATGAAACGAAAACACTGGAAACACAAAGACGGCGACTGGGAAACACGGGAGAAAACAACAGCGTATCTGAAAGTGTATGAGCGGATCTTCCGGGAATGCCATGAACCACCCTGGCATATCGTTCCAGCTGATAAAAACTGGCAGAAACTGTATGCTGTTTCGGAAGTGGTGCTGAAAACCCTGAAGGATCTGGAACTGGCCTGGCCCGATCTTCAGTCGGAGATCTTCGGCCAGGAAAAAAAGGCTTAGTTCCAAAAAGGTATCCCCGGTTAAAACAGAAAAAAGGTGCCCTTATGAGACACCTTTTTTCTTTACATGTAAGGGCTGTTTCGCAACGTTTTTACTGCTGCTGTACCTTGACCACGATCTGGATGGACCCTCCAGCACCCGTTTCAATGGATACGACCTTTATCAGTCCCATTTTCGAACCACCGGTTTTATCCTCATCGGTAGTAAAGGCGATCACCTGGTTTGACTCAATTTCATTGACTTTTGTCAGGGATGCCCCTTCAGCATTCTCCACGATCAGCAGATCATCCTCCGCACCATCAAATTGGGCAACAGTCAGTGTTGTCTCGGTGAACCTGGTTGAATTCCTTGTGGACCAGGTCTCCGGTCCGTTTTCGTTGAAGAATACAGATGTGATATCCTCATCATCGGGAGCGGCCAGTGTGGCTAGATTGGTGACACCATAGAAATACATGAAATCGATCAGGGCTGCATTGGCTTTCGCATCAACAAGATTATACACTTCCCCGTTTGAAGATGCGAAGGAACTTCCCGTGGCGGACTGGTGAGAACCCAGGGTCTGCGTCCATTCATCAATCGGACCACCCGTTTTCTCCACAGTGATGGTAAAAGTCTTGCTGTCGGACATGATATTCTCGTCTGTCACGGTAAAGACATAGACATAAGCCCCATCATTGAGGGGAGCAATCAGGGTCACCTGATCTGAATAATTATCCTTCGGGATATCGTTATCGGGGTAACCGGTCAGGGTGATGCCATCCCTGGTAATTGAGAAGGATGCCAGGTCGGAAGTTCCCACGGTCGCCAGCCAGGAAAATTTAAGTTCGGCGCCGGGTTCCACGGTCTCATCCGCATCAATGTATTCACCACCGAAGAATTGCAGATTCGGTCCCAACATTTCTTCTTCACCGCAGCTATGGAACAAGCCAACAAGCCCGATGAACAATACAGGAAAAAAAATAGCTAATCTCTTCATTTCGTTTGATTTTATTCGTTATTAATAATAATTTACCACTGGATGGTTTTGCACCGTCAAAAATAATGAAATAATTCCACAATCCTTCCGCACATTAATCACCGTCCGGTACAGGCAATACTTAATTTCCCGGTGCTTTTTTAATCATACACATTATTTCACGATCTCCAGCACAAGCGCTACCATTCCCCTGTATGCCACATCGGTAGTAAACCGGATGGTCTCTCCCCCCCTGAACTGCACATTCCCGGCCAGTTCCCCCTTCAAAGCATTGCTGACCTTCTGGTCATACGTGGTCCCCTGACCACGGTTGATGGCATCATTTAACAGGTTATAATCCAGTTTCTGGACGGATACGACGATTGCAATGTAATCCCTGTTGCCCTGCTCATCAGGGTAAAGCGAATAGTCTTTCGGAAAGAGCCTTGTCCCCGTGATACCGCAGTAAGGAGAATGTTTTTCCGTATAGGGGAACAGTACATAACTGGTCCTGTCGGTCTCTTCCCCGAAAATATAGGTGTAACATTCCAGTGAATTGGTAATCTCCACTTTGAAATCCGTGTCCGGCCTCAGGGCGGATGCTGAGATGAACGTGATCCCCGGTCCGTAATTAAAGGGAATGTACTCGCCAGTCGCGTTGATGACAAGCCCGATTTCCACATCCAGCATGTTGGAGACAACCGCTTCCGCGTCTCCCATGGGATACAATCCGTATGCCTCCCGGGTAAAATAATCGAAATCATTATAACGGATCCAGCATATTCCTTCCGATCCCCATTCTTCACCCCAGCTGTTCATAATCTGAAACGCACCGCCCTGGTAATAATCATCATAGCCAATCACACACATGGCATGTCCGCCGAATCCCATCATGTTGTAGTCCGATCTTGCCGGCTGCCAGAAGTTCCTTCCGTTCATATCTGACATGAAGCTGCCACCCACCATCATCCCCACTACGACCGGTGCCCCCTGTGCCAGGTTCTGTTTGATTGCCAGCAGGTCCGTACGGTAATCATCCCCGCCCAGCGTCAGGCGGTTAAATCCTTTTGTTCTGAAAGAAGCAGCAGCTCTTTTTTCCGAATCGGTCGGCACTTTTGCACAGGAAGACTCATCATATGCAAACCGGGAGAATGGCAGCGCACCTCCATGCTGCATCACCTCCATCGCCCGCTGCATATAGGTACCCTGGCAATTGGGCAATGCAATCTGGTTGTATACATAGGAAGGACTGAAAGTCACCTGGTCCGGGTCCTGTCCGGTGGACCTGGCATGAAGAATGGTGCGGGCCGCATAAGCAGATGACCATCCCACGCATGAACCCTGCATTCCCTGGTTCAGGCGCCGGGGACAATATTCCAGCAGGGATACAGTTTCCGGAAGGGGGTTTTTGATATTATCAGCGAGCGGTTCAAATACTTCTGCTTCATCATAAATGGCTTCATCCATCTCCAGGCCGGTGCCGAAAAGCATGCTCTGCAGGGCAGTGCTGGTCGTCTGATTTGTCCTTGTCAGAAGGAAGAAAGCCCCTACGCCCAGTGCTACCAGCACAATCGCAATCTTCGGGTTCTTTTTAAACAAATTCAGCAATGCCGGCAGCAGCGCATAGATCAACCCTCCGCTACCACAACTGCTGGTTGCTCCGCCACTCCGTCGGGAAATGGGCTGCTGAGGCCCCGGAGAATCACTGTCTTTATGAATTCTTATCGGCATGATTCCAAATGAAGTTGTTATAGGTTGGTTCTTTCGAACTTATCTTCTTCTTGTCCCCACTCCTAGCACCCCCAGTAATCCGCGTGCAAGTTCCCGGGCTACCGTTCTTCCCACCTGGCGGACCATGGTATTTTTACTCACTTTTTCAATGACACTTTCTTTTTTCCTGGGGGATGGTGCTTCCCGGGAGTCTTTCTTCAATTTTTCCTGGTGTTCTTTTTTTTGCGAAACTTCAATTTTTTCCTTCAGGATTTCGTAGGCTGTTACCGTGTCCACCCTCTTTTCATATTTCCGAACCAGGTTTGAACCGGTAACCAGCGCGCGGATCTCGTCTCCGGAAAGCACATCCATTCTGGTCATGGGCGCCCGCATATACGTGGCTGCCAGGGGAGTCGGCGTTCCTTTTTCATTCAGTGCCGTGACCAGCGCTTCGCCGGTTCCCAGGGATGTGATGAGTTGATCCGTCTGATAAAATTCGGTCAGCGGGTAATTTTCAGCGGTTCGTCCGATCGATTTCCTGTCCCTCGCAGTGAATGCCCGAAGTGCATGCTGAACTTTGAGGCCCAGTTGACCCAGAACTTTATAGGGAATATCTGTGGGATCCTGGGTGCAGAAAAATACACCCACCCCCCTTGAACGGATGAGCTTTATAATGGTCTCGATCTGATTCACCAGTGTTTCTGATGCTTCACTGAATACCAGGTGGGCTTCATCGATGAAGAGCGCCAGTTTTGGTTTGGGGAGATCCCCCTGCTCGGGGAAAGAAGCAAAGATCTCTGCCAGCAGACTCAGCATGAAAGTGGAAAACAGTTTTGGCCGGTTCTGTATATCGGTGAGACGAATGATGGATATGTATCCGTTCCCCTGATCATCATGCCGGAGCAGATCATTTACATCAAAGGAGGGTTCCCCGAAGAACTGTTCGGCACCCTGCTGCTCCAGCTCCACAATTCTGCGCATGATCGCACTCACCGATGCAGGGGAAATTAATCCATATTCCGCATTGATCCATTCTTTGCCTTCATTGACCGAATATTGAAGGATTTTCTTAAAATCCCTGAGGTCCACCAGGGGAAGCTTATGATCATCGCAATATTTGAATAGCACGGAAATTACTCCTGACTGCACATCATTCAGTTCCATGAGTTTGGATATCAGCACCGGGCCAAATTCCGTTACCGTGGCCCTGAGCGTAACCCCGTCACTGCCCGAAATGGTCATCAACTCCACGGGCATGGATTTCGGCCGGTAAGGTAATCCGATCTTTTGATGCCTTTCAGCAATCGCTTTATTTTCTTCGCCGGACTGCGCCAGTCCGCTCAAATCTCCCTTGATGTCCATGAGCAGGACCGGAACCCCTTGCTCCGACAGTTGTTCCGCTATAATCTGGAGAGTCTTTGTCTTCCCGGTGCCTGTGGCTCCCGCAATCAATCCGTGCCGGTTCATTGTCTTCAACGGCACACGTATGTATGTCTCCGGAATACATTCACCGTCCAGCATGGCACCGCCCAAGAGGATAGAATCACCTTTAAACCGGTAACCATTGATCATACTTTCCCTGAAAGATTCTCTTCTTTCCATACCAATCCCATGAATTTTTACTGTCTTTCTGCGTAAAAGACCGGCCATTTATCTCCTGACCCTTCCGCCCAGAAGTCTGTCCTGAAGTTTCTTCAATTCCTCCCACTGACCCTGAAGAGCAAGTCCCGCCTGTTCCGGCCATGTGCCGGGATCATGTGCCCTGAATCTCGCTCCTCCTTCGCCGGTCAGTATCGAGCCGATCCTCTCTGCTTTACTTTCCGCCAGTTTTTTCCAGGTATCAATACCGCTGTTTTTAAGGATCCCTTCGATGACGGGACCGATCCCTTCAACGATCTTCAGATCATCCAGCACAATTTTCTTTCCCAGCATAGCTTTTGCCGTTTCCGCATCGAAATCCGGCCTGACATCTTCAGCCCCGGTCCCCCCCGTGTCTCTGATTATTTCCTTTGTAATGACTTTGGGTTTCCTGAGAAAATATCCGATCAGGAAGCCAAGGATGGCTGCTATGAGTAATGCAACAACAATAAACAGCAAATCGGAAGCAAATCTTTCGCTCATTTTAATAGAATTTAGTTAACAGTGATTTCCACTCTGCGATTTAATTTCCGGCCGTCTTCAGAGTCATTGGACGCGGCCGGCCGGGTATCGCTGCGGGAAACAGTTCTGATCCGCACCCCGTCGATACCATTTTTGATGAAATAGTCCCTGGCGGCTTCGGCGCGAAGTTTCGCAAATTTTTCATTGGCCTCGTACGAACCCCTGTTATCCGAATGACCTTCTATGATAACCGATGCGTCTGTTGTGTTCCGGAGATAGGTCCTGAGTGATGACAGATACATATCATCATCCGTGCCTGCCTTCATTTCGGCTGATGCAAAATCGAAATAGTAAATCCGGGTTCCAATCTCACGTATGTGATCAAGTGCAATTGCCGCCGAATCTTCCACTGGCTTCGATCCCGCATCTTCGGCAACAGTTTCCGCCGGAAGGGTTTGTACTGCTTCTGCCTGCATGGCCCGGTCAACACCTCTGCAATCATCCCGGATCCTGCAGACATACCAGTAGGAGGCAAAAATAATCCAGCCGGCCAGCAGCAGAAAGAAAAACAAGTAGGGTCGTTTCATTGATTGAATTTTAAATGGTTAGCCAGTTGTTGTCGAGAGAAAAAAGTATATTATAAAACAGCTCTGAGATTACTGTGATAAAAAAAGCTTACCTTTATTCAAGCTCCAGGGAAAAAAGACAGTATTGAAATTTAGCCAATTATTGCTATTTTTAAAAGAAAAAATTGAAATTTTGGTTCCTGAGCAAAAACAATATTTTAAAAAGATTTTTCAACTAAAAAAGGTGAACAATGGCAAACGTTAAAGAAATCGAAGGCATCGGACCAGCAATGGGCGTCAAACTTGAAAAAGCCGGTATCAAAACCTCTGCATCCCTGTTAAAAGGCGGAGCATCGAAATCAGGCAGAAAGAACATCGCTGACAAATCAGGCATTCCCGAGTCCAAGGTTTTGGATTTTGTAAACATGGCGGATCTGATGCGCATCAGTGGCATCGGTGGAGAGTTTGCAGAACTGCTTAAGGCTGCCGGAGTGGATACGATCAAAGAACTGAGGACCAGGAATGCGGAAAACCTTCATCAAATGCTGTTAGAAGTTAACAAGAAAAAGAAGGTCACAAGAAGGGTGCCTTCGCTGGGTATGGTGAAGAATTTCATAGAAAAAGCCAAGGCCACTGACCCGACAGTGACCTATTAATTGGCCCTTTGAATTCAGTTCTTCCGAAATCAATCACAGAGGCTATCCATTTTGGGTAGCCTCTATTTTTATTATATTACCGCTTTTATTGCCTCTCCTCGCGGCGTGCCGCGAGGATCCTTTAGCCAGGCAGACAGTGTGCCGGAATAACGAGACTGATGCCCCTGACAAAAAGATACGGATATATCGCATTTTATGACCTGGACAGAACCATACTCACCGGGAACAGTGCCACGAGCCTGGTGGAAGAAGCCAGGAAAAGGGGAATCATGACCGGGCAGCAGTTCCGGCATGCACTCTATCTATCCCTGCTTTATAAACTGGACTGGTGGGATCCGGCGAGGATCATCACCAGGATGCTCTCCTGGCTGAAAGGATTGCCTGAATCTTCGGTCAGGCAGCTCTGCCGGGAAGTATTTGATCAAACGCTCAGAGAGACCATCCGGCCGGAGATCCTGAAAGAGATGGAAAAACACCGAAAAAAAGACGGTGCCAATGTATTGCTTTCGTCCGCTACCTCCCTCATCTGTGAACCTGCCGCCATTCACCTGGGACTGGACGATGTGATCTGCACACAACTTGCAGCCATCGACGGGATCCTCACCGGCTCCACCAGGGGGAAGCTGGTGTATGGCCGGGAGAAAAGACACAGGCTTCTGGACTATTGCCGACAACACGGTTATGATCCCGGTAAAGCTTATTATTACGGAGATTCAAGGACAGATTCCCACGTGATGGAAGCGGTGGGGCACCCGGTGGCAGTCTCCCCGGACAAAAAACTGTATGCCATGGCCATTGAAAGAAAATGGGAGATCCTGGAAATTATTCCTGCTTTGCTTTAATAAGTGCAATCCATACTTTTTGTACCTTTTCGTGGTAAATAAATTTCCCATGATAACCTTCATGTCGATTTTTGCTTTCCTTGCAACCTTTCAGTTTGGAATTTCTACACGGATTGATCCGTTGCCAAGTGAAATGCAGCCGAACAATTACACCGGCCTCTACACTGTAGCAGCAGGTGATGTAATCCTTACCCTCTCCATGCATCAGGATGCAAACAACATGATCACAGGGAAACTGGAAAGCAACAATGGAAATCAGTTCGCCCTGGAAGGAATGGTCAGCGAAGGGGTTGCTGCCGGGGCATGTTCCGGGAGCGAAGGATATCTTTATTTTGAAGCATACCTGGATGGAGAAGATCTGACCTTCTCTCTCATTGAACCGGACGAATTCAACATGCCTGTTTACGAAACTGCACAGTATTTCGTATTCCGCCGTGGGACCCGCCATTCCCCGCAATCCACCCAGCAGTCGCCCGAACCAGCATCCACCAATCGAACATCCTCCGGGGACCAGGTGGCTGCTTCGCCCCGGACCACCTCCCCAGCAAAACCGCTGTCCGGAAGCGAGGTTGTCAGGGATGAACTGAACGGCTTCAGTTTTGTAAAACCGGAAGGATGGGTGCACCAGTATGCGGACGGACAAATATTGCTGGGCTCACATACCATACCTGGCCTGATCTCTGTTTTTCCGCACCGGGCCCGGAACAGCCAGGAGATGCAGGAGCTTATGAAACAGGGCTTCCAGGAAGAGGGAGTGTCCCTTTTGCTTCAAAGTTCCCTGCAACAGCGGAGCGGCGGGATGATCACAGGGACCTATGGGGGAACCGTACAGGCCGAACAGGCCAGGGGGCACGGAATAGGACTGCTGAGTCCGCACGGGGGCGGTGTATTTGTGATGGCAGTTAGCACCCCGCAGAAACTGGGTCAACCTATCATGGATGCCGCTGAATATATTGTTCAAAATACCAGCTTTCAAAAACAGGAGGTGGGCGACCGGGACCTGGTCAGTCATTTTGCAGGTGAGTGGGCATGGACCAACGGATACAGAACCGAGTGGATGACATTTTACCCCGACGGTACCTATTCGGATCAGGCGGAAGCAGGCTATTCGGGAAATTTTACAGACGGGGCGGGGAACGTTTCCGGAAACTGGGGAGTGGCGAATGAGAACAGTAATACAGGAAGATGGGTCGTTCGCGGCAACAGGGAATCCGGAGTAATCACAGTTGTTCATCCCGACGGACGAAGGGTGAATTATGAGTACAGTGTGTATGTGGAAAGGGGCAAAAAATTTTACAGGGAATATCTGATGAACGGTTACCATTACAACAAACAGAAGGACTTTTAACAGGTTATCTTATGTTTCACATCATTGAACTATCCGGCATCACCAAGACATTTGGACCGGTGGTGGCTGTAAATGATCTGTCCCTTTCGGTTCCGGAAGGAAGCATTTACGGGTTCATCGGTCCCAATGGATCCGGAAAGACCACCACCATCAGGATGATCATGAAGATCATGTATCCCGATCGTGGTACCCTGCGGATCAGGGGAAAAGAACCAGATGTTACGCGGCATGAAAATATCGGGTACCTTCCCGAGGAACGGGGATTGTATAAAAAAATGAAGCTCGCAGAATTGCTCCAGTTTCACGGAGAGCTGAATAACGGAAAAGACCTGGTAACAGGAATCGATTACTGGCTCAACCGGCTGGACCTGCTTGAATACAAGCATAAAAAGGTGGAGACATTGAGCAAGGGGATGAAGCAGAAGTTGCAATTCATTGCCACCATCCTCCACCGACCTGAGATCATCATACTGGATGAACCATTCAGCGGCCTGGATCCCGTGAACGCAGATCTCATGAAGGATGTGATTTTGGACCTGCAAAAGGAAGGGGCTACTATCATATTCAGCACCCACGACATGTCCATGGCGGAAAAAATGTGCGATTATATCTTTATGATCCACAGAGGTAAGAAAGTGCTGGACGGAACCCTGACCTACATTCAGGACCAGTATGGAAACGACACCATCAGGATCCAGTCTGATATGGGAATGAAGGCACTGGAGGGAATGTCCGGTATCGAGAAGGTCAACAATTTCGGGAAGCTGCAGGAAGTCAGGGTCGCTACGGGGACCGATCCGCAGCAGCTTCTTTCCGATCTCCTGAAAAAGACACGTATTACAAAATTTGAGATCACCAGACCCTCGCTGAATGATATTTTTATCCGGATTGCATCACCGGAAAGGAAGGAGGTGAACCATGAATAAAATCATGACGCTTTTCAAGCGGGAATACCGTGCGGCGGTAAGGACCAAAAGCTTTATCATCGGACTGATCCTTGTGCCTATATTCATGGGTGGGGGATTTCTGGCTGTAATCCTCATGGAGAACCGGCAGGATACCGATGATAAAAAGATCGTAGTGATCGATCACTCAGGCCTGGTTGAGGATGCATTGCGGGAAGCCGTAAACCACAGAAACCAGCATGAGATCTATAACCATGAAACGGGCGAAAAGATCATGCCTGCATACCTGGTTGAATTTATCGCACCTGATCTTTCGGACAGAATCGGACAGCAACTGGAACTATCAAACCGGGTGAAAGCATCCGGTCTGCATGCATTCATTGAGATCGGTCCGGATATCTTTCATCCTGCCAGCGATACCGGTGCGTTCATTAGGTATTATTCGGAGCACTCATTCATGGATAACATCCGCTACTGGTTCGGAAATACAATCAATAATCATCTGCGGCAGGTACGTGTATCCGAACTAAATCTTGATCAGGAACAGTCCGACGCTCTGTTCAGGTGGATCGATGTTGAGGGAATGGGACTGGTTTCGGTGGATAAAAAAACAGGGGTACAGCAGGAAGCACGGGAAGCCAATGAGTTGCAATCGTTCCTGGTACCCTACATCATTGTGTTGCTGATGTTCATGCTGGTCATGATGAGTTCGGTGCCCCTGCTCAGCGCAGTAATGGAAGAAAAATCCGAGAAAATCGCAGAGGTACTGCTGGGTTCCATCACTCCGTTTCAATTCATGGCCGGTAAGGTCCTGGGTGGAATCGGCGTTTCACTCACAACCGCAATCATTTACGTGGCAGGCGGGATCATTACCGCACGGCTGACAGGGTTTGGGTCAACCATCCCTTATGAGATCCTTCCCTGGTTCTTTGTTTATACGATCCTTTTTATCATCATGGTCGGATCGGGTATGGCCGCTCTGGGTGCCACATGCAATGACAACAAAGATGCCCAGTCACTCCAGTTCCCTGCAATGTTCCCGGTGATATTGCCGCTTTTTGTCATCATGCCTGTGATTCAGAATCCCACCGGCAGTCTGGCCACAGCCCTTTCCCTGATCCCCCCATTCACACCGCCCATCATGATGACCAGAATGGCCACACCGGTCACAATCCCATTGTGGCAACCAGTTATCGGCCTGGTGGGAGTTGTTCTTTTCACGGTGTTCACAGTCTGGATCGGAGCTCGGATCTTCAGAACCGCGATCCTGATCCAGGGTCAGAAACCTACTGTATCCAACCTGTTTAAATACGCATTCAGGAATTAATCACCCGACCTGAGTGCTTTTTGAAGAAGAATAATGTAAATTCATTTTCGGCCCCATTTTTGATGTTGAATTCATGACAAGCATCGAAAGTTTAGATCACAACACGAACATCATGATGGCAATAACCATGGATCATTCAGTACTCCGAAGAATCTGCAGGAACCTGTCAGCTATAGTCCTGGCATTAAGTGCCACCCTCCCCTGTCTCTCCCAACGGGATAACCAGGCAGAAATTGACAGGAAGGTGCGTGCGTTCCTGAGCGAACATTCGGGCGAATGGTATGACATGAATGTACCTGTAAAAGACGGAAAGCTCCTGTATGATCTGATCCTGGAGAACAATTACAAGCATGCGCTGGAAATAGGCACTTCCACTGGCCATTCATCCATCTGGATGGCCTGGGCGCTGAGTAAGACGGGCGGCAAATTGATCACCATAGAGGTGGATGAAAAAAGGCACAGGGAAGCTTTGAAGAACTTCAAGGAAGCGGGAGTCTCTGAATTTATTGATGCCAGGCTTGCCGATGCCCATGTTTTGGTTGAGAAGCTAAAAGGCCCTTTTGATTTTGTTTTCAGTGACGCGGATAAATCGTGGTACCGGAATTATTTTCTCGCTGTGGATCCCAAGTTGATGGTCAATGGCTGCTATACCACCCACAATGTATCGGACAGGCCGGGGTACGGGTCCAATTCCGATTACCTTGAATTCCTCAGGAGTCTGCCACATTACAGGACCACCGTAAACAGTGAGGGCAATGGAATGTCCATCAGCTACAAGATAGCCGAACGGTAGATCAATCAGTTCCTTCCTTTTCTCAGGTATGTTCTGAGCTGCCTGAAGCCTTCCGAATTGTTCACCCTCGGGGTATATCCCAGCAAATCCCGGGCAGCGGTAATGTCAAACCAGTGGTTCGAACATAATTCTTTAATGGTATACCTGGTCATAAACGGCTCGGATTCGCTGCTGAATACCCTATGGAACCATTCGGACATTCCCGCAGAAATCAGCGCAAGCCTCTCCGGGACCTTTTTCTTTATGGGTTCATACCCCGCCACCTGGATGATCGAATTGATAAAATCCCATACCCGCGCGGGCTCCCCGTTGGCAATGAAAACAGCTTTACCGCAAGCCCCGGAATTGGACGCAAGTGCTTTTTCCGCAAGCACCAGGGCATCGGTCATATTGTCGATATAGGTTGTATCTTTGAAATATTCCTTATCACCGATCCTTTTTAAATTGCCCGAAGCAGCATTCCTCAGTATCCACGGGATCAGGCGCGAATCGTAGGGACCCCAGACAAGGTGGGGACGAAGGGAAATGGTTTTCAGGGAATCCGAATTGGCCTCCAGGATCAACTTTTCCGCGATGGCTTTCGTATCCGCATAGAAGGAGAGCTGCTTTTCAGGATAAGGATATGATTCATCAATCCCCTCCAGGTCGTTCCCATCGAAAACCACACTTGATGAACTGGTAAAAACGATCCTGGATACCCCGTGTTTCCTGCATCCTTTGATCACATTTTCCGTACCTGTTACGTTCACGGAGTAGAAATCCTTATAATTTCCCCAGTGACCCAATTTGGCAGCCAGATGGTAGACCACATCCCTGTCTTTGCAGGCATCCTCCACGGCTGCTGCATTTCTGATATCGGCCTGGATACTGTTTATACCCAGGGCCCAGTGAAGGGGGTATTCTCGCCTGGAAAGGCTGGTTATTCTGTGGCCATCGGCGATCAGCCGCTTGATGAGTGCCATCCCCATGAAGCCTCCGCCGCCGGTAACAAGTATGTTCATTATACCATTTTACAGCGACAAAATTAAGCATTCTCCGTCAATTGGCTTCCCGGGAATATTTTTAAATTGCATGACCGGTCACTTTTTCATGCATGAAGGGATTTTTCTACTTCCATTTTTTCATCTGGACCCTGTGCTTTTTATGCACTGCGGCCAGAGGCCAGGATCATCATACGCGTTATAACCTGCTTGATGTACTCGCTTATACTTTTGAGATTTCACTGCATGATACCTCTGATCTGATCCAGGTTAGGTCCGCAGTGGAAATAAGGTTTAAGTCAGCGGCAAACGGATTTTACCTCGATCTGAAGCAAAGGGACAGCTCGGGCAAAGGCATGGTGGTAAACAAGATCCGGTGGAACGGGAAACAGGTTCCGTTTCAACACAGGGGCGACCGGCTGGAGTTGACGATCCAGCCTGCATCGCCAGGGGAGGTAAGAATTTATCAAATTGATTATCAGGGGATTCCCAGAGACGGGCTGATCATTTCGGAAAATAAATTCGGCGACCGCACATTCTTCGGCGATAACTGGCCTGACCGGGCATCCCACTGGCTGACAGTGGTGGATCACCCATCGGACAAAGCCCTGGTGGAATTCATTGTGGAAGCACCCGGCCACTACCGGATCGTATCCAACGGCGCAAACATCTGTGAAACCAGGAATGCGGGACGGGTATTATCCGTCTGGAAAACCGCTGTGCCCCTTCCCACCAAACTGATGGTGATCGGTGTGGCCCGGTTTGCGGTTCAGCAACTGGAGAGTCCTTCCGGAATTCCAGTATCCGCATGGGTATTTCCACAGAACCGCGAGGAGGGGTTTTTGGATTACAGCATGGCCATACAACCACTGGATTTTTTCGAGTCTTTCATCGGACCCTATCCGTTTTCCAAGCTTGCCAACGTGCAGTCCCGTACCATTTACGGAGGAATGGAAAATGCGGGCTGCATTTTCTACCGGGAGGGTTCTGTGACAGGGAAACAGGATCATGAATCACTGCTGGCACATGAGATCGCACACCAGTGGTTCGGGGATGCGGTGACAGAGATGGACTGGCATCATATCTGGCTCAGTGAAGGTTTTGCCACCTATATGACCGATCTTTACCTGGAACACCGGTTCGGAAGGGATAGTTTCATATCCTCCCTGAAGCGTGAAAGGGAACTGGTGCTCCGCTATTCAACACGACGTTCCGCACCCGTGGTGGATACCACATTGCCTGTTTCAGTAAGGCTGCTGAATCCCAATAGCTATGAGAAGGCCGCCTGGGTGTTGCATATGCTGCGAAGGAGCCTCGGAGACCAACTGTTCCGGGAAACCCTCCGGGCGTATTATGCAAAGTACAGTTATGGGAATGCCCTTACGGAAGATTTCCGGCACGTGGTAGATTCCGTATCCGGGAAAGATTACGGCCCATTTTTCAACCAGTGGTTATACCAGCCCGGGCACCCTGTGATCTCTGCGCCATGGAGCTATGCACAGGGCCACATCCGTATCCGGGTGTTGCAGCACCAAAAAGGGCCATGTTTTGCATTTCCGCTGGATGTACAAATCGTCAAGGGACCGGAAAACGCATCCACGGAAACACTGTACATCGATACCCGCGAGCAGGCTTTCAGCATTCCCTGTGCAGGGCGACCGGTGGAGATCATCCTCGATCCGGGATCCTGGCTTCTGTTCGAACACCATGGTCCCTGAAATGCCCCTTACGTTTTCAGGTACCGGATCATGTCATCGGTCATCTTGAAGTACGTGTACCTGTATGAATGCTCCCCGGTGGCCCTGATCCCTTCCTCTGAAACCTGGTAGGTGCTTTTTTCACCGGCGATGCGCGAGAAATAGATATCGTGTGCTTTGTCCTCCGCGTCGATCATGGTGACGTGCACCAGGTTCTCATCCATGGCTGCATCCAGGCTTTGCATGCAGAGCGGACAGAAAAAATCGATCCGTTCTCCCTCCCTGATGGTGAATTGAGGATGCTTGATGCTTGTATAATTACCGATTTCAGGGTGCAGCAAAAGCAATCCTTTTTCCCTCTCCTGGTTCCGGATTTTGAAGATGATATAATCGCCAACCTTGAGATGACCCCTGCAATGCGGACATATGAAATGGTTCTCCATGGTATCTTGCTTTTTTGGGACGAGAATGGATTGTTTACAAGTTACTAAAACGGCCCCATGAAGTCAATAATCAGGGGCTGATTTCCCATCACTGGCATTGCATTTCATAATCTCTTATATTTATGAAATAAAATATCCAATCAACATGGACAAAAACCTCATCAAATCCAATCTGGGGATCATTCTTGCAGCGGGTGCGGTCTGGGGCCTGACAGAGTTTGCAGTCGGGCTGGGGCTTCAGAAATGCGGAACGCTTTACTCCGGGGCAATCCTGACAGGCATTGCATTTTTCTGGGTTTCTTTTGTATACAGTCTGACCCGCAGCATCTTCCCTGTACTCATCATCCTTGCCGTGGTGGTGTTTTTTAAAATGCTGGATGCTTTTCTGCTCCCCGTCACCTGGAATCACGGTTCCATCCTGAATCCTGTCTTTGCTTTTTTCATGCTTGCAGCGGGATTCCTGGTTCTGATCGCGCTTTTCAGGGACCGTTTTTTCTCCGCACTGACGAACCGTATTGCAGTGGGTGCAGGTGCAGCCTTGGTGGCCGCACTTCTTTTTCCGCTCGCGGGCTTTGTGACCGGTTCAAAGGCCTGTGTGTTCGCCGCCACGAACATACCCCAGTCCATTTATACCGCTCCGGTGGCCATGATCATTGCCATGAGCACCGTGCCCCTCGGGTACTTTGCCGCCAGGCGATATGCGGATTACATGTCCGGAAGCAGGCATGAGCGAACCAGGCCGGTCCTCGCACGGTTATGGGCACCTGCTGTTGTGATCGGTTGTTTGTTGATCGTCACAATTGTCAGACTGATTTGAATGTACCCGTGAATCACCCTTTATGAAGCACATTCACAGGCAGGTCCTGCAATATGTCAGATCCGGGGCGAAAGTTGCGCTGGCCACAGTGATCCGCAGTGCAGGGTCCACACCCCAGAAACCCGGGAGCTCGGCACTTTTCGGCCGGCAGGGACTTCTTGCCGGAACCGTGGGTGGCGGCATGCTTGAAGGCCGGGTGAAGTCCATCGCTGTGAATGCACTGGATTCCGGACTATCCGGGCAGTATGACTTCAACCTGGACAGCAGTCAGGGTGAGGAAGGAGCACTTTGCGGAGGGGAGGCCACGGTGCTCATTGATGCAGACCCGGGCGCCTTCCTGAAGCCATTTGAGGATCTGGAACGAACCATCGCCGGGCGTTCTGAGGGGATCCTGGTAACAATGTTTCAGGACGGGGATGATGGAGAGAAAACCATCCGGCGGTACTGGATCCCGGAAGGGGACAGCAACCAACTACCCCCTGACATCGATCCGGGCCTCAGGGATGCCATGAAGGAATATCTCCGGGAGGGAATTGCCCGGGATTTCCTGGAGATCACGCTGCCTCCTGATGAGGCCAGGCATAAATGGTATGTATTCTTTGAAAAAATTCGACCGCTTCCCGGACTGATCATCGCAGGGGCCGGTCATGTGGGCAGGGCGCTTGCGCATCTCGGTAGCCTGCTGGATTTTGAAGTGACCGTGGTGGATGACAGAAAGGAATATGCCAGCCGGGAAAACATCCCCGATGCCGACCACCTGGTGGTCCGGGATGTGGGACAGGCCATGCGTGAACTCCCAATTGGGGATGACACCTATGTGGTGATCGTGAACCGAAGTCACAACCATGATGCGGAAGCGCTGAAATCCTGCATCGGTTCTGGTGCGGCATATGTTGGAATGATCGGGAGCCGGCACAAAGTGGCTTCCCTGCGGACACTTTTCCTGAAGGAAGGATGGGCCACGGCCGACCAGTGGGAGACGATCCATACACCCATCGGGATCGATATCGGTTCCAAGACCGTCCAGGAAATTGCCGTCAGTATTGCGGCCCAGCTGGTGAAAGAACGCAACCGGAAAAATGAAGCAAATGAAGCATAACCGGGCGATCATACTGGCTGCGGGGGCCTCCCGGAGGATGAAAACGCAGAAACTGCTGCTGCCATACCATGGCAGCACCATCATTGAAACCGCCATCAGCAACATCCTGCAGTCGAAGGTAAGCAGCACAATGGTGGTACTGGGTGCCTCACGGCATGAGATCCTGGAGGTGATCGATGGCCTGCCAGTTGACCATTGCTACAATGCGCAACATGCCCAGGGGATGCTTTCATCGGTAATCTGCGGGCTCAGGGCCATGCCTGCGAATACGGATGCTGCGCTGGTTTTCCCCGGCGATCAGCCGGATATTCCAGCGCAGGTCATCGACCAGCTTATCGATGCTTTCCACGGGTCACCCAGGGGTATCGTCATCCCGCGCTATCAGAACCGGCGGGGGCACCCCCTGATGGTGGATATGAAATACCGGGAGGCCATCGAAAAACTCGATCCGGAAAAGGGATTGCGCGCACTGATGGACCTTTTCTCCTCTGATGTGCTTGAAGTAGCGGTGGAGGATAACGGCATTCTGATGGATATCGATACACGGGAAGATTATATCAATGCAACGAAATAAAAACAGGAAACTATGGAAGAACGCATACGTTTTAACCTGAATGGCAGGGAAACGGAAATCACCATCGATCCCACGCTCACTCTGCTCTGGGTATTGCGGGATCAGTTCGGTCTGACAGGCACCAAATATGGCTGCGGGATCGGCTTTTGCGGCGCCTGTACCATCATCCTCGAAGATGAGGCGGTCAGGTCCTGCCTGCTCCCGGTCAGTGACGTGAACGGCAAAAAGCTGCTGACCATCGAAGGACTTGCGGTGAACGGGCAACCGCATCCCATCCAGAAAGCCTTTATGGAACATGACGGCCTGCAGTGCGGATACTGCACACCCGGCATGATCATGAATGCATACGGACTGTTGCTGAAAAACCCCGAACCCAGCCGGCAGGAAGTCATAGACGGGATGCAGGAGAACCTGTGCCGCTGCGGGGCCCATATCAGGATCATCGAAGCGGTGCAGTCTGCTGCACGCGAAATGAAAGGAGGAAAGTAGCCATGAAAAAAAGAACCATACAAAAAAGCGGGACCGGACAGGAAAATTCTTTTCACCTGAAACGCAGGGATTTTTTCAAATTGCTCGGCGGAGGGATCATTTTTTATTACAGCACCTGGGATCCCTCCGAACTCCTGGCACTTCCCCTTGCGCAGCGTCGCGGGGTCCCCACGGATTACAATGCATTTTTGCTGATCAGGGAAGATGGTACCGTGAATAACTATACCGGGAAAATTGAAATGGGACAGGGGATCATTACTTCGCTGGCCCAGCAGATGGCCGACGAGCTGGATGTGACTTTTGAATCAATCCACATGGTAATGGGAGATACGGCCCTGTGTCCCTGGGATGCGGGTACATGGGGATCCCTGACCACCCGCCAGTTCAGCCATCACATGTGTGCGGCCGCAGCCGAGGCCAGGGCGGTACTCCTGGAAATGGGCGCGGAATATCTCCAGTTGCCGGTGAGCAACCTCACGGTGAAGGAAGGTGTGATCCATGGGATCTCCGATCCGGGGAAAAAGGTCAGTTACGGTGAACTGGCAAAGGGAAAGCGTTTGGAACGGTACCTGGATGTGAAACCCGCGGTAAAAAAATATACGGAATACAACTATGTGGGACAGTCCCTGCTCCATACCGACGCCTGGGAGAAAGTGACTGGGAAGGCGAAATACACCGGCGACTACAGGCTCCCGGGCATGCTTTATGCAAGGATCCTTCGTCCTCCGTCGCTTGGTGCCACGCTTATCTCGGTAGATTACTCGGAAGCGGAAAAGATGGATGGGATACAGGTGGTCCGCGATGGTGATCTGGTGGCCGTTCTCCACGAACTCCCCGACATGGCAGCAGCCGCACTGGTGAAGATCAAAGCCGAATACAGCTTTGATGAAAAGGATGTAAACCAGGATACCATCTTCAAATACCTGCTGGAAGCGCCTTCGGCAGACAGGGAGGTTGCCAGATCGGGTAACCTGGAGGAAGGTGAGCGCATGGCCGATGCGGTTATTGAAAGCGAGTTCCATGACGGCTATGTGGCCCACGCGCCCATCGAACCCCATACAGCACTGGCCATCGTGGAGGAAGACAGCGCGACCATATGGGCCTCCACCCAGAGCCCGTTCGGAACCCAGGATTCCATTGCAGCATTGCTGGGTTTTGACCTGGAGCAGGTCAGGGTGATCGCCCCTTTTGTGGGAGGCGGCTTCGGGGGAAAATCCCCGCACCAGCAGGCTGTGGAAGCGGTGCGGCTGTCAAAAATCACCGGGAAACCGGTCATGGTGGCATGGACCCGGGAAGAAGAGTTCATGTATGACACCTACCGGCCCGCTGCCGTGGTCAGGATCCGGTCCGGAATGACATCTTCCGGGAAGATCACCCTGTGGAATTTCAGTCAGTATTTTGCCGGGAGCCGCGGCTCCGACACCATATATGCTGTCCCCCATGCCCTGACCATGGGCTACGACCAGAGCCGGGATGCGCCGCAGGTCCATCCCTTTGCCACCGGAGCCTGGCGCGCCCCCGGGAACAATACCAATACGTTTGCCAGGGAATCCCAGATTGATATCATGGCTGCACAGGCCGGCATTGACCCACTTCAGTTCAGGCTGGATAACCTGGAGGATCAGCAAATGATCGATGTGCTGAAGGCGGTGGCGGATAAATTCGGATATTCTCCCGCTGCAGGTCCGAGCGGCAGGGGGATCGGGATCGCATGCGGCATCGATGCCGGTACCTATGTGGCCCACATCGCCCGGGTAAAAGTAAATGAAGAGACGGGCGAGGTGAAGGTGATCCGGGTGGCCTGTGCCCAGGATATGGGGCTGTGCGTCAATCCGCAGGGTGCCACCCTGCAGATGGAGAGCTGCATCACCATGGGAATGGGGTATGCACTGACCGAGGACATCGAATTCGAAGGGGGAAAGCTTTTCACGAAGAATTTCGACAGCTACCAGATCCCGCTGTTTTCCTGGGTCCCGGAAATTGAAACGGTGATACTGGACAGACAGCATATGCCTCCCCAGGGGGGCGGTGAGCCGGCAATCATCTGTATGGGCGGAGTCATCGCCAATGCCATTTTTGATGCCACAGGTGCACGGCTCTACCAGCTTCCCATGACACCCGGGCGCGTCCTGGAAGCCATCAGGAAAGCAAGGGCATCATAGATTTGGATGTTGCATCCATGAAGCCGGATCTTTCGTAACCGGAAGGACGGGGATCCCGGTCGTTAAATACTTTCAACTGATGAACAGACTGATGCTTTATACGGTGCTTGTGATGATCCTGTATTGTTGCACAATGAAGGAATCCCGGGCCCAGCAGGCACCCTTTCACCGGGGAGTCAACCTGACCAACTGGTTCCAGGCCTCCGGTGCCAGGGAGGTTCAGTATACCAAATACTCGAAGCAGGATTTTAGCAATATCAGGAGCCTGGGATTCGATGTGATCCGTCTTCCCATCAACCTGCATTACATGACCGGTGGTGAGCCCGATTATATCCTGGACGATCTGTTTCTTGAAAACCTGCACCGGGTGGCGGACTGGGCGGAAGAACTGCAGATCCACCTGATTTTCGACAACCACACCTTCAGTGTGGAAAACGACACTGATCCAAATGTAGGAATGATCCTGAACAAGGTCTGGAAGCAGATGGCCATGCAGTTCGCTGACCGGTCGGAATATATTTACTACGAAGTGCTGAACGAGCCGCACGGCATCGCGGATGCAGTGTGGAACAACATCCAGCAAAGTGTGGTGGATACCATCCGGCAGTATGATTCGATCCATTACATCGTGATCGGTCCGGCCGGCTGGAACAGTTACAACAACCTTTCTGCCATGCCCTTCTATGAAGATGAAAAACTGATCTACACTTTCCATTTTTATGATCCTTTCCTGTTCACACACCAGGGAGCCAGCTGGGTGAGCCCATCCATGGAGGATGTGGAGAACATTCCATTTCCTTATGGTGCGGATTCCATGCCTGCACGTCCCCAGGTTTATGCAGGCACCTGGGTGGGAAATCTATATGACAGTTACCCCGCGAGTGGCACGGTCCAGAAAGTAAGAGATCTCATTGATATCGCCGTGCAATTCAGGGAACAGCGGCACGTTCCCATCTACTGCGGTGAATTCGGGGTGTACCAGCCCACCAGCCAGGAGACGCACCGGATCAACTGGTACCGTACCACAGGACAGTACCTGGATTCCATGGATATTGCCTGGACCATGTGGGATTACCACGGAGGGTTCGGCCTGTTTGAAGAGAACAGCAACGGACTGTTCGAGCATGACCTCAACATCCCCCTCCTGGAAGCTCTGGGAATGAACATCCCCGAACAGACCGAATACATAAAAAGTCCCGATTCAACAGGTTATGTCCTGTATGACGATTATCTGTCCAGCCTCGTTAATGAAGCTTCCTATACCGACGGGATCCTGGACTACTACTCAACAGAAGGACCGAACAACGGGAAATACTGCATGCACTGGACAGGGGCCAGCCGGTACATGGCCATCGTATTTGACCTGCGACCCGACAGGGATCTGTCACGGCTCGTCGATGAGAATTATGCCCTGGATATGATGATCAAGGGTAATGATCCTGCAATCTCCATTCAGATCCGTTTCCTGGATTCCAAGACCAACGATCCCGATGACCTTCCATGGAGAATGGGGACGGATGTGAACCAGGCCATGGTCAATTTCGACAATGAATGGCATCACCTGTATATTCCGCTTAAAAGCCTGACAGAAAAAGGCGCATGGTATGCTGATACATGGTACGATCCACGGGGTGATTTCAACTGGGCGGAAGTGGACCGGCTGGAAATTGTCCCCGAACAAAAGGAGCTCGGCACGAATCACCTCTGGTTTGACAACATCCACATCACCAACATGGATACCGCCCAGGTGAATCCGCGGGTATCCTTCAGGAACACATCAACAGAAGAACCTTTCCATGTCAGCGTTTACCCGAATCCAGCCGGCACGTTTCTCAGGGTGACAAGCAACACCCCTGAACTCATGGACGCAACCCTCCATGACCTGAGTGGACGGTACTGGAAGCATGCAAGATTTACAGGCACGCTGGAAATGGATCTCTCGGGGATCCTGCCGGGCCTCTATATCCTTACTGTCGCCGATCCGGCAGGCCGGGCCATCCGGAGGAAAGTGATCATCAGCGGCCAATGACAATGTGCATTACGATTTGGCAGTCATCCAGAATTCACCTAAATTTGCCCCGCTCATTTCGGCTCCATAGTTCAAGGGATAGAATAGCGGTTTCCTAAACCGTAGATCCAGGTTCGAGTCCTGGTGGAGCTACAAATACAAACCTCACTGCCGAAGGCAGCGGGGTTTTTTATTGATGGCTGCCAGGCTTGCCTGTCCAGGCAGAAATAAGAAAACCCGTTCAGTCCGCATAGCGGACTTGAGGTTTGTATTTGAGCAGCGGAATTTTCAGGTCCGCGAGCCCACATTAAGTGGGCGAGCAATCCTGGTGAAGCTAAAAGCATATAAGCCTTTGCCCAGCGGGCAGGGGCTTTTGTGATTTTCAGGTCCGCGAGCCCACAGCAAGTGGGCGAGCAATCCTGGTGGAGCTACAGATTTAATGCTAATTCCTTAATTAATATCTAATATTTTGTAACTTACATTAAGTTTTTGACAAACAATAGTATGCAGCCTTAAGAATATATGATGGCTTATTATACGGCATTTTGCAGAAGCATATATGTTAGGTGCAGCGTTTATGAATCTACCAGGAAGGAGGAAAAATGAATATGACACTTACTCTTGAGCAGTTGTTGAGCACTTTTGAGAAGTATAATCTCGACATCTGGCCGATGCAGGTACTTGCCTACTTGCTGGGAATCGCCGCGTTGTTCTTTGCCATAAAGCGAACGCAGTATTCGGGCAGAGTTGTCGTAGGAATCCTCTCGTTTCTTTGGTTGTGGACAGCGATTGGATTCTTCTTTCTATACTTCGGTCCCGTCTACAGCCTTGCTTACGCATTTGGAGGGTTGTTCCTCATCCAGGGCTTTTTGTTCCTGGCCGATGTGGTGAAACCGCGCTTCTCGTTTGGCTTCAAGGCAGACGTATACTCCATCACAGGGGTTCTTTTCATTGCCTATGCAATGATTGGATATCCGGTAGTTGGGTATTTCTTGGGTCATAGTTACCCTCAATCGCCGCCTTTCGGACTGACACCTTGTCCTGTCGCTGTCTTTACCTTTGGTATGTTTTTGCTAACTGATAAGAAGGTGCCTAAGCTGTTTCTTGTGATTCCGCTGCTGTGGGCACTCAGTGGGGTCATGCCGGTGTCAGTCGGAATTTTGGAGGATATTGGCATGATCATATCGGGTGTGATTGGAACAGGTTTGATCCTATACAGAGACAGGAATAAATAAGGCCAACCTACTTTGAGCAGTCTCTGCGCCTAACCTCAGATGCGGAATTCTCAGGCCCGGGAGCCCGTCCATAGCGGGCGAGCAACACTGCCGCAGCTATAATGAAAATTTGCGTTGAACAAGGGAATCTAACGACAGTTTGCCTGCTCCATAAATAAGAAGAAAGATAATAAGCACTGTCATGGCAAAATCCGTTCTGGAATCATGAGCCATCTGCCAGAATCCTTTTTCAAGCAATATCGGTATCTTGGTCGTAGTGATTGCAGTTATCATGATCGTAAGCAAAGGTATAGCAGCAACCCTGACTGAAAAACCAATCAGCATAAGTACTCCACAGACAATTTCAAACGATGCCACAAATGCTGCTAAGAATTCCGGATTC
>Ga0209205_1000046_pt1 | contig 38753 bp, 26 predicted proteins | sample ZodSprso05mmetaG_FD_184133 | JGI IMG/M metagenome (GOLD analysis project Ga0209205, IMG submission 184133) | Hot spring sediment microbial communities from Zodletone spring, Oklahoma to study Microbial Dark Matter (Phase II) - Zodletone Spring... ... | reverse complement strand
CTGCTTCAGTTCCATCGGGGTGGACCATCGCCTGCAGCCCGGCCAGTCCTTCAACCATTCCTTTGTGTTCTGCTGGAATTTCCCCAACAGGTACGGCGGCATCAATGGCAACCACGGGGTGGGTGAAGCCGGTTATGGGATCGATGTGGACCGGACCGGGATCCAGGGACATTACTACAACAATTTTTTCAGCTCCTCGGAAGAGGTGGGAATCTACCTGATGGAGCATCAGGACATGCTTACAGAAAGGACCCGCCGCTTTCACCGCGATTTCTTCGACAGCAGCCTGCCGGATCATGTGTTGCACCAGGTCAATTCTCATTTCAATACATTCATAACCAGCTCGGTACTTACGGGGAAAGGGACTTTTGCCATCCGTGAGGGAATGAGCCCGGACCGGCCATGGGGGCCCTTTGGGACCATCGATGTGGCCCTGTACGGTTCAGTGAGTGCCATTGCCCTGTTCCCGGAACTGCAGAAGAACATGATGCGTGCCCATCGGAGACTCCAGACCGGCGAGGGTGAGATCCACCACGGACTGCAGCCGGATGTGGAACTGGAGCATGACGGGACCTGGGGGGTATTTCACAGGGTCGACCTGGTCCCCAATTATATACAGATTGTACTGAGGGATTACTTCTGGACGGGTGACCGGGACTACCTGGAAGAAATGTGGCCTTCCATCAGGAAGGGTATCCATTATATACTCCGCGAGCGGGACAGTGATGGCGACCTGATGCCGGATATGGATGGGATCATGTGCAGCTATGATAATTTTCCCATGTACGGCCTGGCCTCCTACATCCAGTCACAATGGCTGGCAGCCATGGCTTCAGTCAGTCTTGCAGCAGAGGTGGCCGGGGACCGTGAGACCGGCCGGCTTGCAGAAAGAATCCTGCAGAAAGGCAGGGGCCTGATGGACGAGAAGCTCTGGAACGGTGAATATTATATGCTGTCCAACGACGAACAGGGGTCGCACGGAGTGGATGAGGGAATACTGACCGACCAGCTGATCGGACAGTGGGTGGCCCACCAGAGTGACCTGGGATATCTGCTTGCCCGGGAAAAGGTGCATTCAGCCCTGTCAAACATCCTCAAATACTCCTACCAGCCGGAATTCGGACTGAGGAATTTCACAATGCCTGCCCACCCCGGCCTCTATCCCATCCACGAGACAGACCTCTGGGTGGACCAGGCCAATACCTGCTGGTCGGGTGTGGAACTGGCCTTTGCCTCCTTCCTGATCTATGAGGGGATGGTCGGGGAAGGGGAGGAGGTGATCCGCACGGTGGATGACCGGTACCGCAGATCGGGGCTTTACTGGGACCACCAGGAGTTCGGGGGACACTATTACAGGCCCATGGCCGCATGGTCCATCCTCCATGCCTACCTGGGACTGGGGATCTCTGATGGACATTATTCATTCAGCCCGAAGCTCACCCGGCCGGAATATACCCTGTTTTTCTCCCACGGGAACGGGACCGCCCATTACATCAGGGAAGATAACCGGATATCCATCCGGGTAAGCAGCGGCATGATGGAAGTCTCGTCCCTGAGGATTGAAGATGGCGTCAGCTCAGCAAAGTCCGGACAGCGTAAAGAACCCGGGGTAAGATCAGGGAAACCAACGATTTTGATCAACGGGCGGCCCGTGGAAGCCAGGATAAAAATGAAGGATTGTATTTACCATATCTCATTTCCCGGACCGAAGTCCCTTCCCGAAGGAGATATCCTGGAGCTTATTTTCTGAGATTCGAACCGTATTTCGCAGGTTTTTGCAACAAATTGTTAATTTTAGAGCTTTTAACGGAAAATGAAGCAATTCCTACTTTGCGCGCTGATCGCCGGACTTTCACATGCAGCTTTTCCCCAGAACATGATCCTTCCCCTGTGGGAAGGGCAGCCTCCCAACTTCCGGGAAAACAACCAGCAGACCTTTTACGACACGACCGATATTGTCCGGGTCAGTGATGTCCGCTACCCCGACCTGGCGGTCTTCCTGCCTTCGAAGAAAAATGCCACCGGCGAGGCGGTGGTGATCTGTCCGGGCGGAGGGTACGTGCGACTGGCCTATGACTGGGAAGGCAGCGACATTGCCAGATGGCTGAATGCGCACGGTATAGCGGCATTTGTTTTGAAATACCGCCTGCCCGGCCCGGAGAACAATCTGGTCCCCCACCAATCTTCCCTGCTGGATGCCTCCCGGGCCATCAGGCTGGTGCGGCACCATGCGGATGAATGGAACCTGGATCCGGGAAAGATCGGGATCATGGGTTTTTCCGCAGGGGGACACCTGGCATCGACCCTGTCCGTCCACCATGATGCGGGCGATCCTGCCAGCCCCGACCCGGTGGAAAAAATGAGCTGCCGGCCCGATTTCTCCGTGCTGCTCTACCCGGTCATTTCGTTCAATCCGGAATTTACCCACGGCGGTTCGAGAAGGGCGCTGCTGGGAGAAACACCCGGTGAGGAGCTGGTCAGGTACTATTCCAGTGAACTCCAGGTGACCGGGGATACGCCTCCGGCCATCCTGGTGCATTCGGGAGATGATCGGGCCGTACCGGTAAAGAACAGCATTGCCTATTACACGGCACTGAGGGAGAAAGGCATCACTGCTTCCCTGCATGTATATCCCTACGGGGGACACGGATACTCCCTGGCTGTGGGACAGGGTTACCTGTCCACCTGGCCGGACAGGGTTGTTGAATGGATCAGGTACCTGCACAAAAAAAAGAAATAATGGATTGATTATGAGGGTGTCTCAAAAGGTTCGTCTTTGGTTGGTCAAGCATACCCCTTCGTCGCTGAAAATCCTTGCTGCGCAAGTATTTGTAGGCTTTCTCAGGGGTATGTCTGACACTGGAAATTGCTTTAAATCGACCTTATGCAACACCCTTAAATCAATGAGCCTTTAATCAACTATAAATTTCTGCTATATGAAAACCGAAGGAAAAGTACCGGGCAAATTTATAAAACTATATGAACGGCTCAGGGGGATGAAAGTTCCCTACCGGATCACATTTATCATCATTGGCATAGCTTCCACCATCTGGTTCCTGGTGCGGGTGATCCCGAAACCGACCCGTGCCGGATACCCCTGCATGCGGATCGCGGCCCCGTTCATGTCCGGCTTTGTGCTCTACCTGCTGTCACTGGCGGGATCGGCCCTGTTGTTCAGGCGGGCGCGAAGGTTTTTCTACCGTTCGCGCTACCTGCTTGCTGCGACCGCTTTTCTGGGGGCGCTCGTGGTGCTGGCAGTTTCCTCCAACCTGTTCCCCGAAAGGGCCCAGGCTGCAGTTGATAAGGCAGATCCTTCCGATTTCCCCCCCAACATGCCCATGGGAGAAGAACTGGGGATCTTCCCCGGCAGGGTGGTCTGGGAATGGGACCGGGATGCCACCGATGAGGATTGCACCAACACATTCAATGATCCGGTCCGGGGAGAGGACGGGTTTTTCATGATCCAGAACAACAACCAGGAGGTGATCAACAGGATGATGGATAACATTGTCATGAAGCTAACAGGGACCTACAATACAGGAGCGGCCTGGGATCAGCTTTTCATCGATTTCAACAAAAGGAAGGGACTGGGCGAGGTCTCCTATGAGGATGGCCAGACCATTTTCATCAAGATCAACCAGGGAACGGCCAGCTGGCAGACCAACTCCGACCTGACCCGGATAGAAAATGCCTGGAACCAGAGTAGCTACGGGATTGCAGAAACCACCCCGGCCATGGCGATCAGCGTACTGGACCAGCTGATCAACGATTTTGGGGTCCCCCAGGAGAACATCTATATAGGCGATCCCATGTCCCATATTTTCCAGGATGTATACGAGGAGATGGCGTCCCTGTTCCCGGATGTGCATTATGTGGACAGGCAAAGAACTGATCTGGGAAGGACCCTGATCACGGCCACAACGGAAGGGGCCATCAAATGGTCCGACAAGGGGCAAGTGATGACCTCTGCCCATACCGATTACCTGTATGCCGAGATGGTGCATGCGGACTATCTGATCAATCTGGCCGCATTGAAGGCCCACGCCCGGGCGGGGGTCACCCTTACCGCCAAGAACCATTTTGGTTCCCATACACGCGGTGATGACGGTGCCTGGCACCTGCATGATGGTCTTGTCTGTTATATCAACAACGATGTCCTGAGCCCTGCACGGACCGAATACGGGGTGTACAGGGTGCTGACCGACCTCATGGGTCATGAGAAACTCGGAGCGAATACGGTGCTTTTCATCATGGAAGGTTTGTGGGGCGGACCCGAGGCCACGGAAAAGCCCGTAAAATGGAATTCGGCTCCTTTCAACGGTGACTGGCCCAATTCGATCCTTGGATCCCAGGATGCGGTGGCACTGGAGTCGGTCTGCTTTGACCTGCTGAAGACGGAATTCGATAATCCGAATGAACCCGGTAAGGACCGTCCCTGGTACGGCGGGGTGGATGATCACCTTCACCAGGCTGCTGATTCGAAGAACTGGCCGGCGGGGATCATCTATGACCCGGAAGGGGACGGAACCCCCATGGGAAGCATGGGTGTCCATGAACACTGGAACAATGCGGTGGACAAGCAATATTCCAGGAACCTGGGTTACGATTACGGGATCGAGCTGATTGGCCCCGCGTCGCTGGTCGGGAATGCTGTGAACGCGCTGGAAGCTGAAACAGCCCCTGTGATTGACGGTGATGCATCGGATGCCTGCTGGGATGAGGCGCAATGGTATGAGATTGACCAGACCTGGATCACCTGGGGGGAAGAGATCGACTCAACTGACTTTTTCGGGCGGTTCAAGGCGAGCTGGTCCGAATCGCAGAACCTGGTATATTGCTTCGTGGAGATCACCGATGACGCTTTTGTGGATGGTTATGTGTTCCCCAATGACGGGTATTACAATTTTGATATCGTAGAGGTGTTCCTCGACCCAGATGCTTCGGGGGGTGTCCACAGGCTGGACGAAAATGCATTTGCATACCACCTGGCGGTGAATGCTCCGGCCGACGGCGAAACCACAACTTCCTACCATGCCTGTGACCTGGGCAGTGACTGGGCCATCAGGGATTATGCGGGCCATTTCCCCCAGCTGGCAATGAAAAAGATAGGGAACCGTTACTGTTACGAGTTCTCCCTGGCGGTCTATCAGGATACCTACGATCATGCGGATCCTGAGGCCTCCAGGGTGTCCCTGACCGGCGACAGGGAGATGGGACTGAGCCTGGCTTACTGTGACAACGATGCACCGGACGGGGCGAGGGACAATTTCTTCGGATCCGTATGGGTGCCACAGGCGGAGTTCAACAGCCACTGGGAGAATGCGGATGGTTTCGGCAGGATCCGGCTGACCAGTTCCGGTTCCACCGTGAACCATGCGGTCGAGGTAAGCGGCAGCATCGCCGATTACGAAATTACAGAGCTGGATACCGACCTGGTGGTGCATGACAATCTGCAGGGAGTGTTCACCGATCCGGACGGGGATGCGCTCACTTACACCGTGGACTGCGACGAGGCATGCCTCACCTTTTCTGTAAACGACAACGCGCTGATTGTCCGTGCATCTGCCTCATTTGACGGAGCGGCGGAGGTGACCGTCACTGCTTCTGACGGGGAATTCGATGCCGGGGTGACATTCCAGGTAACCTCGAACATCACAGGGATCCCGCAGGAAACAGCGGCGGCGGAGTTCCGCGCTTACCCGAATCCTGTCACCGGTCTCCTGCACCTGGAATTCAACCTGGAATCGGGCCATACCGGACAGGGAGTGATCCAGGTATACAATCTGGCGGGGACCCGGTGCTTTGTGGAACACCAGACCGGTTTGTCAGGCGGTGTGGGAACGGCTACCATGGATCTGGCAGATTTGCCCGGTGGATCGTATATCGTGCAGGTAAGAGCAGGAGGCGGGGTGCATGCGCTGATGGTCCATAAAAAGTAATGAGGCAATGAGAGCAGGAGGCAATGATGCAATGAGAGCGTTCCGTTACCTGCTGATGGTTGCCCTTTTGTCGGGACTGGCTGTGACAACCCGCAACCAGGACCGGCGGATCATGGAATCCCTCAACCAGGATCCATTTGTTGTCAGGGCCGTATATGTGGACAGCCAGGGGGTGAAATGGCTGGGGACCAGCCGGGGCCTCTGCCGTTATGACGACCTCACCCGGCGTTATTATACCGATGCGGACCATCTTCCGGGAGACCGGGTCAACGCGATCACCTTCGAGGAGACGGATTCGGGCCCGGGGCTCTGGGTGGCCACCGATGGTGGCGTCTCCCTGCTGCTCTGCGATGACAATGGCGTTACGGGCTCAACAACCTACACCACGGATGATGGACTGCTGGATAATGATGTGGCAGATATTGCCGTGGATTCCCGTCACGGGAAATTCTTCGGATCGGCAGGCGGGATCACCTGGTTCCATGAAGGTGTGATGGATTCCCTCGTTTTCCTCCGGTACTACAACAGCATGCTGAATGCTCCGGTGCGCCAGATGGATCTATACAACGATACGCTCTATCTCGCGCAGCAGGGGGGTATCGGCAGGTTTATCTCGGACGTGGACGGTATCACAGGGGCTTCCAGCTGGTCCGGCGGATACGGGATCACTCCGTATTCCGAGAATATCCGGTGCGTTATGGTGAGCGGGATTGAAAGGCAATATTTCGGGACCGATGTGGGGGTGGAGACCCATACTGGTTATTTTGCCAAAGCGAACTGGGGCCTGCTCTCCACCGGTGACGGCCTGGTAGATGATGACGTGATTTCCATTGCCGGGGATGCGGGCGGGGGACTCTGGTTCGGCACCTGCGGGGGTGTTTCACACTATGTGAACGGAACATGGACCTCCTACACCACGGCTGACGGCCTGCTGAACGACACGGTTTATGCCATCGGTTTCGACCTGGATGGTTCGGTGTGGTTTGGGACAGGTGCCGGTGCGTGCAGGTTGTCTGAGGGGACTTTTCAGGATTTTATCACGGTCATCCGGGAGGTTTTCGTACCCGGTTTCCCATTCCGGGTACACTACACACAGGCATCGGGCAGTTTCCATGTTGCCTACCGCGTGGATCAAGCATCCCGCGTTCTGGCAAGGCTCTATAACATGAACGGAGTTCTGGTGGGCCAGTGGCAGGATCTGCCTTCCTTTGCCGGGGAACACCGCGTGGAATTAACCCCTTCGGGACACCTGACCGGTAAGCTCCCTGCGGGGATCTATGTGATGCAACTGATCAGTGGCACAGGCTCCGGAACACAGAAATTACTCATCCAGAAATGAGGATGAAATATCCTGCTGCTTGATTGCCGTACCACTATCTTTCCGGCCGGTTTTAAGAAATGCAGATTACCCGGGTGACCAACCTGATGGCCAGTGATTTCTGAGCCTCCTCGCGGTAATTCAGCAACCATGTCTTATTTATTTGCGAATTTTATATTATTCGCTTTGCCGGGTTAAAAATTTCATCTATTTTTGCCACGCATTTCACCCATGCTCGTTCTCAGTAGATCATCATCAACAGATAAATACGGTCTGGTAGTTCAGTTTGGTTAGAATGCCGGCCTGTCACGCCGGAGGTCGCGGGTTCGAGTCCCGTCCAGACCGCAAACCGATCAAAACCCGGGAGCCCTCCCGGGTTTTTTTATACCCGTTTGCGACCCAAGCTTGCTTGCGTGAGCAGGCGGGTATAAGAAGACCAGGCGCGTTAGCGCCATGGTTTTGAATGGTATGCAGGGTAGCCCCCGGCAGGGGCAGGGTCGCCTTCCGCCCGGGAAGACAATCCCGTCCAGACCGCATAAATGGCCCCGTATCCTAGTGATTACGGGGTTTTTTATTTCCCGGGGGTCAACATGGGGGTCAATAAGCATGTTTTGATAAAATTTCGATTGGAGATCTTTAATCTTTCAGATTCTTACGCTCCTCATTGTCGATCCTTTTTTGAAGAGGAAGAATCAGCTCAGGGATTCCCCGACATGTCCGGGTTGTAAAATCTTGCCTTAATCTTGCCATGTCTTGGTGTGGTATTTGCATTCATGGAAATTTCCCCACGATGGCTTTTATATATATCTCCGCCGTTTTCTTCTCTTTTCAGAATCAGACATATTTTATCCGCCTATTAACTGTTTTGATGTTGTTTTTTGATAATAAATGTCCCGCAACAGATATTTTTTATCCAATAAAGCACCTAAAATGTATAATAAACGGATATTTTATGTCCCTGTGACATTTGATTAAGCGGTTTTCAAGTAGAAATATGTTTGGTTTTACATTTCAGAATGTGGTGATGGAGTTTCCGGAGAAGAACCCTGAGTATCTGGCCAGGATACCTGCAGGTATGGTCGACCAAGGCAAATCATCTCTATGATCTTTCATGTAATGAGATAGAAAGTTCATCATTTTGTGTAATGATGCACAATCTGACAGCTATTGTTCAGCTGCGATACGGTTTTGGCTAGAATTTCGGGGTAAGTCAGGTCTACCCTGGTAATCTGATTCTTTCTGATTTAGAAATTTCTTTTGATAAGGTGCTGACGGTGAAACATTCTGTTCCAACGATCTTGTATGGCCTGGTCCCGCAACAATTTCGGTTTTATTTCTAACTTTAAGATTTCATCAAGAAACCAGTATACACATGAGTCAAGCTTTTTCAATCAGTCCCGACGGAGAAAAATTTCCGCTTCCGGGCTCCGCGGATTATAAAACCGAATTCGAAAACCTGAAAAAACGCGTTGAGGAGGAACGCAAGAAGAATCGTGAAATCGTTGTGGTGATGGGCGTTGGCTTTGTGGGGGCCGTCATGGCTGCCATTGTGGCCGACACCGTCGATGATGAGGGAAAACCAACGAAATTTGTGATCGGGATGCAACGTCCGAGTGTCCGGAGCTACTGGAAGATACCTTTATTGAATCGCGGCATGTCTCCGGTAAAAGCTGAAGACCCTGAAGTAGCCCCGATGATAGAACGTTGCGTCAAAGAGAAAAAGTCATTGATTGCCACCTATACCTATGATGTATTGAAGCTTGCCGATGTGGTTGTGGTGGATGTACAGTGTGATTATATTAAAGAGGATCTGGGTAATGTGCGTACCGGCCAGACCGATATGGCAGCGCTGGAAGCGTCCCTGGGTGTGATCGCCGAACACATTCCCCCCGAAGCACTTGTTCTGATCGAGACAACGGTTGCGCCCGGAACCACCGAACAGGTTGCCTATCCCATCATGAAAAAGGCATTTGAAAAAAGGGGTATTCAATCGGATCCGCTCCTTGCCCACAGTTACGAGCGTGTGATGCCGGGACGTAATTACGTGGCCAGTATCCGGGATTTCTGGAGGGTGTGCAGTGGTGTCAATGAAGAAGCCAGGAAAAGGGTCGAGAAATTCCTGAACGAAGTGCTGAATACGGATCAGTATCCCCTGACGGTGATGGACCGGCCCATCGAGTCCGAAACAGCCAAAATCGTTGAGAACAGTTACCGGGCCACCATTCTGGCATTCCTGGATGAATGGAGTTTGTTTGCGGAACGCAACGGGGTGGATCTGATCAAGGTAATCAACGCCATCAAGGTACGGCCCACCCACAGCAACCTCATTTTCCCCGGTCCGGGGATCGGAGGATATTGCCTTCCCAAGGACGGGGGACTGGGTATGTGGGCCTACAGGCATATCCTGGGCTTTGAGGATAATATTTTTAAGATTACCCCGCTGGCGATCAATATCAACGATACACGGGGTCTCCATGTGGGGCAGCTCACCCGGGATGCACTGCGGAACATGGGCCAGCCCATTGCGGCAGCAGATGTACTGGTGCTCGGTGCGGCCTATCGCCAGGATGTGGGGGATACCCGTTACAGCGGTTCCGAGGTGGTGGTCAGGAAGCTTGCCGAAATGGGAGCCGAGATCAGGATCCATGATCCTTATGTGGCACACTGGTGGGAATTTGAGCAACAGGATTCTTATCCTGCACCCGGACAGAGCAAGGCGAGATTTTTCCGGAACCAGGAAAAACTGAAAGAGATCCGGGTTGAACAGGATATGAAGGTTGCTTTGCAAGGCGCGGATGCAGTGATCCTTGCCGTGCCTCATGAAGCCTATCTTGGCCTGGATCCGGATGAATTGGTGAAAACAATTGGCAAACCGGCTGCGATCATTGATTGCTTCGGAATCCTGACGGACGATAAAATCCGGCGCTACTTCCAGCTTGGCTGCGAGGTGAAAGGGCTCGGCCGCGGACATATCCAGCGCATCAAGGAAGAGATACACAGGAGTTAGCGGCCTGGTTTCTTCGTTGGTCGGGATATCATAAAAAAAGGCTGCCCATAATTTGTTGGACAGCCTTTCAGGAGCGGTTATTCGTCAATTTTATTTCTTTACCACCCGGTAATGTACCAGTTCATCTCCGAATCTCACCTGAATGATATAGACACCACTGTGCTGATCTGACAGATTGATCGTTCCCTGGGTTTCCAGGTCAAATTCCCTGATCACAGTCTTGCCTGTCAGGTCCATCACTTTCAGCTCATCGGCAGAACGGCTGCATTCAAACTGCACCGGACCATCGGTCGGATTAGGATAGAATTTTGCACCTGTGCCTTCCCTGTCTGCCAGACCGGTCTGCCCCAGCACAGTAACTACTGCTGTTTCAGTGGCTGTATTCCCTGAAACATCGGTCAGGGTGACATCCACATTCACATTCCCGATATCGCTGGCTGTAAAAGTGGATTGACTCAGGGTAGTATCGGCAATAGCGCAGTTATCGGATGCATTGGTAACCAGATCCGCCGCGGATATCGCGGCATTATCGGTTTCACCCAGCTGAACGGTAAAATTCTGAACCACAAGTACAGGAGGCGTCCGATCAGGTGTTACTCTCAGCTTCCCTGATACATATGTCAGGAAATAATTGGCGGCGCTGCCTCCTGAAACGGTAATATCATATTCTCCATCCGGGCTGCTTTCATCGGCCGTACAGGTCGCTGCCGGTTCGGAATCCAGCACACTGGCATCTTCCGTCCCCACAAATCCTGTGTATCTGACCGTGAATTCAGGATTGGGTTCACATTCTTCACGGCTTTTATTTTCAGCAGTAACAACCAGCGGAGCTTTAATAATATCAGCAGTGAGATCAGCGGGACCGGTGAATGTGTAGTTGGCGGTATCCGCTCCTGTGATGCTCATTGATGCGCTCACTGGGATTCCGCTCCCCACACCTGCCTGGGCAAACACTCCGGTTTCGGCATCTGTCAGACTCACATCATCATCACCGGCCAGACCCTCCAGGGTTGCCCCGATGATGACCGCACTGGTCGTTCCGTCATAGACTTTATCTTCCACAGATACACCTGTGACTGTAAGGGCTTTTCTATTTACAACCAGTTCCCGGATCACTGGTGAAGCGGCCAGGTACTGCTCATTCCCTTCCTGGGCTGCGGTAATGCTGGTGGTACCGGCTCCCGTAATGGTTACAGTATTGCCTGTAATGGATGCAACCGTCTCATCTGAACTTGTATAACTGATGGGCAGTCCCGAACTGGCTGAAGCGGTAAGGTCAAAATCGCTATCGCCATAGGTTCTGGCTTCAAGATCATCGAAGGAAATGTCCTGAGCAGCTTTCTCCGTGGTGACGGATATTCTGTTCCCAAAAACACTGGTACCCGTGATGTTATATGCACGAATCCTGTAATAGTATGTTGTCCCCGGATCCAGATCCGTAACATCCCATGCGAGATATCCAGCGGCCCATTTATCGTATCCTGGAACAAGATTAGTGAACGCAAGATCTGTAGCTACCGAAATTACATATCCGTCGGCCCTGTCAGTCGCATTCCAGTGAGCGGTAAAACCCGTGGTCGTGATGTTGGTAGCTGGCTGAGCGACCGGTGGGTCCGGAGGCACTTCCTCATATCCAAACACATAAATCTCACTGAAGGATGCGTTTGCATCCTTCGCTGTCATGTAGAATCTGACAAACCTGATCGGATCCGGTGATATGACATCAAAACCGTATGTGCCAGCTGCCGAAATGGTTCTGGATTCCACATTTGTCCATGTGGCCCCGTCCTCGCTTACCTGGAAGGTAAACTGCCCGGGAAGCTCAGCGGCATTGGGAAGGATCATCCCATATCCGTCGATGTAAAAATACCCCCCCAGGTTGATCTGTAACCAGGCGGGGGCAGCACCGGGAATGGCACAATAAGTGACAAGTGAGCTGTCCACTGCCATTCCAGGTTCATATCCGGGGATGGAATCAGTCGCAATTAAAGTTTTTCCGAAAGCAATGTTGGGATTGCTACCCGTATACTGTCCGATTGCAGCAGTTGAAATTGAAAGCAGCAGGATCAGTATTTTACTGGATAACTGTAATTTTTTCATGATGCAATTTTTGTTAATCTACGAAATTCAGACTTTAAGGTTTTACGATGTTTTCAACATGAAGGTTTCTTTGATCCTGAATAATTTGCCAGGAGCTTTCAATTACCGGTGACTGATATCAGACCCCGTGAGAATTAATTGTGGTGTTGAAGTCGGCGGGAAGAGATTATTTTATGTCCCGGATTTTCATAGAAATTACATCGCCAGACTTGGCATCCAGCTTAAATTGCTTATAGATCAATGACTTTCCCACGAGAAGTGAACTGGCAACAGAGGCGGATACGCCCTCAAAGCTCAGGGTGATCAACCAGTGGGTTTTGTCACTGGATAGCTCAACTTCCTCAAGCTGGATGTTTTCCGCGTCCGGGAAAAAAGCTTTGAGATGTTCCTTTGCCTTATCAATAGCCTGTCTGACGTCGATCATGGTACTTCGGAATTTACTACCCAAATGTAAGAATAATTACAGTTGTTTCATCTCATGTGTTTATAACGGATCTTCAGCACCAAATTCAGCAATCCAGCTTTTTTCATTGCTGTAAGGAAGGTGCGCTGGCAACCCGGATTATAAGGGAAATTGTTCAGTTGTGGCCATAGTCTTTCAATGATCCTTTTATGAAGGATATGATCCGGTGCATTGTGATACTCCCTTTTTACGGAAAGGAATTGTTCTATGATCAGCCTTGAGTTGAGCGGATTAATATCTTCCTGTGCAATGTCCTTGTCCAGTTGAATCTGTGTACCCCAGTTGGCAATCCTCTCCTCCCAGTAATACAGCGTGATCGGATTTACATTGTTTTCAAAACATGGTTCGCTGCATTCGTCCAACCATTTCCTGTTATAATCCAGAGCATAATCATAAGAGGAGAGCCTGTAAAGGTACGCCAGGTTTTCAGCAGAAATTTTTTCTTCTTTTAACCTGTTAATTCCCCATGTGGCAGCGGCAAAATTTCCCGGTAGGTTCACCTTGTGGGAATACCACTTATAGTAGGTGAAAATATGCGGAAGATATTCCTTATTTGCAGTGGGATTATTGAATAAATAGATCTTTTCAAAGTCTTTATCGATTTTGGGTTCCAGTTTCAGGACATGAAAATCCATGTTGAGGGTTGCAAATATCTTCCTCGGGATCCTGATGTCATTATGCCTCTCTGTAAGGTGCCTTTCTTGATTCAGATAGTAGAAAATATGTTCATGATGTGTTCTTGTGGCAGCCATCAGCATCCGGGAATCATATCCTGCAGTAACCGGTAGCATGACTTCATACCTGGCTGTTATAGCCTCCATGGTTCCTTTTAATATGGTGGCGCATTTTTCAGCCACATCTTCAAGTGGCTGGATTTGTATTTGTTTATCTGGCCAGAACCGGATTGGTTTCCCTTGGTTTACAGACAGGTAGTGATTGGGAATCAATTGTTTGATGGCGTCATAGGGAGTGGTATCTCCAACATTCGAATAGCAAAGCCTGACAAAATCCTCGGAGTTATAGAACCTGACCATGGACGGATTCTTTGTCCTGTCATAACCAAGGATCTTCGCAATCAGATGGGGTTGCGATCCGCACCAGAATTTTGATTCCTCATAGCAATAGTACACTTTTCTTGAAGCAGTCGCATCGGTAAAGATTGTAAATGTTGCAGGATCCAGGTAAATGATAACAAACCTGCCGCTATACCTTGAGGCATATGCAAGAACCTCGGGAAAGTCATGTTGTGCTATGTCGCCGAGAATATCATCATTTTTATATTCTGTATGATCATGATCAAAAATATCACCAAGCAGGATGACTTGCTTTCTCCCTGAAAGTACTTTGGTTACCTTGAGGTCAAGATGGGTATAAAGAAATCCATTACCGGATAATTTGTGTGCATGATGCAGGAAGGGACATTCTATGGGATAAGGTGCAATTATATACTGTCTGCGAAATACGAGCCTGTTCTTTTCATATTCTTCTATCATATGTAAAGTCCCTTATCCTTATTTGGATGCTTTCGAAGTATTTTTCCTTTTTCCCAGTGAAAAGATTCTGCAAATGACCTGTCAGGCAGTTTCTGTTTCATAATAGAAGGATTCCCGCAGGAGTTGAAGGCTTTTCGGTATGGCAATCATTGGATCTTCTTTCCCTTCGAATTCGAGGGAGATGTACCCTTTGTAATTGTGCCTTCGCATCATTTCCCCGATGTGCATGTAATCCAGGTCCAGGGTATACCATTTACCCCCGCCGTAATAGGTTTTTGCCTGGACCAGGAAGGTGTCAGGGGCAAGCGATTCCATCTGTGCATAGGGATCCTCCAGGAAATTCCCGGTATCAAGGGTGATCTTCAGCCAGGGTGAATTGATCTCATCCACGATGCGTCTCACCCCGGCTGCAGTGCGCCCCAGTCCCCAGTGGTTCTCCAGTCCCAGTACCACCCCGCACTCCCGGGCTTTCTGCAGGCACTGGCTGATGGAATCGATGACCCAGATGAACCCGTCTTCCTCTGTGTAGCCATCGATGGCCGGTTCAATACCCCGGTTTTCCATCAGGTGGTCAAAGGATTCGCTGGTTCCCCACCTTCCGGTATTCAGGCGCATGGTGGGGATGCCCAGCTTATAAGCCAGTTCGATCTGGTGTTTTGTCAGCCGGATATTCTCATCCCTGTATGCCCTGCCGGGATTGAGAAATCCCTGGTGGGTGGAAAAACCACAGAGATCCAGTCCGCTGTGGAAGGCCATTCTTTTCAGTTTCTGCAGGTAACTGTTCTCCTCAGAGGCCATCTGCATCAGGAGCAGTTCAATCCCGTCGAAACCCATGGCCGCGGCATGGTCAATGCAGGACTCGATCGGTACGCTTTCCTTCGGGCCATTGAATTGCCAGAAGGAATAGGTGGATACCCCGATGGGATTGTGTCTGATCTTTGCAGAAGATTTCTCCTCTACGGGTGAATCTTTCCCCGATCCGCAACCCCACATGGCGGCTCCCAGTGCCGATACTGTCCCGGCCTGTATGAATTCCCGTCTTGTAACCTTCATTGGTCCAGTTTCATGCGATTAACCCGGATGCCAGGTTTTATTGCCGGGGGAAGGGCCCTGGGTTTACAGGGACGTCTCAGGATAATCTCCTGGCCCTTGGTTCAAGGTCGGTCAGCTCGGCAATGCGGACTTTCTCGCCCGATTCGATGCTTTTCCGTGCAGCCGTACCAATGAGTATGGACATGGCTCCGTCCCTTACTCCTGCAGCACGGTCAAAAGGATCTTTCTCGTCCGGAGTCCGGAATATCTTGTTATGCAGCAACACATCTCCGCCTCCATGTCCGCCTTTGGAGAATTTCACGTTGATCTTTTCATAATCGTTCCACAATTTATGAACGATGATGGGCTCGGTATCTGTTACATCTTCCTCCTGGGACATTTCCAGTTTGTGCATCTCGGACTGGCTGATGTTTTCGCTCTTCATCCAGGGAATATCCAGCCATGCCTCGAGGCGTCCGTCCAGCCCGTTGAAAGCAATTTTCCATCCTTCGTAAGGGGAATAGGTGGTTAGAGAATAATTAACGATGGTGTTGTCGCGGTATTTGATCTGCGCGGACATTTTATCATAGATGTTGATCTCGGGACGGAACAGGCAATTGTCCCGGATGTATCCGTCATAATGTTCATTATTGACGTAGAGGTTCATCGCATGTCGGTCCCTGGTGATATCCCAGAAGAATTTGCATTCAGTTTTATGGGGACAGGTCCTGCATTTGTCACCCCTGAATGGACCGTTAATTCCATAATGCTCCAGGTCCCCGTATGCGAAAACCTCCTCCGGATCGCTGTCAAGCCACCAGTTTAGCAGGTCAAAATGATGCGTGGCCTTGTGGATCCAGAGTGTTCCGCCATACTGTCTCAGTCCGTGCCACCTCCTGAAGTAGGAGGCTCCGTGGTAAGTATTCAGGTACCAGTGGAAATCCACGGAGGTAACCCTTCCGATGGATCCCTGTTGCAGCATCTCCTTGATCTTTGTCATATATGGACCCCAGCGGTAGTTGAATCCGACAATGATCTTGCGGTTGGACCTCCGCTCCGCATCCAGGATCTGCTGGCATTTCACCTCATCGGTGGTCAGCGGTTTCTCGGTCAGCACATCACACCCCATATCCAAGGCTTTGATAATGAACTCATGATGTGTGGAATCCATTGTGGTCACAATGACCAGGTCGGGGGATGTGGTTTTGATCATCTGCTCAAAATCGATGAAGGTGGGGCAGCCTGCTCCAATAAAAGATGCACCAAATTCAAGCCTTCCGGGATTGATATCACATAAACCCACAAATTCAAGTATATCGGAGTAATTGTTCACCAGTGTCCTTCCCCAGAAGGAAATGCCCCGTATGCCGGTTCCCACCAGGGCTGCTTTAATTTTTTTCCCTTTAGACATTGCATAACTGGAAAGGGGAGAAGCCAGCAGGCTTCCTGCCACAAATGCACCTGTAGTGCCAAGAAATGATCGTCTGTTCAAATGGTAACTCATAACAGTATTTTTAATGAAAAAAAATGGTTGGCTTCAAATCGTCGGGCTACTGGTATTCTATGAAATTGAATTTGATCCCCAGCCGGCCTTCCATGATCTCACCCAGCTCAAGCAGTTCGGGGTCATCAAATTCAAAATAGAAATTGACGACAAGCTCTTTATCCTTCTCCTGCAAAGCTTTGAACATCCGCATCAGGTCAAAAACGCTTTGCACAGAGGCGGTATCCACATATTCCAGTTTCAGATCTACCGTAGTCAGCTTTTCAGGATCCTTGAGGTATGATTCCACCCATTCCACAATGGGTTTGAAGAATTTCCGTGGATCTGATAATATGGAATTTCCGGATAGTTTAAAATACCCCGGTGAACATTCAACTTCCAGGGATTTTTTTGTGGGTTCGATTGTGATGTTTTCCATCCTATATTGATTTCAGTGATTGAATATGATTACAAATATAACATTACTCCTTATCCAATTCAATATTAAATACTGACAGGATTTCGTGGGCCTTGTTCAGGTTCAGTTCGGTCAGAATATCCTTCTCGTTTTGGAGGTTCAGGTTTTGCAATTTTTTCATTGTATCCCTCCAGGTGGAGGGGTCTTCATGGAAAATCACCGTAAGGAACTTTGACAGGTTGATCATTGTATTTTCCCTGATCTGCTTTTTCAATTTATCGACAAAACCCAGTTCATGAAGGATCACCAGCTTCAGGTTGAATTCATCGATCCTTGAAGGCATATCCTTGTCATCCTCGAAAGGGATCTCAAGTTGAACCTGGCTTCTCAGGTATTCCATCAGTTTCACGTTGTAGGTGAGTTCTACTAGGTCATTAAAAATGGAATAATTCTTAAAAAAAGTGGAGGCGCTGGTTTTCTTATTAAAATAATTATAAATATCTTCCAGTTTAAAGTAATTGACAAACAGATATTTCCAGTTCTCCGAGCGTTTGTCTTCCAGCAGACTTCTGTGGCTTTCTATATACATCGATGCGCCTGTGTAATAGCCGGCCAGGTATTTGCTTTTGATGTCCGGATTATCTTCATTCTCATACAGGAAGCGTTCGATCTTGCTGATATCATTGACTGCTTTGCCTCTTGAGGCCCCATCCACGAGGAAATCAAATTCCCTGATCATTTTATTGATCTTCTCAATATTGGGAAGGTAGATCTTGGTTTTGGTGAATGGATCATCCCTTTCAATGATGATGTTCTGTTTCAGGCATAATTCCTCCAATTCACTCTTCGTTAATTTGTTCTTTTCTTCTCTCATTGATGCAGGTTTTTCGGATGCATGCATGCAGTGTCCGAATTTAGAACAAATTAATCAAATGAGGTGAATTTTTGCGATGATTTATAGGAAATCTTCATTGGATCTGCTCCATTGAAAGGGCTGCAATTCATTGCATTATGGGAAGCGGAAAATGGGGGGTCAATAAGAAATGAACTGGAAATCAACGCCGAGCCGTTGTTCGATCATCTCCCCAAGCTCTTTCATCTCAGGATCCTCGTCTTCAATATGCCATTTTACAGTCAGCTTCAGTCCTTTTTTCCGGACTGCATTCAACTGTCGCAGGATCTGGTAGAGTTCCTGTGTCGAGGCGGTATCGATATACTCCAGTTTGATATTGATCACCGTCTCCTCAGCGGGATTTCGCATGTACTTGTTCACCCAGGTATGAATCGGATCAAAAAAGAGTTTTGGATCAGTCAGGATCGACCGACCGGTGAAATTCAGGTTTCCATATGAAATATCCACAGCCAGGGATTTATCTGTGGATCTAATTACCAGGTCATCCATATACTTCAGTTATCATCTGTGGAAAATACGCTTAGCTAAAGTAGCAAACAATGTTCATCCCCAACGTGTGAAAGTTAAGGATTATTGACGAAATGAGATAATTTAATGACAAAATACCGCTTATCCATGAGATATCAAGAATTTCTAAAAATGCAGGAATTTAAAGGATTCCCATTTCTTGTCCCCCGATTCACCGCGTTCATTTTTATAACCCCCTGCTTAGTCAAATTGTGAATAATGTTAACATTTCTTTTGCGTATAAAACAGTAAATTTTATAGACCTTTGAGCAGTCGTCTCAGAGAAAAACATTCAGACAGATGACACAAATTTATAATAAAATCAGAGATTACCGGCTTAATAATAAAGGAAGGGCAAAAGGTTTCATAGACCTGGTGGAATTCATTCTTGTCATTCTCACCTTCCCGGTTTCCATATGGATCACTGAAAGTTTCTTTGTGAAGGATATGGAGGTCAATACCATCGAAGCCATTGTCTTCTTTGCTTTTATTCTCATGTCCTGGTTTGTCCTGTCGAGGATAACATCCATGGCCAAGATCCCACGTACACAGCGTACACTAACCCTAGCATTTCAATTCGCCCGCGCTGCTTTCATTGTTTTCCTTGGATTATTGCTGGTGAAAGTACTCTTCAGGCTTACTTCGTTGCCGGTGGTACTGATCGTGGCCTATTCACTCACCATGTTCATCGTTACGCTGCTTTTCAGACTGGTAGCATACAGGGCCCTTAAGATTTATCGTACCTTCGGCCGCAGCACCCATCATGTGCTGATCATCGCCGATGCTTTTTCCGACGGGGTGATTGAAAAACTGCTGACCCAGAAGGAATGGGGCTTTAAGATTGAATCCATCCTGACGGACTCAAAGCTGATAAAAGCCAAGTATGGTTCACAGATTCATATCATACCGACAGGCCACAATTTTAAAGATGTAATAGACAATCTGATCATAGATGAAGTGATCTATTGCAGGAGGGATGTGGATATCGAACTGATCAAAAAGGTGTCGGGTATCTGTAATGAAGTGGGAATCATTTTCAGGCTGCAGTCTTCCGTATCACCGCTTGATCCGACCGATTTCCAATTGAAAACGCTGAACAATGTAAAAGACCTCACCATTGTAGATACTCCTTCAAGCAATATTTCCCTGGTATTGAAATCCATGGGGGATATCTATTTTTCCATCCTGGCTATAATTTTGCTGATACCTGTATTCCTTGTGATCGCGATCATTATTAAGGTGGGATCGAAGGGACCTGTATTTTTCAAGCAGGAGCGGATCGGTTTAAGGGGACGCAAATTCAAGCTTTTTAAATTCCGGACCATGGTGGTCGATGCAGAAGAGCAATTGAAAAAGCTCAGGGCGAGGAATGAAGCCGATGGCCCGGTCTTCAAGATCAAGGATGATCCCAGGATCACCAGAGTTGGAAGGTTTCTCAGAAAGACGGGATTGGATGAGTTACCCCAGCTGTTCAATGTTGTCCGGGGAGAAATGTCGCTCATCGGACCCCGCCCGCCGCTGGAAAACGAGGTGAAGCAATATGAACGCTGGCAGTTGAGGCGGCTTTCTGTAAAACCCGGGATCACCTGTTCATGGCAGATTATACCCGACAGGCACGATGTTTCTTTCGAGGAGTGGATGGAACTTGATCTGCATTATATAGACAACTGGAACCTTTTCAAGGATGTGAGTCTCTTCTTCAAGACAGTAAGGACCTTTTTTATGGCAGGAGGGCATTGATGCAAATTCACACTTTGAAAATGCCGCACTTGTTGTAATAAGCCGATAAATTTCCTCGTTTATTTCAATTGATTAATATGATATATTGTTCCTATCTTTATGTTTCATATTAAACACGGACTGAATGATCAATTTGAAGAAATACTGGGTGCCTGTCATTATAGCATCCATTACATTTTCCTGTGTCCCGAACAGAAAAATTTCCTATGTGCAGGAAAGCAGGGAAATGGGCGTACAGCAACGCGAGAACATGTATTTTATCGATGAGCCGATGGACAACACCATCAGGCAGGGGGATGAATTGTATATTCAGGTAACCAGTGCGGATGAGACCCAGACCAATTTCAACCAGGACAGGCGTGAGTCCGTAAGGGATCCATCTGTTATCAGTCATACGGTGGATGAGGGTGGATATATAAAACTACCCTATATCGACAGGGTCAAACTCTCCGGATTAACCTTGTTACAGGCATCGGACCATATCGAAAACGAGTTGTCGCAATACCTCCTTAATCCTTCGGTCTTTATCCGGTTCGTGAACAACAAGGTGACTATTCTCGGTGAGGTGAACAGACCCGGGGTGTATGTATTCAATTATAAAACCGTCAATATTCTGCAGGCCATCGGGTATGCGAATGATATCGCCACATTCGGTAACCGAAAACACGTTTTGATCGTAAGGGAGGAGGGAGATCACAGGTCAAGGCATTTTGTAGATTTGACCAGTGATGAACTCCTGGCATCGGAATTCTATATGGTCAAGTCCAATGATGTCATATTTGTGGAGCCCATGAAGGTAAAAAAATGGGGACTGGATACCTTCCCGTATGACCTTCTGCTTTCGATCGCATCCCTTACCATTGTGGTTTTAACATTTATGATCAATTATTTAAACTATTAGAGATTGAACGCAAAATGGATAGCTCTAAAGATAACACGCTGAATTATCTTTCGGATTTCTTCCGCGATATAGTTAAGTACTGGTATGTGGTAGCAGCCTCTCTGATCATTTTCCTTGGAGGCGCCCTGTTTTATATCAAGGTGGCAGCAAAAACCTACAAAGTTGCCGCTTCGGTTGTACTGAACGTTGAAAAATCCAGGGCATTCGGAGCTAATTCAGAAGATCTGATGCGGGTGAACGAGCTCATTGAAAAGGATAGAAATCTCCAGAATGAAATGTATGTATTGAAGTCCACGCCCCTGATCAAATCGGTCGTACAAGAAATGGACCTGCAGGTGACTTACTATCTCCAGGAGGATAAGATACCCAAAGAGGTTGAATTCAGCATGAAAGACCTGTACGGAGAAGCACCCTTCATGGTCATACCTGATAAGGACCATCTGCAACCTGTGGATGTTTATATATATGTGCGGATCCTGGATGAAGAAAGCTATGTACTGGCAGCTTCGGAGAAGGATGTAACGATCATTGACTTCAAAGATGAGTCCGTGGCTGTTCCATCCACCACCTTTCAGCTCACGGGTACATATAAATTCGGGGAGACGGTGAGCAATACTTTCACTTCTTTTCGTATTCTCCTTAACTCAAATTACAAATCGGAGAATTATCTGGGAAAGGATCTTTTTTTCAAGTTTAATTCCAGTAACAGATTGGCGTCCACGTATAAAAGAGCCCTGAGTGTGGAAACTTCCGCCATTGAGGCCACGATGGTGGAGATGTCCCTGAAATGTGACAACACCCAGAAAGGAATTGATTTCCTGAATGGATTAATCGAGAGCTACATAGATAAAAACCTTGAAGAAAAGAACTACCTGGCCAACCGGACCATTGAACACCTTGATTACCAACTTGCAGATATATCAGAGTCCCTGGGCAGCTCAGAGGAGGAACTGCAAAATGTCCGCAGAGGGTCCAGTGTGATGAACATCGATGAAAAGGCAGGAAGGATCTATAATCAATTACAGACTGCTGAGACACGACGGGATGAAGTAGAGCGAAGGCAGTCTTATCTGATTCAGCTGGATAATTATTTTTCCTCCAGCACATATTCGGAAGGATCTTTTGCTCCTTCCGCCATGGGGATTGATGATCCTCTATTGAGCAGTCTCATCGGCGAGCTCACAACTTTAAATAATGAACGCCAGCAGCTCATCAATAACAACCAGTTGAAAAGCCCCAGGCTCAAAACCCTGGATATCACGATCAATAACCTGATGGAGGTCATCCGCGAAAACCTGCAATACAGTATAAATACAACGAAAACAGAACTCAGGGAGATCAACAATGAAATCAATCAGCTTAACAGGGAATTCTCAGGATTGCCCTACACACAGCGTCGGCTGCTTGGCATAGAGAGGAAATTCAACCTGAGTGAAGGTGTATACATGTCGCTCCTGGAGCAGCGCATACAGGCCCAGATTATCAAGGCTTCCACACTGCCCGATTGTGAGGTGGTTGAACCTCCGCATTATGCATCTGTACATGCCCCCAAAAAGATAATTATTCTGATCGGGGCTTTATTCCTGGGATTATTATTGCCTTCACTATTTGTGCTGATCAGGAAATTCTTTACCAATAAGATCCAGAGCAAGGAAGAACTGAAGCATTATACGAACCTGAATCAGATCGGAAGCATTCCCCAGAATAGCCGGAATACGATCAACGTCATCAAAGAGCAGCCGAATTCGATTATCGCTGAAGCATACCATACCCTTCGAAGCAATATTATCTATTACCTGATGGGAAAACAGAATCAGGTGATCCTGTTCACATCTACCATGGCGGGAGAGGGGAAATCATTTTCAGCGTTGAATCTGGCAAGCAGCATTGCCATTACCAACAACAGAACCGCTTTGGTCGAATTTGATCTGCGCCGCCCCAGTGATCTATATGCGAGACTCGGCATCAGGGGTTTGATCGGTGTGAGTTCATATCTCATTAATAAAGCATCTCTGGATGAAATAACCATCTCCACAGAAATTCAGAACCTGGATATCATACTTGCCGGTCAGATCCCTCCGAATCCTGTGGAACTGATCTCAAGCAAACAAACATCCCTTTTATTCGAGGAACTTCGCAGCAAATATGATTATATTATCGTAGATACCCCTCCGTATGGCCTTTTGACAGATTCGTTCATTCTGATGAAATACGCTGACCTCAATATCTATGTGACGCGCATGGGTTTTGTAAAGAAGCGCTTGATGATGTCTAGCCTGGAGGATATTGCATCCAAGGACATCAGGAACCTTCATCTCCTGATCAATGGTGATACTCCCAAGCAGGGTTCCTACGGCAAATATTATACAAATCATAAGAAAGACGGCCTGGTAAAAAATGCTGTGAAGGGAATGTCCAAAAAATCAGAAAAGAAGAAACAGGCCGTCAAAAAGGTGGTGGATGAGGTCTGAGCTTTTCTCGTAATTTGAATATTCATTCTGAATCGTGGAATTTTCTTTTGAACTTTCTCTTATTGAACAGGAATCTGTAATATAGATTGCCAGCAAGTTCCCGGATGATAATTTCTTTTGTGATCTGATTCCCAAGGTACCGGTTATCTTCAGGCATTACAGAAATAATCCCAGTGCGTTTGCTGTTCTGTCTCAACGCATACCTGTACAGCATATATGTTCTGCGGGAATGAATGCTCTCAGAAAGGATATTTACAGATATTTCTTTTAGATCGTTTGATACAATCCAGTCGTTTACCACAAGCGCACTGATCAAGGTGCGGTTCTGATCAGATTGTGGTGATTCCAGTGTGATTATTTTATCTTCCGGGACCCCCATTTGCCTGAGTTTTTCAGCACAAATTGAGGCCAATGAATGAAAGTCAGTCGCCACAGGATTTTGTTTATAGCGATCGCTTTTAGCGTAATATGATGCATACGCTGATCGGGCAGGATAGCTTATGCCTTTCAATTCCACTGATCTTACATACAGATTTCTATCCTGTTCAAAGTAAACTTCATCGTTGTCAAAGGTAATTCCCAATTGATGGATTACAATGGCGGAATCAAAAACAAAGGAATAATAATTCCAATCCTGTGTGGCAGATTGTTGAGCTGTTTTATTTCCATTCAAAAAAAGCGTAAATTTTGGATAAACACCATGTACCGGTGTCCCTTTTACGCATACATCCAGCGTGTCTCCTGGATTCAGTTGCACAGGGTGTTCGTGAAGCCGGTATTCAAGCAGTCCCTCGGTTGACATTAAGTAATAAGGTTCAATCTGGCTGCCGGTTGTGATGATATAAGAATAATCTCCCGATTCAAATTCGTCCACAGCTTTCGAAAGCACAGATTCTTCCACCCAACCTTCTACGACCAGAAAATCAGCATCGACCGGTCGATGCATTGTCAGGAATTTCATGGTTCTCTGCAAGGAGGAAAAATAAATCACAATGCCCGTGATCATCAGCACCAGGAGTATCACCAGGGAACTGAGCAGGATCTTTCTTTTTCTGTGGTTCATAAACGCAGCCGCTTTACAGTTTTAATTTCTCCAACATATGAATTAGTTGGATATTTGTACATAATTATTTCTTTTTTTGTATCAGGAAATCGAATTATGAAAAAAGTTGCCATCCTGATACCTGTATTTAACAACCTTGAATATACCAAAAAGTGCATTCAAAGACTGGATGAACTTATTTTCCATAATGACTTTTCATATACTGAATTCCTGGTCATTGTCATTGATGATGGATCCACAGATGGTACAACGGACTGGCTGACAGCCCATCATCCGGAAGTGATCGTGATCCGGGGAGATGGGAATCTTTGGTGGAGCGGGGGGATAAATATGGGGGCAAAATATGCCATGGATAAACTTCAGGTTGATTTTATCCTTTTATGGAATAATGACATCCTTCCGGCAGATAATTACTTCACAGAATTAGATAAGCTTGTAAAAGACCTGGATGAAAGGACCATCGCCGGATCAAAAATTTTTTATTTGGGAAGGAAAGATCTTATCTGGTCCTGCGGAGGGGTTTTTAACCCGAAGACCGGATTGAAGTATATGGTAGGATATAACCTCCCCGATTCGGATGAATTCAATCGCGTAATGGATGTGGACTGGCTGCCGGGTATGGGCACCCTGGTCCCTGTGAATATCATCCGGAATATCGGGTACTGGGATGCGGAGGTATTTCCTCAATATCACGGGGACAGTGATTTTACATTCAGGGCCGCAACGGCTGGATATCAGATTAACGTCTACCCCAGATTATTGCTTTGGAATGATAAGAGCAGCAGTGGTCTCGCACATGGAGGATCGGTAAAAGGATTGGTCAGGGCACTGACAAGCATCCGGTCAAATACAAATATTGGCAAGGACATTCTCTTCTATAGAAGGCACGCAACCTCATTTCTGGCTTACGGGGTCCTGGTTAAATACTATTGTCGGGTGATTGGCGGATTCATTAAATGGAAATTGCTGTCCCTGATCGGTGTGCGGCGGGATGCCTTATAAAACAGCTATCATTTTGACAGAAGCATCGTTATTTGTTGCTACCCTCCAGGGCATCATGAATTATATAATTAATAACCAAATAGTTAAGAATAATTGTCAAAAAATCAAGATCTTGAATTAATTGACGAGGAATCAAATATTAATGACGAGTATTTAAGCATCTGGATCATCTTGTTTTTCTTTTTTATTTGATTTAAACAGCGTCACACCCATAGAATTTTTCTCCTCGTCAAATTGGCATCATCAGGTGTAACTTTTCTCAGCCGCATGCAGTTTAAAAGTAAGTGGAGAATGTCCGGTTCAATTGCATATTTTTATGACGATTTTATTAACCTTATTTGTTCTGTACCGTATACGCTTGAAACAATTTTACAATGAAACCAAAATTTCACCTTATTATGAAAAAACGATACATTTCTAATTTGTTTGCCCTCCTGATGGTGTTATTCATCTCCCAGAAGGCAGTGGCTGCGGAAGCACCTTTCCTTGCTCCGATCCCAACCCAGACAGCTACGGTTGGTGTTCTGTTTACCCTTGATGTGGATGCATTATACGCCGATCCGCCAGAGACATATGAATTATTGGTAGCAAGACCGGGGATGACAATTAATGCAAGCAGCGGAATGATATCCTGGACCCCTGCCCAGAACAGTGATGGCGGAATTGTGACCGTCAGGGCTTTCAATTCCGCAGGTGAAGCGACCAGATCTTTCCTGGTTTATCTCACAGACGCCGTTATGTGTGCTGAAGACCTTATATCATACTGGAAACTGGATGAAACCACAGGAAGTACCTATGAGGATTTTAAGGGCGGTTACACGGCTACCTCTCTTACATCGCTCAGCGATGCAGAGGGTATGGTTGATCGTGCCAAAGTATTTGAACCGCTTGGATTGACCGATCAGTATGTTTATGTGGATGATGAAGGGCAGTATGATTTCCCGAGGTCAGGAGGATTTTCCATGTCACTCTGGTTTAAATATGCCGGTCAACACACTGAATCACCCAGAAACCAGGTACTGATTGCACGCGGATCACCTTCCTCAGCGTATGATGAGATGTGCCTGATCTTAATGATCAATGTGGAAAACAATCCGTCAAATCCCAGGGTGGCATTCAGTCTGAGGCCAAAATCGACAGAGGAAATAAAGACCGTATCTCCTAATATTACCCTGGGAACCAATCAATGGTATCATGTGGTCGCAGTCTATGAAGGGTCCCCTGAACCTGTGGGAACAACCTACATGAGGCTATACATCAATAACCAGAAAAGTTCCTATCCCCATATATTCGGAGGATATAATTTTATAGGTGACGGAATATTCGATCTGAATATTGGATTCTGGGATAAATATCCCACAAACAGGTATCCGTTCAACGGGACCATGGATGAAATTTTGATCTATGACCGCGCCCTTTCCGATTCAGAGGTGGCTACCATCTATAATGACGGATTGGCAGGTCAGGCCCATTGCAGGGCGGGTGACTACTTCCCGCTGATCACATCTATCCCGGTGGTTGATGCCGTTCAGGATGTGGAATACGCTTATACTTTCAGTGCGCAAGATTATTATGGAGAAGAAATCATACTGTCGGCAGAAATTATTCCCGACTGGCTGACTTTCGATCCTGAAACCGGTATCTTAACCGGTACTCCTGAGAATGAGGATGTGGGTGATCATCCTGTGAAGCTCAAGGCAACCGATGGCACAACAGAGATTTTCCAGGAGTTTACGATTACGGTGGAAAATGTCAATGATCCGCCCGTGTTTACTTCCACTCCCAAGACAACTGCAATGGAGAATACGGCCTATACATATCTGGTAGAGGCTAATGATCCCGATGATGATGAAATTATATTGACAGCCGAAATTCTTCCTTCCTGGCTTACTTTTGATCCGGAAACAAGAATTCTGGTGGGAATTCCCGGATTGGATGATGTGGGAGACCATCCTGTGAAGATCGTGGCATCAGACGGAGAACTTGAGGCAGCGCATGAATTTGTCATTCAGGTGGCGGCTGACAATAACCTTCCGGTGATTACCTCCACTCCGGCAAACACGGTGGATAACTACAGTGAATATTATTATAAGTTGATGGCATACGACCTGGATGCCGGAGATGTGCTTACCTATAGTGCGGAAACGATTCCTTCATGGTTGACTTTCAATCCTTCCACCCAGGTCCTTAGCGGGATTCCTGAAAAACAGCATGTTGGCGATCATCCTGTCGTACTGGTTGTTTCTGACGGGTACGGAGAAACCAGGCAGGAGTTTACCATCAATGTGAGGGATGTGAACACCGCACCCCGGATAATCTCCGAACCAAACGATACAGCAAAAGTAGATGTGCTATACACATATCTGGTTGAAGTTGTCGATTATGAAGGAAATCCGCTTACTTTCACGGGAACTTTGATACCGAGCTGGCTGACATTCGATCCGGGTTCGAAGGTTTTGAGTGGAACGCCATCCTCTGAGAATCTGGGACCACATAATGTGATCATCACAATTTCTGACGGGACATTTACCGTGAATCATCAGTTCACTATTACGGTTGTTCCCAACTGGCCGGATGGAGTTGATCCGACCAGTGCGTTGGTATCCAGGGTATATCCCAATCCATCCCATGGTTATGTAATCTTTGAACTGGCAGATGACGTTTCCAGTATTGAGGTCACTGACCTGTCAGGAAAAGTTCTGATCCGCGAAACAGTTGAACAGGGTCTGGACAGAGTACAGCTCGACGTATCTGAGTTAAGCGGCGGCATGTATATGTACAGAGTTTTTGACAAGGATCATTATCAGACTGGTAAATTAATTATCAATTAATTATTCATCAGGATGAGACCATATAAAATAGGGTGTCCCTTCTGGCACCCTATTTTATATACGGGTTGCGGTTCACATTATTGACCAGAAGCCATTTTCATTCTTATCAGGTATGAATTTTCGCAAGCGTTTGATTGTAATTTCTGCTTTTTGGTGCACGGTAGGGTTGTCATACAGTAACAATTCCCATGCCCAGTCACTTTTAAGGGTGCTTCCTTTGGGAAATTCCATTACCAGGGGAAGCATGTGTCTTAACGGTAGTGTAAGTGGCTGCGATCATTTGGGTGATTCCGAGGCGATCGGTTACAGGAACAGGTTATACTACCTGATGACAAATGCAGGATATAACGTGGATTTTGTTGGAAATTACAAGTATGGGTATGGGATCATGCCGGATCCTGACAACGCCGGATTCGATGGAATCAGAGATAATGCACTGGCTGATGTCATGGAAACTGGAACATCTTCCTATACGGGTCAGGTTACACCCGGACCCTACCTGAACTATTTTCCTGCTGACGTCATCTTATTGCATATCGGGACCAATGATGTCCTGGCAGATGATTATTTCACCGTAAATGATGTGGCTAACATTCTGGATGCCATTGATGATTATGAAACCGCTAACAATCAGCCCATCCTGGTATTCCTGGCCAGAATAATCAGCAGGCGGAACAAATCCTGCAACACCGACTACGGGGTGACACAATATAACAGCAGGTTGGTTACCATGGCACAGAGCAGGATCAGCAACGGTGATCTCATTGTCCTGGTAGATATGGAATGCGGAGCCGGATTAAATTATTATACTGACCTCATCGATGAAGTCCATCCGAATCAGACCGGTTATGATAAAATGGGTGATAAATGGTTTGATGTCATCAATAATTATAATTCAAAACCGGTTGTAAGCCAGATACCGAATCAGGCAAGGGATCGAGGATCCAACTTTGCCCAGATTTCACTTGACAGTTATGTGTCAGATGCGGAAGATGATCCCCAGGACATGACATGGAGTGTCTCACCCTCTGTCCCTGAGCACTTTCTCATTTCCATCGATGGAAACAGGAAGGCCACCATATCTCCAACTGATCCCCATTGGAGCGGAAGTGAAACCATCGATTTTATTGCCATGGACATGGGAAAGGTCATTACCGGTCTTCAGAAGATTGATTTTTGCAGTGTCACATTTACCGTGAACTGGACTCCTGAAATTATCGGCCAGCAAACGCTTTCTATATCCGGGAGGATACCCTACGAGATCACGCTGGACGATTTGATCATCGTGGAGCCTGAGAAAGCCCCTGCCGGACTTGAGATAATCGTGGAGAATGGAAGCAACTATGCTGTGGAAGGAAGTACCATCACTCCTGCACAGGGTTTTTACGGACAGCTTACTGTACCTGTAAGGATTGAGGCGAACGGAAAGGTGTCAAATACCTATGATTTAGAAGTGGAAGTGGTCCAGGTGAACTACCCGCCCGTGATCGTTTCATCACCGGTGCTTTCTGTTAAGACGAATGAGGAATACAGGTACGCAGTGGTTGCAGAAGATCCGGATCCCGATGACATCCTGAGTTATTCAGCTACTGCAAAACCGGACTGGTTGCAGGTGAATAGTGTAACCGGGATTGTATCGGGGATTCCTTCCAGCGAAGATGCCGGTACATACAACATCACATTGGTGGTATCCGATGGGGAATACACGGATGAACAAACTTTTCCGCTTGAGGTGATATACCAGAACCACCCTCCCGATTTCCTCTCCGATCCGGTAGTAAATGCAACAGTATCCCAATCCTACACATATGGGGTACAGGCAACGGACAGGGAAGGCGATCCCGTTGTGTATTTCGCAAAAATACTGCCAGATTGGCTTGCATTCTATCCACAATCCAAAGTCCTTATCGGGACTCCCGGTTACGGGGATTACGGAACAAACCTGGTTATGATTGGTGCATCAGATAACAAAGATACCGCCTACCAGGCCTATAATCTATTTGTGGATTTCCCGGCTTCCCTGTCAAATCAGGATACAGATAGAACCATCAGAATATATCCCAATCCGGCCGGTAGTTACATCATGATAGATATTGGTGATAATGTAACAACCCGGTCGGAATGGAGCTTTGATATGTATGACCTGTCCGGACGGAAAGTCCTTCAAAGAAAGATTGAGGGATCATTGACCGAGATCAGTTTACGGGATTCAGAGGTCAGTTCAGGAATGTACCTGTACAGGTTGTCTTCAGGGAAGGGATTGGTTACTGTTCAATCAGGAAAGATGATTTTACATTGACAGCCAGAATGATGTTTTCATACTAAATAATAAGAACGCAGCCGTATGCTCTTCAACTCTCTTCAGTTTATAGTTTTCTTTCCCATCGTGGTTGCCGCTTATTTTGCACTCAATGCAAAGTACAGATGGATCCTGCTGCTTCTGGCCAGCTATTATTTTTATATGTGCTGGAGCTATAAGTACATCGTATTAATTATGATCTCCACGGTGGTGGATTATGTGGCGGGGATCCTGATGTACAAGCTGGAAAAGCAAAGGGCGAGAAAACTATTGTTGCTTGCAAGCCTGACCACAAACCTGGGATTGCTGTTCTTTTTCAAATACTTTAACTTTTTTGGTGATTCTATTAATTTCGTATTTGAAAGGTTCAATATTTTCGCCAGGGTTCCGGCTTATGAGTACCTGCTTCCGGTGGGGATCTCCTTCTATACATTTCAGACATTAAGCTACACAATTGATATTTACAGAAGGAAACAGAAGCCTGAATATCATTTTGGAAGATTTGCCCTGTTTGTTTCCTTTTTTCCCCAGCTTGTGGCAGGGCCTATTGAACGTTCGGTCAACCTGATCCCCCAATTTCGCCAGGATTTCAAATTTGAGTATGAAAGGGTCAAGGAGGGAATATTACTGATGGTATGGGGTTTCTTTAAGAAGGTTGTCATTGCCGACCGGCTGGCTGAATACGTGAATCTGGTTTACAACAATCCCGCTGATTTTGCAGGATTACAGAATGTGATCGCAACCTTTTTCTTTTCCTTCCAGATCTATTGCGACTTTTCGGGGTACTCAGATATTGCAATAGGATCAGCGCTCATAATGGGTTACCGATTAATGACCAACTTCAGAAGACCTTATTTTGCTGCGAGTATAGGAGAATTCTGGCATCGCTGGCACATATCCCTTTCCACCTGGTTCAGGGATTATGTGTATATCTCACTGGGAGGTAACAGGGTGGTCAAATGGAGGTATTATTATAACCTTTTCATCACATTCCTGGTGAGCGGTTTGTGGCACGGAGCTGAATGGACTTTTGTGATCTGGGGCGCAATTCACGGATTTTATATGGTATCATCTATCTGGACAGACAAAATCAGGAAAAGTGCCAACGGTTGGCTCGGTATCAGCAATTATGAGGGATTATACAAATTCACTCAGATCTTTGTCACTTTTATCCTGGTGTATTTCTCCTGGATTTTCTTCAGGGGAAACAATCTTCATGATACACTTCTGATCATCAAAAATACATTCAATTCTGCCAAAGGAGCCCCGTTAAATCTATTTAAATTTGAAGTTGATTTTTATATCGCATTCATCAGCATCGGATTTTTACTGGTGGTTGAATATCTTGAGGAATACAAAGGATTGTACCAGAATCTGAAGTTGCAGGTGCCGAGACCCTGGAAATGGGCCATCCTGACAGTACTTCTATTACTTGTGATCGTCCTGGGAGTATGGCAGGGAGCTGATTTTCTGTATTTTCAATTTTAAGCAGAGGAGGATACCGTTATGAGCGAAAAAACATTAAAAATAATCATCTACACTGCGGGGATCGTTTGTTTGTATGCATTTATTGCTATCCGGGTTCCCCCCATGTTCAATGCCGTACTAAAAGAAAAGATCATCCCGGAATACTGGGAAAACACAAAATACGGTGAATTGTATTATTTCAATTTTATCAGGCATTTCAGAGAGAAAGACCTTCCACCCCACGGCGTGAAATACCGGTTTACAGAAAAACATCCGTCTCTGGAAGAGGCTGATATGTATCTGTTCGGGGACAGTTTTTTCGATTTTACCCGAATGAAGACTTTCCCGGAGAGACTGGGTGATACCCTGAACCAGAGAACCTTCTATGCCAGGATGGACCGTCCTCTACAATATCTTGCCGAGAATGACTTTTCTAATTCACAGGAGAAGGTCCTGCTCTATGAGTCTGCGGAAAGATACGTACCAACCCGGTTTACCGAATCTCATACGATGGGGGTTGTGGAGGATCCGAGGAGTGGATTAAGAAAGGTCCTGTCTGATGTGAGGGATTTTCTGTTTCTTGAGAATACAGATGTTCTGTATCAGACACTTCTTTCCAGAAATGTGCTAACAACCGATATCTATTCCTGTCTGACCACACTGAAATTTGATGCGTTCCAATATATTACTGACATGACTCCGGTGTATTATCTGGGAGGGGAACGGCCCTGGTTGTTTTATCATGATCAGCTGAATGGCGAACCTTCCAGCTTCTACTATCAGCACAGCCAGGATGAAATCGACACCTACTGCAATAATATTGCTGATCTGGCCACAAAGTTATATGATAACTACAGGCTAAAAATGGTGTTCATGGTCATCCCGTCCAAATATACCATCTACCATAACCTCCTGAACAATGACCCTTATAACAATTTTATCCCCAGGTTGTATGCGGGACTTGAAGAAAGGGGAATTCCTGTAATATCCGTTTATGAGGACTTCAAGAATGCGGATGAGGTTATTTATTATGGTACGGATACCCACTGGAACCAGAAAGGATTATCCATTGCACTTGATAATACAGTTGAATTGTTAAATGACCTTAATAAAATCAGTTATCATGAAAGTAGTTCTGTTAGCAGGTGGATTTGGGACAAGGATAAGTGAGGAAAGCGGAGTAAGGCCCAAACCCATGGTGGAAATAGGGGGGCGACCGATCCTCTGGCATATCATGAAAATTTATTCATACTATGGATTAAATGAATTCATTATATGTTGCGGTTACAAGGGATTTATGATCAAAGAGTATTTTTCGAACTATTTCCTTCACAATTCCGATGTCACGTTTGATATGAAAAACAACCAGATGCAGGTTCATTCCATGCATTCTGAACCGTGGAAAGTGACACTGGTGGATACAGGTGAACTGACGATGACAGGTGGAAGGATCAAGCGTATAAAGAATTACGTGGAGAATGAAACTTTTTGCCTTACCTACGGCGACGGTGTAAGTGATGTGAATATCAACAATCTGATCATGCACCACAAAAACCAGGGACTTTATGCAACCCTAACGTCGGTGCGGCAACACGGCAGGTTCGGGGTTTTTAACTTGAAGCCCGGCGACTCGAAAATATCCTATTTCAAAGAGAAACCTCAGGGTGATGGTGATGACACCGCTTGGATAAATGGCGGATTCTTCGTACTCGAGCCACAGATCTTCGATTATATTGAAGGAGACAACACAGTTTTTGAGAAAAGTCCGCTTGAAAAACTGGCAAGAGACGGTCAGTTGAGTGCGTTCAAACATACGAGCTTCTGGCAACCCATGGACACCCTCCGGGATAAGAACCTTCTGGATGGCCTGTGGCAAAGAAATGAAGCACCATGGAAAGTATGGACAGACTAATACATAACATCATCAAATATAACAGATATGAAAATAATCATTGCCGGTAATCTGGGCTATGTAGGGCCAAGCGTTACCAATCAGTTACGATCCACATTCCCGGATGCCGATTTAATAGGATTTGATATAGGCTATTTTACACACTGTCTAACCAATCCGTCTTTTTTTCCCGAAGTGCAGCTGAACAGCCAGGTATTCGGGGATATCAGGCAATTCCCGGAAAATCTGCTGGAAGATGTGGATGCCGTGCTTGACCTTGCAGCTATATCCAACGATCCCATGGGGAATAAGTATGAGGAGGTGACCATGGAAGTAAACTACAAAGCAGCTGTCAATCTGGCCCGGTTATGCAAAAGAAACGGGGTGAAGAGATTCGTATATGCATCAAGCTGCAGTATGTATGGTGCGGCAAGCGAATATCCCAAGAAAGAGGGGGATGAACTCAATCCTTTAACCGCCTATGCCCGTTCAAAGGTTGCCGCCGAGAAGGAGCTTGAACATCTTGCAGATGAGGATTTTACAATAACCTGCCTGCGGTTTGCCACAGCATGTGGTTTTTCAAACAGGTTACGGCTGGACCTTGTGCTGAATGATTTTGTGGCTGGGGCTCTGGTAAACAAAGAGATCGGTATCCTCAGTGACGGTTCTCCCTGGCGTCCCATGATCAATACGAGAGATATGGCCAGGGCGTTTGAATGGGGTCTTCTGAGGGAAAAAGAGCAGGGTGGAGCATTCATAGCCGTCAATACAGGTTCAAATGCATGGAATAATCAGATTAAACCACTGGCTGAGGCTGTGGCATCCCAGATCCCCGGGGTCAGGGTTACTGTTAACAAAGATGCCGCCCCCGATAAGCGCTCTTACAGGGTGAATTTCGATCTTTATAAAAAAATGGCCCCTGACCATCAACCCATCTGGGATCTGGAGCGCACCATTAAGGAGTTGAAGGATAATCTGATACAGATGAATTTTCATGATCCGCACTTCAGGGAATCCAGCTTGATCAGGCTGAAGGTTCTCAACTCCCTTCAGGAGAAAGGTCATATCAATGAAAAACTGGAGTGGATTTAATAGTTATAAATTACATAGACTATGATATTTAATGAGACAAAGCTAAAGGGGGCTTATCTGGTGGAAATCAAGAAGCTTGAAGATGAAAGAGGTTTTTTTGGCAGATCCTGGTGTCAGCGGGAATTTCAGGAAGTTGGATTAGAAGCTGAAATAAAGCAGATTAACACTTCCTTCACGTTGAAAAAGGGCACCATCAGAGGAATGCATTACCAGATAGACCCGTACCAGGAGACCAAATTTATCAGGTGTACGCAGGGAAGAATATATGATGTGATTATCGATCTGAGGCGTGAATCAAAGACCTTTATGCAATGGATCGGACACATTTTAAGTGAAGATAATTACAGGATGGTGTACGTTCCCGGAAATTTTGCACATGGTTTCGTGACTCTGACTGACAACTGTGAGGTTTATTATCCGGTTACCGAGTTTTATACACCCGGATCGGAAAGGGGGATCCGGTACAATGATCCTGCATTTGACATCAAGTGGCCCGTACCGGTGGAGGTAGTATCCCTGAAAGATAACAGTCATCCCGATTTTGATATTGATTTATTCGATAAATAATATTTCCATGAAACATACCATATGCCCCAACTGCAAACATGCAGATATAGAAGATTTCTTCGTGATAAAGGACGCGCCCGTTCATAGCCTTGTTACTATAAAAGACTATCAGAAGGCGATGGAGGTACCGCGAAAAGATATTACACTGACATTCTGTAACAACTGTGGCTTTATTTTCAACAGTACATTTGATACCACGCTTGATTACTATACCCAGGGTTATGAGGATCAACAGGGTTTCTCTCCCACTTTTGTGAAATTCCTTACCGGAGTGACGCAGAAGTTTATTGACAGATACAGCATCAAGCACAAGAAAGTCATTGAGATAGGTTGCGGAAAGGGAGATTTTATTTCGCTGATCAGTGAACTCGGGCATAACTCGGGGATAGGTATTGATCCGGCCTGGGTTCCGGGCAGGACAAAGGAAAATCCGAATGTGCGTTTTATCAAGGAGTTTTATTCGGAAAAGCATGGGGAACTGGAGGCTGACTGCATATCCTGCCGGCACACCCTGGAGCATATCCACGATACCTATGGTTTCATGGAAATCATACGGAAGTCTGTGAAGGAAAATGAAAATGTGGTGCTTTTTTTCGAGGTGCCCAGCATTGTGAGAATCCTAAAGATCCAGGCATTCTGGGATATTTTCTATGAGCATTGCACGTATCTGAGCCCCGGGTCAATGGCCAGGTTGTTCAGGGCGACGGGCTTTGAAATTCTGGATATGTACCTGGAATATGATAACCAGTATTTGTTTGTGGAAGCGAAACCGGTGAACAGACCTTCCAATAAAATTCATGAGCTGGAAGAGCCGGTGGATGAGTTGAAAGCCCTTACAAAGGAGTTTGTCCAAAAAATCAACATTCAGCTGGGGGAATGGAGGAAGAGGCTTCTGAAATACAAGAAGGAGAATAAAAAGGTGGTGATCTGGGGAGGTGGTTCAAAATCAGTTGGATTCCTAACCCAGTTTGACGATATCGGGGTGATAGACCATGTGGTTGACATCAATCCGCATATGCAGGGCAACTACATTCCCGGGGTTGGGAAACAATATGTGGGTCCCGATTTCCTGGAAGCATATAAACCGGATATTGTCATTATCATGAATTCGGTTTACATAGAAGAGATCAGGAAAATGCTGAACGACCGGGGTCTCGATCCTGAATTACTGGGTTTGTAATATCTTTTATTTCTGAATGATCAGTTTGTGTGCAATACTATATACAGGTGATTTAATTTTTAGTACATAGATTCCACTACTCAGCAGTTCAAGGTTTAATTGGTGCTCGTTCCCCTGGTCAATTTTCTCCTCATACAGGAGATTCCCTGTTAGTGAAAATACTTCCAGGGTCAACTGCTGATAACTGCTGTCGATAAATGATGAGACCTGGACAATGCCTGACGATGGATTCGGATAAATGAATAGATAAGCATCACCAATATCTGGCTGATCATGATCTGTGGCAGAATCTATTAAGTAAAGCTCTAAAAGTTCAGACTGAAAATTACCACCGGTTATGGCGTTTGCGTTCAACTGCAAACTCACAGGTCCTTCCGTGATAGAATTGAACAATGCTTCGTACACTACGCTGTCTCCTGAAGATGAGGCGAGTCCAAGATTACTCAAGTCAGCATTTATTACAGTGAAGTCTTCCGACTCCAGATCACTTACCTGCTGGTAGAATATAATTGAGACAATGAAAGGATTCTGCGAAATTGTATCAGCTCCAGAGAACGTGATTACAGGCCTGAATGGGGCCTGAAGCTCCAGGATCTCTGAAGAGAAATTATCATCTGTTGCCAGTTTTCTGAAATAGAGTTTGTCTCCCGGGTTGATCCCAAGTGGCTGTCCTGCTCCCGTATCTGAGGGAACAAATGTATCCAGAGGTGAATATTCCAACTCACCTGTAATTATTCCCACAGTAGATTCATTGTCATAATCAATGGTGATCAATGGCGCTTCCGGCCTTTCAGGAAGAATAATAAGCTGAATCCCGGAACGGAATGTGCTATCAGTAGACTTCTTCTGAATGCAAAGTTCGGTACCTGGAACAACCTGTAACCTGGACCCGTCACCTGTCACCGCATCACTCATGGAAATATCGCTGGCGTACAGATAGTCGCTCCCGATTCCGGTCAAGGTTTCCTCATTGGCGAAATCTATGATGAAATCCGGGACTTCCGGCCGATTCGGAACAATCAGGGATTGTAAATCTGACAAAAAAGAGGATAAGGTAGCCTTCTGACGAAAATAAAGATTATTACCAGGTATTACAGTCAGGTAATCATTGTTTCCCGAAATAACATCGATCATCTCCTGGTCATATGAGTATTCATATTCCTCCCCTATCACAGATGTTGTTCTTTCATTCAGGTAGTCTATCTGAAATTCCGGAGCGGGCGGACGTTCAGGCACCTCTAGTGACTGGATGTTTGACCTGAAAGAAGATGAGGTTGCTTTCTGCCGAAAATAAACACCCTCTCCAGGAACAAGATCTATATAGGTTCCGGAACCTGTCTGTGCATTACCCATGTTGCTTTCAGATGAGTATTCGTAAGCGCTGCTTACGGTTTCTGCTGTCCTTTCAGCGACATAGTCAATCCCGAATGAAGGTACGGAAGGCCTGGAAGGCACCTCTAGTGACTGGATGTTTGACCTGAAAGAAGATGAGGTTGCTTTCTGCCGAAAATAAACACCCTCTCCAGGAACAAGATCTATATAGGTTCCGGAACCTGTCTGTGCATTACCCATGTTG
>Ga0209205_1000045_pt1 | contig 38874 bp, 36 predicted proteins | sample ZodSprso05mmetaG_FD_184133 | JGI IMG/M metagenome (GOLD analysis project Ga0209205, IMG submission 184133) | Hot spring sediment microbial communities from Zodletone spring, Oklahoma to study Microbial Dark Matter (Phase II) - Zodletone Spring... ... | reverse complement strand
GCGCATAATGTTTCAGGCAGACTGCTATCCCGTGATCCTGGGCTCCTCTGGTATACCCGACAGAGAGACGTGAGCTCAGGAAAGGATCTTCGCTCAGGTATTCATAGGTTCGTCCCCCGGTCGGGATCCGCTGGATGTTGATGGCAGGTCCGAGCAGCATATCTTTTCCCCGCAACCGGGCCTCACGGGCCATGCCGGTACCGTAAGCATAGGCAAGATCGGGGCTCCAGGTGGCCGCCAGTGCTGAACCGGTGGGGAAGAAGGTGGCCCGGTCGTTTTCCAGGCCCAGCGGCGTCCAGCTGTCAGGCTGCATCTCTTCACGGATACCAAACGGTCCGTCCACATATCTCATGTCGGCAATCCCAAGCCGTTCCACCCCGGCCGAAACAAACATATGTTTCGCATGAAGCATGTTGATTTTCTCTTCCAGTGTCATCTGGCCGATGATGGTATCGATCTGCTCGTCATACTGAAGCAGGGCCGATTGATGGATGCTGCGCGGTGTGTTGCCTGTGAAAGCAAGCAGCAAAATCGTAGTTGCCAGAATTCCGGATGTCCTGTCGAGTTTCATTTTAATACGTTTCACTGAGTTGTCATGTATTTGTGGTACAAATTGATTGGTTGCATCGGTCCTTACGGTTTTTTTTGCTGACTTTTGCTGTAACCATTTCAAATGTAGCATATCTTTATCCATTCTCAAATCGGAGTTGAGATGAACAATCATATCATTCTCATTGAATACAATGAAAAAAAATAAATGGATATATCCGGGAATTGTGGCCGTTCTTTTTCTTCTGAATGCTTGCTCCGGGCCACTGGATTGGCCGGAGTCTCCCCTGTATGATTTCATTCAGGGAGCATCGGAAACAAATCAGCCGGCTGACCTGGAAAGCGCCCGGCAGGCGATAGTGGGTCATTATGCACATTACGATGTGGTGGCATATGAAGACACGACCACCAGGACCACGATGCGGTCCTTTATTATATCATACGGATTTACCGATTTTTACCTGGAGAACGGAAAGCTCATGCAGTCTGACCGGTTTGTTCGTGCAGAACAAAAACTGAGCAGAAAGAATGCAAGATCAGTATTCAGCGACGAGGCCGTCCAGGCCATCAAACCCAGGGTACAGGAAGTGGAACTGACCCGGGAAAATGGAACTTGGCATATCTACCGGCCCGAAACTCCAAGTTTGTTGGGGATCGAAGGAGATCCATCACAGCCCCTGTCCACCGATCCCAATGATCCCAATTTGACAGATCCCGATCAGGACGGTCACCCCGGAGTGACCGTGCAAATCAGCGTGGGGAAATTCTTTCAGGGGGAGATCTATATCACAAGAAGGGAAATCTTCAGCAATTATTTGACATTGAATCATAACGGCACCCTGAGCGGATACGTTGTCGACCGATCGGAACAATTCGTCGTCGGTGCTTCCAAAAAAATCCTGAACCAGGAATCCAATTCGATCCAGCATCCTGATAAAGGGCTGAGTCCGGTCCTGCTGGTTCCGGTCGGCCCGGACATAGATACGCTCGAGGAACTAATGCGTATCAGGGATGAAATCTTCCCCGAAGAACCTGAATTCTATGCAAAGAAATAAACATGAATGAAGAAGCCATCAAACAGGAAAAGGGATCCGGCAGAACAGGTTTGAACGCTGAAAGCATCAAAGAGCTGTGGTCGAAAACCTATAATACGGAAGGGAAGCCAGACTGGTCACATATCCTGCCCTATTACGATGAGGATATCTATTTCAGGGATTGTATCCAGGAGCTTCGGGGACTGGAAGAATTCAAGGCCATGACCAGGCGGCTGACAGATCGTTCAAATGATTTGAAAATGCATATTGTCAGGGCCACCCAGCAGGGGAAGGATATCTTCATTGAGTGGGAAATGACCATTAAATTCAAGAAGAATCCGAGTTCCGTGTTATATGGCTCCAGCCGGGTGACCCTGAATGATGCAGGAATGATCATTGAACAAAGGGATTATTACGATCTTTGGGGAGATATCTTCGACAATATTCCAAGGTTTGGAAAAGCTTACAGAAGGTTTATGAAAAGGAAATTCGGATGAGGCATGGCCCTAATGAGGTTACCCAAGTATTTCAGCGAGTATCAGTGGTCCAACATCGCCGCCATGATCAAAAACAACCGGCGGGATCCCAGGATCTGTGCAGATGATTTCCGGGACCGGCTTGTGGTGATCAGCGGGGCCACATCAGGGATCGGATACCTGACAGCCCGGAAATTCGCATCCCATGGGGCCAGGCTTCTCTGCATCAACCGGAGCGAGGAAAAAAGTACGGTCCTGAAAGCGGAGATTGAACAGGAATTTGGCGTTGGTTGCGAATATATCCTTGCTGACCTGAGTGTCCTGGCTGATGTTAAGCGTGCAGCTGAAGAACTTCGTCATATAGATTCGCCGATTGATGTATTGATCCATAATGCAGGAGTCTATCTTACAAAAAAGGAACTGACCGCAGAAGGATTTGACAAAGTTTTTGTGGTACAGCACCTTTCTTCTTTTATGATCAATATCCTGCTGGGTGAAAAGCTAACCTCCCGGGAAGGATCGCGGATCATCCTGGTCAATTCAGAAGGCCATCGTTTTGCTGCCTGGGGGTTGCGGCTGGATGATCTGAACTGGGAGAAACGGCGTTATTCCGGACTGAAAAGCTATGGTTCGGCCAAGCTTTCACAATTATTATGCATGCTTCTGTTTGATGAGTACTTCAGACCCGGGGGAGTGACCATCAATGCCATGCATCCGGGTGCCGTCAGATCGGAGACCGGACAGGAAAACAGTGCATTTTACCGCTGGGTTAAAAGGCATCTATACGATAAGATCCTGAGACCTACGGAAATTGCAGCAGAGTCGATCTATTACCTGGCTGTTTCAAAAGAATTGGAGGGGGTAAGCGGAAAGTTTTTTAATCTGACAGAGGAGGAAGAACCCGCACCCCCTGCCCTGGACAAGGAAGCTGCACATGAAATATGGGCAAAAAGCCTGGAAATGTCAGGAGTAGAGGATATCATCTTGAAACATTGAACCTGTATGGCTGAAAAAAAGTACCATTCGGTTGTCATTGGAGGAGGGATGGCGGGTCTGACCTGTGCCGCCTATCTTGCAAAAGAAAATCGGAGCGTTCTGCTGATTGAGAAGAACAGGGAATGCGGCGGTCTTGTGAATTCTTTTTCGCGTGACGGGTTTCAATTTGAAGCCGGTATCAGGGCCCTGGAGAATGCGGGGATCATTTTTCCCATGTTAAAGGAACTGGGCATTGAACTCGATGTCGTTAAAAGTCCCGTAACTGTCGGGGTGGAGAATGAGATCCTGTATATCAGGGACATCAACAGTATTACAGAATACAGGAACCTGCTGAAGGTACTGTATCCGGAAAGTGAAGCCGAAATTGATCATGTCATCCGGATCATCCGGAAGGTGATGAAATACATGGATGTACTCTACGGCATAGAGAATCCCAATTTCAAGGACCTAAGAAGCGACAGGACTTATCTGTTCAAAGAACTCCTTCCCTGGCTGCCGAAATTCTTACTGACGATCAGAAAGATCAATCGGATGAATGTGCCGGTGGAACCCTACCTGGAAAAGATTGTAAAGAACCCTTCCCTGAGAGATATGATCTCCCAGCATTTCTTCAAGAACACCCCGGCCTTTTTTGCACTCAGCTACTTCTCCCTTTACCTGGATTATTTTTATCCCAGGGGAGGAGTGGGCAAACTGGCTGTAGCAGTGGAAAAACAATTCCTTGAATGGGGGGGGGAGATCAAACGAGAAACGTCCATTGAAAAAGTATTGGCCAGCGAACACAAGGTGATTGACCAGAACAATGTTGGCTATACTTATGAAAATCTTGTCTGGGCGGCTGACCTGAAAACTTTTTACAGGATCACTGATGTGGAAAGCTGCTCCGAAAAGGTCCGCTCGAAATTCGAAAAAGCGAAAAGCCTCCTGCTGGAAAAAAGGGGTGGGGATTCGGTATATACACTTTTTGTGGAGGTGGATGAGCCTGTGGACAGTTTCGGAAAAATTGCGAACGGACACTTCTTTTATTCTCCTTCAAAACAGGGACTGGGAGCAACCCACTGGAGTGAACTGGACAGGATGTTGGAGACGCCCGGCGAACAGGATAAGCTCCGGGTATTGAAATGGCTCGATAAATTTCTTGCGCTGAACACCTACGAGATTTCTGTGCCGGCCCTGAAAGACCCTGACCTGGCACCACGGGGCAAAACAGGATTGATCATCAGCATCCTTGCCGAATATGACCTGTTTCAAATGATCGCTGAAGCGGGCTGGTACGAGGAGTTTATTACTGAAGTGGAGAAGCGCATCATTGCGATACTCGCCGGTTCGGTCTATCCCATGCTGAAGGATAAAGTGATGGCCCGCTTTTCATTTTCACCCCTGAGCTATGCCAGCAGGGTGGGCACTTCAGAAGGGGCGATTACAGGGTGGTCGTTCCGGGAACCCGTTCCGGCAGTCAGTAAAATCCTGTCCGCAAATCGGGCAGTCGTCACACCCATCCCTTCCATCTACCAGGCAGGACAATGGACATACAGCCCGGCTGGAGTGCCCATGTCCATTCTCACCGGCAAACTGGCTGCACGCAGGATCTTAAACAAAAAAGATCCTACAAAAAAAGGATAAGCAATAAAACAAGCAGAAGGGAGACCGCAATACCAATTGTGAGCTGTCTAACGATTGTCCTGGCGGAAAATGTCTTGAGATTTTCAGCGATAGCCAGTTCGTTGTATTTAGTAATCAATTCATCACGGTTTTTTACCGAAGTATAGCAACCCGGACTGTCGGCAATATAGTGCTGGGCGAACGGAAAACAGACCACCTTACTGATCTCCGGATCTGCCAGTCCCGGAAAAAGCGTGTTTTCAGTTATGCGTATATCTTCCGGGGGAACATCCAAAGCTTCATCCACTTCTGCCGGATCAAATATCACGGCAAAAGGATGATCTTCACCCTCTGCAAGTTTCCTGCTGTGACCGATTGAGGTATTTCCCATGAGCCAGAGCCTCTGATCCAGTTTGCGCATCTTTCCCCGTTTGATGCTGCCGGTTAACGAGAACTTTCTGTTGGTCCTGTCTTCCTGAATTTCCAGAAAAACTTTTCCCCCTGAATTCGTTGTGAAGAATGCCTTCTTACAATTTGGATCAGCAATACCCTTTGAAGGCAAAGCAATGATGGTATTGCTCAATATATCAATGAAAATAAAAGACAACAGTCCGGTTTCTTTGTCTGTAGCAATGAGGTAGACCTCCTGCCTGGTGCCCCAGAAAGTACTTGCACGTGTCCCCAGATTCCCAATCCCCATGTAGTATTCAGGCTCATCATCGGTAAACAATTTCGTCTTTGCCAGCTCATACCGATCCGGCAGCAGCGATTTTGCATAATCAAGATCCCTCAGTCTGAAGAACAGGAACAGGCTGTAGGGTTCAATAACGAATCCGATATACGGGGTATTTTTTGATGCGCTGTACAACAACCTCCTCAACAGACGCGGAGGAAGCAATCCTTTGAGATTCTGGAAGAAGAGAAGATTGCTGACCTTCATAGGATTGATCAAACCCTCAACACCTTTGATGAATTTCTCCTCGTTTTGTATTTCCATATGTCCGACTTCAAATAAAAGCAGAAATACAATTACATAAACTTAAGAGATAAATTTCATTTTTCCCAGTGCGGTATTCCGGATCTGCCTGACCCGTTCACTGGTCATCTGATATTCCATCGCCAGATCGTTCAGCGAATGGACCTTCTCTCCGTATAGTCCGAGGTATAGTAAGATCTCCTATGCGAAAAGATTTCAAACTACTGTTTCTAGTTTTATAACGTAATTCCTTTAATCCCTGGCGATCACCAGTTGGTCACCTTCTGCTGAAAAGGTCAATCCAGGCGCAATGAATCTCCGGGATTGTTACTGATGGCCCCGATCAGCCTGAAACTGATCATGAAAAAATATATAAGAAATGCCAGCAGGGCAGAAAGGGCGATAGCACCAAATCCAAACCGACAGCGGAAGGCAAAATTCTCCAGCCATTCCATGGCAAGGTACCATCCGAATACACCACCAAAGACCGTGGATACCAGAATGATCCTCACGGAGTCCCTCAAAAGGAAATTCAGCAAGGCTGCTCCGGAGGCTCCCGTCACCTTCCGGATGGAAACATCCCTGATCCTCGTCCTGTAATGCGCGATATACAGGTTCAGGTAGTTAAAACAAACGATAAAAAAGATGAAAACTCCGGCGGTAAGAAAGAGGAACAGCGTCCCTTTGTTTCCTTTTCCCCAGGTATCCCGGTTGAAGTGGATATCAAAAAGGGGTTGCAGGTGGAACGACCAGGTGTTGCCATTAAAACCCTCGAGATCGTACTTCCTTAATTTTGCATCCAGGAGCTCCGGGTCGCTGTTTTCATGAAGGGTCAGATAGGTCCGGCAGGAATTATTCAACCAGTTCTCGCTCAGCCCAGGGGATCTTCCTCGCCGAAATACCTTTGCCCCGCCTTTTTAGAGAGCACGATGGAATATGGAGACCCCAACGCACTGCCTTTTTCACCGGCCACCAATGGAAATGAAAAGATCTCCAGGAACTCCTGATCAGCAACCAGGACCTCTTCACTGAGGTATTTTTCATTGAGTTTAAAGTTCCACATTTTGGTGGTGGTCCTGGTAATGAGATCCACCTCGGGCAGCTCATTTTCCCAGGTGGGTTTCAAGATGGCAGGTGATACCACCCACCAGTCAGAGCTGCTCCCTGTGACCTGGTTCCCGGGCTGGTGCATCACGACCCGGTAGATGTTCTTTCCGTTTTCGTGAAACCTGTCGAAACTCAGTTCGGAGTGTATATACAGAATGATCAACAGGCAACAAAAAATACCGATGGTCAATCCAACTATGTTGATGATGGCAAACGCCTTATATCGTGTGATGAATCTGAACGAAGCCAGTAAGTCCCGGAGTAACATGGATCTGTCTGTTAAATAATTCACATAAAAGACAGAAGATTGAATCCCATGTTACATGAACGAAACTAAGGTACAGGATACTTATCCAGAATAATAAAAGAAATTACAACTACCTGATCGGAATTTCTATCTGCGTCAGTGAATGTGCAGGGAAAGTGTAACGGATGGTATTGCCCCTGAATTTAATTTCATTCGTTACTATCTGTACACCCTGTTCATCCTTTGTATTGGTAGACTCAATGGTTTCGCCGTTTACCTCGTGAACCGTGGCATTCCCCGTACATTCACCTGTCTGTAAAACGACATCCGTTTCAATGGCATCTGTTTCGTGCCTGTTAACGACATTTACTACCAGCATTTTATCCGGTTCATTCAATGCAGCAGAAACGTCCAGATAAGGGATATCATTAAATATTTCATTGCTGTATGTTTCGCATTTAGTCGTTGCTTCAAGAGAAGTCCCATGGCAGTTGTTGGAATAGAGATAAAATGCCTGAAACAGTGTATTCTCGAAATCACCATCCGGTGAATTCCCTACAAGGCTCGTCAACATTGTCAGATTTGCCATTTTTACTATATCGGCATGCCTGATAAACGAGTTCAGATGAAGGGCAACCATTAATGAACCTAACAGACCCCTTCCCCGGGCTCCCCATTCATCAAATGAAATATATACCGGTCTTTCTGATTCCGATTTCATCATCGCCTTCAGGATGAGGGCTTCTACCAATTCTATCTTCTGATCAAGATCAAGGTTCAGGGATACCATGCTGGAAAATCCCCGGTCATTTTTCAATGCCTCGGTAACATATCTGTGAACAGAAATGTAATCAATGGTGCCAACCATCTGATCCAATACATAATCATTCCAGTCAATCCACCTGTTATCATCGGGCCTGTAATTCGATGCACCAGAAGCAATAAGTCTTACATCCCCGTCTACCCACCTGATCAGTTTTGCAGCCTCCATGGCAAACTTGACATAGTCTTCGACACTTTTCTGCCCCATTTGCCAGGGTCCGTCTATTTCGTTTCCAAGGGCCCAGTACTTAACTTTAAATGGTTCTTCATTCCCGTACTTCCGCCTGAGGTCAGAGTAGTACGTTCCTTTTTCGTAGTTGCAATATTCAGCCCAGTGCCTTGCATCGTCTAGTGTCCCTGTTCCGGCATTGATGCAAATGAAATTTTCGGCACCGACCAGGTTGCAGAATTTTACATATTCATCCGTACCCATGTGGTTGTTTTCAATCTGGTGCCATGCAAGGTCCAGTCTTGCAGGCCGTTGTTCCTTCGGCCCGATTCCGTCTTTCCAATTATATCCCGACACATAGTTTCCGCCCGGCCATCTTATTACAGGGACTTTCAATTCCCTAATAAGCTCCATATAATCTTTCCTGAAACCATTCTCATCAGCGAAGGGAGATGACGGATCATATAAAGTGCCGTAGACCACAGTGCGGATGGGTTCAAGAAAACCACCGTAGATGTTTGAATCGATTTCACCTATTTTACGGTCAAAATCGATCTTGATTACTGCAGGTTTCTGTGAAAAAAGATTACCTGAAAACAATCCTGTTAACAGCAGGCACGCGAGTATGATTCTTGACTTTTTCATAATGGTGATTTTAAAGGTGAAGGACAAATTAAGACAGTTCATGCAAAAATCAATTTCGTTGAAGCAAAATGAGGTTCCCGGTTTCTGACAGGTTACCAATTTCGAACTGGTAAAAATAAATCCCCGCTGGTAGTCCTTCGGCCCTCCATGTAACCTTGTGATTCCCTTCCTGCTGGTACCCGCTGAACATGGTTCCTATCTCCTGCCCGCTGAGATTGAAGAGCCTCAGGGTTATGCCGGACGGTGTGTGTAAGAAATAGTAAAAAGAAGTTTCCAGGTAAAATGGATTGGGATAAACGCGGAATAAGGACAGAGATTTTCGCTGGGTACCGGCTGGATTGGTTGAAGTGTTCGCTGATCCCACTTTCATCAATTGGATATTGTCGAAGTACACAGTATTCGCATCCCCTCCGATATCAAAACCCAGCCGTGCCCGGGTATCCGTAGGCTCTGTCATGGTAAATGAATAGCTGTACGATTGCTTTTCAGTGGTGAGCGGGATGAGTTGCTCATCGCTGTAAACTGTCCAGGGCTCTGCATCTTTCCCCACCAGTGCGGATATCTGCCTTGGGGAGTCTGAATATGCATCAAAGGAGACCCTGTATTCAAATCCACTTTCAATCGTAAGTCCGTTCTGGCCGAAATAGATATCCCACGGATTTGTGCCCCCGAACGTGATCGTAATTTTATACCCGCCATCCTCCACCGTCCCGGTTGCTTCAGCACCGGAGAGTGTAAACAGGCCCCATTCTTCATCATTCTCAAAGAAGTCAGGATTATTCAACAGGTTCAGTTCGGCAAGTTGTTGGGTGGTGAGGGTAAAATCATCAAAATAGTAATTGCCGGTGTCCCCTCCAAGGTCAATATTGAATGCAGCATCCATGGTAGAAGGAACCGTAAAATCAAATTCATATGCTGTCCAGTCAGGGGAGGGAGTAAAAACTTTATTCGCTACAAGGGAATAGTCATTTTGATGAATGACCGCAGCAGTGATCTGGCCCTGGCTGCCTTCTGCCTTTGCCCAAAAGGCGGCATGGTATGTGGCGCCGCCCTTCAGCAACAGATCCCGCTGGGACAATTGAACATCCCAGGGATCTCCACCTGCATCTGTTACCTCTACATGGATGGATTGATCCCCCCGGAGAACGGTTTCCGTTGTTAATTCAAAATTCGCTTTGACAGGATAACCGGCCGATTTATTCCAGAATTTCACTCCTTTTTCAAACCCCGGATTTTTTAAATAATTAGGAGCGACCTTCACCGGCAGGGACTTAACAAACGTACCGGTAGCTGAAGTGATTACTGCACTGATATTTCCCCCGAATACTCCCCAATCCACCGTGACTTCCCATGTACCCTGACCCGATACGATCTGTGCATCACCCGGGACACTCCATTGACAGGTTGCACCCTCCAATTCACCCAGTGAATACTTCGTTCCCTTTTCCTGACAGGTAACGAAATCCGGCCCCTGAACGGATGTTTCACCAGCTTCCTGGTATACCCTTACATAATCCACTTCCATGACTGCAGGGAAAATGGTGGTTTCATCAGGAGAACCTACCCATCCACCCCCGACAGCCAGGTTCAGGATGATATAAAAAGGCTGATCGAACGGCCAGGTATCCGAAGCACCGTTGTCATTCTCAAACGAGTAATATTTCTGCTCATCCACAAAAAAATCAATCTTTTCCGGACCCCACTCTATGGCATAAAGGTGAAAAGCTGTTTCCGCATCCGGAATTTCTATCACCCCTCCCCGGGGCGGCGAGGTACCCGAGAACAGGTTGTACTTTTCGGTATGCACGGTTCCATATATGCGGGTGACTTCATTGGAAGGATGTTCCATGATGTCAATTTCTCCGCTGAGGGGCCACCATCCGTACATATTGTCAATCGAAAGCATCCAGAAGGCAGGGACGAATCCGGGGGTGCCCGGCACCTTGATCCTGGCTTCTATCCGTCCGTATTTCCAGTAATGTGCCTGTCCGGTTCTGATATGGGCAGAAGTATATTCATAGCCTTGATAGGATTCTTTTAATGCGATGATCTGAAGCTTCCCATCAACGATCTTTGCATTATCAGGACGGTCTGTATAATACTGTACATTGTCATTGGACGGGCCTGATTCAAACTGCCAGGCTGACCTGTCAATGATATCATCGTTAAATTCATCGGCCCATACCAGCTGGCGGTCTTGTGCCTGGAGCCCGGTGAAGAAGAAAGACAGACATAACAGCAGGCATGCAACGCGAAGTGCAGCCTGGTGAAATAGGTTCATCATGACATATCGGATCGGTGACCTGATTGGTACCTAAATATAAAGCGTTGCCGGATGATTAGCAAATAGCCGGTAAGCTCAGGAAAGCGCTATCTCCTCCGCAATCTCAGCCTCTACCATTCTCACACGGAACTCAAGGGAGGTCAGATGATTAATTGCCCAGACAAGCATTGCACCCTCAAAATGAATCTCTTCCCAGGAATACACATTCCCTTCCCATTCAAAATCATCTGTATCAAGGTATTTGTCGATGAAAGCCACCTGCTGGTTTTCTGTTATTTCATTAAGAAAATCCTTGTATTCATTAATGCTTCGTTTCAAATCCAGGGCCCTGTTCTCGCCAATCATCACATGGGAAGATACGTTCCTGTTGTCTTTCCCTATCACCTTATGAATGTCTATTCCTGATTCCTTACTGACTGCTTCCTCATTGTCTTTTGAAACTTCTATTACAAGCGCTTCCTTAAACTGGTTGATTTCCGTTACCAGATGATCGGTCTTATCTGCAAGAATCTTGCCCGTTGTCAGATCCGCAGAGTCAAGATCAGACAGATGATCCTGTGTGCTCCCCTGGTAATAGGCAGCAAGCAGAGCATAATGATCATTCACAAGCATTACATCATCGATTACGGCCTTGCTTACATTCAGGGCCATCAGGGCATCCATGGCAGAGATATAGACAAGCAGGAACAATACTATTATTAAGTTTTTAATATTCCTGGTCCCCCTTTTGCCCTGGTAGATCAGGTATGCGGGCAGGAACAGAATAAACGGTATAATGATGCCAATCGTCAGCATGATGCCGGCACCGGGCCAGTGCATGATCTTGAAAAGTGCCCCGACAAAGTTGATGGCAATGGTGATGCCTCCTATCACATATATGAAAGCATGCTTTCTCTCTGCCCGGTAAGTGTCTACGAGGGCCATCGGACAAAAAACCAGTGAAAAGAGGATCAGGGAAACAGAGATCATGATACCCGCCCCGGGCAAATGATTTATTTTAAAAATTGCACCGATAGTGAACAGGATAAGCAGTACAATTCCGAATATATACATCTTATTTTTCATGGCTTCTGGTTATTTATAGTTGGTTTCCACTGCGATGATCTGCTTACCACTCACATCTGCTTTTTCTGAAATACTTTTCAGAAATTCCCTTTCTGCCAGCTGTATTTCTATCTGAATAGTCGTTAGGGTATTCAGGATAGACACAAAAGTACGGTGTTCGAATGTTGCATTTTCCCAGGGTATCTCGTCATCATCGGCGACCCTGACCTCAGATACATCAAGCAACATATCCAATTTTGAAGCAAGATCCACAGCATCCGACTCGGACAAGAGATATCCTTTGTATTCCTTGATTTTCCCGGCAAGTTGTGATGCTTTGCCCTGGATGATCAGGATATCAGCAGGAATATCCTGTGCATCTTTCCTGGTAATCTTACCGAGGTCAATTTCACCAGCTGCAATGGCTTCTTCGTTCGGTTCAGTGGCAATGACCAGTTCTCTCTTCAAATCGTTGATCCAGGATTCAATTTCATCGGTTTTTTGATGGGCCGATGCAACAACTTCGCCTCTCCCTGAAGTGTTGATCGTTTCCAGGACAAATGCATTGTTTTTGTCCTCCAGATCGTTCAGCACATCATCCATTTGTTCTTCGACCGCAGCGAATTCGGATAAAACATCCTTTGTAACTGTTAATGCCATAAAAGATAAAAACAGGACCGCCATCATGGATGCGACAATTACAAATATGAAATGACCGCTGACATGCGATTCATTCTTATAGTGTGCAAACACAAACAGGGGAATAAAAATCATTGCAAACAATATGAGCCCAAGAAGAATGATTACTCCTGCTCCCGGCCAGTGCATGATTTTGAAAAGAAAACCTGCAACATAGAACAACCCGGCAAACAGACCCACCAGGTATGCAGCCCGTTTGCCTTCACCCCTGTCATCCGAAATTTTCGCAAAGATGAGTGAAGGCAGGAATATGAATCCCAGCATGATTAAGCCTACAGCCAACGCGATGCCTGCTCCGGGCCAGTGCATCACCTTGAAAAGGATGCCCAGCAGGAAAATGAATGAGGAAATAAGTCCGGACAATTTCATAAACAGATGCTTCTTATCTGTTTTGTTTTCTGCATTCAGCACATAAACAGCCGATGGAAGAAAGAAAAAACAGAGAAAGAAGAATCCCAGAGTCAGTATAATGCTTCCTCCCGGCCAGTGCTGGATTTTAAACAATGCACCCACTGCCATTAACGATGGAGACAGAACTCCAAAGATCTTCATAAATGTTTTCATGGATTTATAATTTTTATCGATCAATATTAAAGTCTCTTCCTGGATCTTTTTAAACCTGTTTATCCCAATCTTCGACCTGACTTTTTCATAGGCCTGTCTGAAGGAGAGCCCTTCATCCATCTCCGCTTCCACATCGCAGCAAACATGATCAACCAGGTCATCCAACAGATGGGAATATGTCACCCGCTGCCGGCTGATATCCAATCTGATCAGCTCAATGTCACTTAGCTTTAACCGGGACATACTGCAGGGCGGGTTTTGGTTGAAGGAGTATTATCAGGGTTTCGGCGTAATCTTTCAGTTCCTCTATTTTTTCTTTGGCAACGCTTTTGCCTTTTGGCGTTAGCTGATAATAGATCCTTGTTCTGTTATTTACGTTTTGTGACTCTGTCACCAGGCTCCCGTCTTTTTCGAGCTTGTGCAGAACAGGATACAATGCACCATAGGTAAGCTGGATCTTTCCTTCAGAAAGTTCCTCTACCTTCCTGGTTATTTCATAACCATACATTTTATCATTCTCTGCCAGCAGCTTCAGTACGATCGACTTCAGGCTCCCTTTTAGCATTTCTCCGGGAATTTTATTCTTCATAATTGTATATACTTTATTCTTTTATATTACAAAACTATAATATTATTATTGAAAAGTCAAATATTTCTTATACGAAAGGGTGACTAAAGGGTCTTCATGGGAACTGTTTACGTACTGTTGAGATAACTGAACTACCCGGTTAAGTGCGAGAATAACAATACTTATCCGGTCCTTTTCAATTCCTTAATAACCGATCGATAGACAATGCTCTCCCTGTCAATGGCCCTGTCAATGGCCAGTACACCATCCAGATGATCGATCTCATGCTGCAACAACTCTGATGTAGACGGGTCGAGCTGTTCCCATACTTTTTCTTTTCCGTGCTCATCCCAGAGTAGAAATGTTTCTTCTGATTGCCAGCTGATCACCGGATTGAAGATTGTTAATTGCTTATCTCCGACGTTCAGTGCGATAAAACGTTCGGAGATCCCAATCTGAGGCGCCGCGATGGCCCGTCCGAATCCTTTTTCATGTTGAAAATCCTTAAGCGCTTTTTCCAGCAGTTCTTTTTCATGATGAACCGTTGCGCTTAAAGGAAAGGTCACCGGAGACGCTTTTATCCGTAAACGCGGATCACCGAGTAACAGGATCATTGTACAATATTTTTGATTCAAAAATATGCCAGTTTTGCGATTTGAATCATATTTTCTTGCCTATGTAGAACACATAGCCGTAATACGCTTTGTATCTTTCATATAACTGAGCTTCTTTTCTCTGGTTGGCTACGAGTTCTCCGGCTGTTTTATTTCCCGGGTGTTTCTTCAGGAAGATCTCCTGTGCGGTGACCTGTGGTTCATAGAAATGTTCTGTCCAGCAGTCTTCGGGCAGGATAAAGGTTGCCACGGGAATGTATCCGGCTTTTTGTAATTGCATGACCTTATCTGGGATTGTGTCTATTTCAGGATACTCTTTTAACCAGAATTCGTTAATCTCTGCCGGTCTTTTTTCAGTGAACCAGGATGCTTCTGAAACGGCAATGTAACCTCCTTTTTTCAGGAATTTCCGCCATTCGTTCAGGCCACGTTCAAAACCAATATTATAAATCGCTCCTTCCGACCAGATCAGGTCCAGTGATTCATGCTGAAAAGGCAGGTCGTCCATCGAACCGACGATGCCTTTTACCCTGTCCTGCAAATCCAGGTGAGCGGCATTTGCGTTAAACAACTCAATAAAAGCAGGGAACAAATCGATCCCTGTAATATGTCCTGGTGCATGCTGTGCCAGGACCATCGTCTGTCCCCCTGTTCCGCATCCAATGTCGGCAATTTGTGATTCAGGGGTCAGATGATCAATAAAGCCCAATGCCTTGATTGTTACCTCCGGGCTACCGGGCCCCTGCCGGTCCAGGGTTGAAAAATATTCGCAGATCAGATTGAAGTCGAAATCGTGAATGGATTTATTTTCGTTACTCATGAGATGTGTTTGTTTATCATTGATTCCAGGGCACAAGAATACGAAATATCTCTTTCCAATTGCACAAATAACGTAAATGCATTTGCGTAAATGAACAAACCCTCAGGGGTCCATGTTGTATTTTCCTGATATATCCGTACACCGTAAATTTTAAAGTGATGGAAAATAAGATATTAGGATTGCATCATATCACAGCCATCGCGGGTGATCCGCAGCGGAACCACCATTTTTATACCAGGTCGCTGGGTCTGCGGATGGTGAAGAAGACGGTTAATTTTGATGACCCGCAGACCTATCATCTCTATTATGCTGATAAGGTGGGTACGCCTGGCACATTGCTCACATTTTTTCCCTGGCCCGGAGTAAAGCAGGGGAAGATCGGGGCCGGGATGGCTACTGAAATAGGCTATTCAGTACCAAAAGGAAGCCTGGATTTCTGGAAAAGACGTTTTGAAGCAAACAACACTCACCATCTCAACATCGATGAACGGTTTGGGGAAAAATACCTCCTGTTCCGGGATCCCGATGGTTTGTGGCTTTCACTGGTGGAGGCAAAGCATCAGGACAACAGACCGGGATGGGTCACCAACGAAGTAAGTTCTGATGTGGCCATCAAAGGGTTCCATTCCATTACCCTTACGCTGAACAGCATTGTGGAGACGGTGGAAATACTAACAGGTGTCTTCGGCTACAGGCAGGTGGAACAGGAAGGCAACCTGTATCGTTACAAAACGGATCATGCAGAAAATGCGGCCATTGTGGACCTGCTGGAATCACCCGGTGCACCCGTGGGGGTGAATGCCGGTGGCACCAATCACCATGTGGCATTCCGGGTGAAGGATGAACAGGTGCTGATGGCATTCAGGGAAAAAGTGCTGGCGAAGGGTCTGCATATCACTGAAAAGATCGACAGGAAGTACTTTTTTTCTCTTTATTTCCGCGAGCCGGGAGGGGTGCTGTTTGAAATTGCCACGGATAACCCCGGAATGGCCGTAGATGAAAAGGTTGATGAACTGGGCACCTCTCTGATGTTGCCCGGGCAATATGAATCCATGCGTGCAAGGATCGAAGCGGTTTTGCCCGAGCTTCAGGTGAAAGTTTAGATGAAATGCACACCAGGGACATCCATTTGGCAGGCAGACCTTTGAAACAGGCGGATAAGGCGCTCGTCATGCTGCATGGCCGTGGTGCAGATGCCCGTGATATACTCGGGCTTGTTCCGGATTTACATGTTGACGATTTTGCAGTCCTGGCGCCCCAGGCCGTCAATTTCACCTGGTATCCTTACTCATTCATGGCAAAGCCGGAACAGAATGAACCGTGGCTGAGTTCGGCGCTGGAACTGCTGCAGGGAATTGTACATGATATTGCAGATCACGGAATTGCTGCAGAAAACACTTATTTCTTGGGCTTTTCCCAGGGGGCCTGTTTATCACTTGAGTATGTTACACGCAATGCCGCCCGTTATGGCGGGGTTGCAGCGTTTACGGGAGGACTGATAGGGGACAGGATCTACCGTGAGCATTATTTCGGGGATTTTAAAGGCATGCCGGTTTTCCTTGGAACCGGGGATACCGATCCGCATATACCCATGGAACGCATTCATGAAAGCGTGAACATCCTGCAAGAAATGCATGCTAATGTAAATTTGCAGGTTTATAAAGGACGCCCGCATACCGTTTCGGCGGACGAGATCCAGTGGGCGAATAAATTGATATTCAAAGCCTGATTGTAATATATCAGCACAAAGATACGCTTTGTATATTTTCTTATCTTCGCCCCGAGAGTGATCAGCAGTGTTCGAAATATCAAAGTTAAGCGATGCATCACATTTATGATGTTGGGGATGATCTGTATGCTGATTGCCAACAGGGGAATCTTTATACATACCCATGTGCTGGCAGATGGCTCAATTATTGCGCATTCCCATCCTTATGATAAGTCAGAGAATGCAGGATCATCTCAACCACATCCCCATACCAGCATTGAAATTTTTTTCCTTGATAACCTGAATATTCTGTTTCTGACTTTATTTGCAGCTTTCTTTCCGGGAATTTTTTCAAAAAGTCCCGGATACAGATGTCAGGTTGTCTCCTTCTTACCTTCCCCGATCTATGATCCCAATCAGGGCAGAGCTCCCCCGATTGCATCATTGAGTTCGCCCCGGTTCAGCGAAGATCACTGATTTCCCATTAACATTTCCATAAGATGCTTAAGAAATTGAATATTGCCCTGGCAATGATCCTGTTGTCAGTTACTCAGGCAATGAATTCTCAGGAAAAACGAACCGATGCCAATATCATCGGACACGTAATCTGTATCAATTGTACAGAGCATTTATCCTTTGCAACCATCACCGTAGAGGGAACAACCATAGGGACATCAACGGATGAAACAGGACACTTTCAGCTGATTAATCTTCCTCCCGGCACCTATATATTAAGGGCCGATTATTTGGGACACAAACCTCAGGAAAAAGAAATAACCATACACCAGGGCGAAACCAGGGAGCTGAATTTTGAATTGGAAAGGGACGTGCTGGGTCTTGAAGAAGTGATTATTACCGGAGACAGGAACAAAATGAGCAGGAAGGAATCTTCGGTCATTGTCCATGTCATTACACCGAAAATGTTTTCCGCAAATCAGTCCATGACCTTAGCCGGTGGTTTGAATTTCAGTCCCGGCTTGAGAATGGAAAATAACTGTCAGAACTGTGGTTTTACCCAGGTCAGAATGAATGGCCTGGAGGGTCCCTACGCTCAGATACTCATCAACAGCCGTCCCATTTTCAGCGGACTGGCCGGTGTGTACGGTCTGGAACTGATCCCTGCCAATATGATCGAACGGGTGGAAGTGATCCGTGGCGGTGGTTCTGCACTCTATGGAAGCAACGCCATTGCGGGGACCATCAATCTGATTATGAAAGATCCCATCAACAATACTTATGAAGCAGGTGTAACCGGTGAGATGATGGGACTGGGAGTGCGTCATGCCGGAGAACCAGCACCGGATTATTCCCTGCAATTCAATTCCTCCATGGTTTCTTCTGACAGCAAGACCGGAATGGCACTATACGGTTTCTACCGTAACAGAGCTCCCTTTGATGCTAACGGGGATGATTTTTCCGAAATATCATTGCTAAAGAATACCACCATCGGAAGCCGGATGTTTCATCGTTTTGGGACACGAAGCAAAATCACCGCCGATTTCTTTCATATCAGTGAAGACAGGCGGGGAGGAGACAGGTTTGGTTATCCTTTGCATGAAGCGAATATTGCCGAATCCGTGAAACATAACCTGAGCACAGCAGCCATTACATATGAGCGTTTTTTCAGGGAAAAAGATAATTTTTCTGTTTATGCATCAGGGCAAAACGTTCATCGGGATTCATACTATGGTGCTGAACAATCATTAAGCGATTACGGGAACACAAAAGATTTTTCATACACCATCGGAGCCCAGTACAACACAATCCTGGACCGGTCAGAGATCCTTGTCGGATTGGAAAATAGCGGATCGTGGATGAAAGATCAGAAGCTGGGATATCCGGACGTGGCAAATGCCATACTGGTGAATGATTCCACGGTTGAATACAGACATACTGACAATGTGCTCGTAGCTGACCAGTCTGCCAATACCTCAGGTGTTTTTGCCCAGTATCAGATCAACCTGAATAAGCTGCAGGTCTCTGCGGGTGCACGGCTTGACAGGTACCAAGTCATTGATCATGCGAATGCAGGTTCTGACAAAGCGGGGATTGTAATCAGTCCGAGAATCACGCTCAGATACGATATTCAGAGCTTTTTACAGGCCAGATTAAGTTATTCCCGGGGATACCGGGCTCCGCAGATCTTCGATGAGGACCTGCATATCGAAACCTCCGGCTCCAGAAAAGTGATCCACCGGAACAGTCCGGATCTGACCCAGGAAACAAGCCACAGCTTCATGGCATCCCTGGATTTGAACAGGCAATTTGGGGGGATATATCTGGACTTCCTGGTGGAGGGATTTTATACCCTGTTGAATGATCCTTTCGCAAATCGTTACGGCCAGCCGGATGTGAATGGTACGGTGATCTATACAAGGGTAAATGCTGATCATGGGGCCAGGGTGGGAGGTGTCAATTTTGAACTGAATCTGGCACCAGGTGAAGAACTGTCCATGAAAACCGGCTTTACTGTACAAAGCAGCATGTATGAACAGGCACAGGAATTCAACGAAAGAAAGTTTCTGCGCACCCCGGGTGATTATGGGTACATAGCCTTGGACTGGCAGACCACCGGGCACTTTGGAATTTCCTCCACAGCAAACTATACAGGGAAAATGCTGATACCTTATTTTGGCGTAAATGGTGGAGAGCCGGATGAGGGAGAATTGCGTGTATCCAAAAGGTTTTTTGACATGGGACTCAGGTTGCGCTATGACATCAGGCTCAACGGGGCGACATTACGGTTGTACACCGGGATGAGAAATATTTTCAATTCATATCAGAGTGACTTTGATGCGGGAATAGACAGGGATCCCGGGTATATATATGGTCCCATGAATCCCAGGACGGTTTATGTGGGATTAAAGATCGGGAATCATTTGAACTGATCAAATCAGCGCATAGATATGTTTGATTTCTTCATTTCCAATCCCGGTATTGCGTTTTACGCCACATTGTGCGTAATTTTACAAAAAAGCCTGCATTTCATATACGGAATGAATTCAGCTGCGAGGGGAGTCAATGCAAACGAATATGGCCACAAAAATATTTAACAGAGGAAAGACGGTCTTGAAACCAAGAAATATTTACGAAAAATCAAGAGAACATCTTGCCAATGAAAGAACGTTCCTTGCCTGGGTAAGAACGGGTATTGCGCTGATGGGCTTTGGTTTTGTCATTGTAAAATTTACTTTGTTTCTCAAAGAAGTAAAATCAATGCTGGACGCAGAAGGTTTATCATCCGAAGATTATTCCGGAATTGTCGGAGTCATTATGGTCGCACTGGGAGTCCTCATTTCAGTACTGGCTTTCATCCAGTTTAAAAAATATGACCGGCAGTTACATAATAATTATTATGTGTCCTCCACAATGCTGTCTACCATTATGACACTGATCATATTCATCGGGGGAATAGTCCTAATTCTGTATTTACTTGCAATCATTTGATTTTCATAGGCATTCTGAAATACAATGAACCAGCGATGCGATTGCAATTATATCCGCACTGAACCCGGAAATGCGAAGTGAGGCGATATAACGCTTATTCGTTTTTCACCGATTCCTCCTATCTTAGCTTCTACATGGATTTCAGAGACAGACTCATAGCGCATTATGGATTTACAGATTCAGACTGGCAGGAAACAGTGTCCAGGTTCGAGCCTGTAAGCCTTCCGGCGAAATCACTTTTCCTGGAGAAAGGGAAGGTGGCCACCAGGCTTGGATACCTCAGGAAAGGACTGATGCGCTCATTTTTCTATGACGACAGGGCAGATGACATTACCACCCATTTTTTCAAACAGGGGACCGTGGTGATCTCCATGAAGAGCTTCAACGACCAGGTTCCCTCCAGGGAGTTCATCGTAGCTATGGAAGACTGTGAGCTGGATGTGATCACCTACGAAAGAATGATGGCGCTGATGAAAGTCGTCCCTGCCTGGCGCCAGATTGCCAAGGATGTGGATGAATTCAAATTCAATTCACTCATGAACCGGTCCATCCAGCTGCAGACACTAACGGCCTCAGAAAGGTACCAACTCTTTGTGAAAAAACACCCTGATATCCTTCAGCGGGTTGCCCTGAAGCACATTGCCTCCTACCTGGGCATCGATATTGCCACCCTGAGCAGGATCAGGAGATCGGTCTGACTTTTTTTTGACTTTTGTCAAACAATCCCCCAGTACGCTTCCCATACTTTTGTTGAAAAAATGAAAGTAACAGCATTCGTGGGAGGCGCAAGAAAGAAGCACACCTACAAAGCCACAGAAAAATTCCTGCATTATTTACAAGTTGAGCAGGACCAGCATGAAAATGAAGTTGGATGATCACATTCAAAAATGGAAAAGATGAAAATACTAGTAATCGGTGCAAGCGGAATGCTTGCAGGACCGGCGATCCGGAAACTGGATGAAGCGGGTTTTGAACTGAGACTTTTTTCCGGCAGTGTTAAACCATCCATGTTCATCAATGATTATGAAATCATGCAGGGCGACCTGTTTCGCACTGCCGACCTGGAGAAGGCCATGAGTGGCTGTGATGCGGTACATATTTCTGTCTCCGGAGTGGATGATGCCTCAGCCACCAGGGCCATCCTGGATGCAGCGGTGAAGCACAATATCAAACGGATCAGCATCGTCTCCGGTTGCACGGTTACCGAGGAAAACAGGTGGTTCGACTTCATTGATCAAAAATACAGGGCCGAGCAGATGATCATTCAAAGCGGGATCCCCTGGTTTATTTTCAGGCCGACCTGGTTCTTCGAATCGCTCGGGATGATGGTCAGGGACGGTAAAGCCACGGTCCTCGGAAAACAAACCGAATTATATCACTGGGTGGCAGCGGATGATTTTGGGAAGAAGGTAGCCAATGCTTACCTGAATGAGGGAAACAACAGTGGAATTTACTACATTTATGGTCCGGTGCGGTACGGGATGAAGGAGATGCTTGAAAAATACTGTGCGGAGTTCCATCCGGAAGTTAAGAAAGTCTCCGAAACACCGATCCCGGTCCTCAGGCTCATCGCATTCATGACAGGTAACAGGCAATTGAAATTTGCCGCATCCCTTTTCTCCTATTTTGAAAAGGTAAAAGAACCGGTGGTTCCTGAAAAGGAGCTGGCCAGTCTGGGGAAAGCGGAAACTGATTTTGATTCCTGGGTTGAATCCAGAAAGAATTGATCATGCGGAAAGGATATACTTCAGAGCGGTTGGGATTTAACAGAAAGATGGTAGCGGCTTCCGCCTCTGTTACCGCCCGGAAAAAGACCATTCATGCTGTTGCACAGGTGGATATTACGGAACCCCGCCGGCTGATCAAAGCACACTTTGAGAAAACTGGCGAAAAGCTTTCATTCACCGCCTACATTGTTTATTGCCTGGCACAGGTGGTCAAGGAACACCCCCATCTCAATGCATTCATACGGAGGAACAGGCTGATTACCCTCGAGGATGTGACCATCAGTGTGCTTGTCGAGCGTGAATTTGATGGTGAAAAGGTACCGGAACCAGTGAGCATCCGGGCCGCCCAGAATCTGACTTACGGGCAGATCAGCCAGCAGATCAGGGATGCACAGAAAAATGTCTCCAGAGGTCTCGGGGAGAGTGCGGGAATGGCCTGGATACGATTCATTCCCGGATTTCTGCTGAAGACATTTATCCGGATTGCAGACAGGAATATGAAAATGGCGAAGCGTTATGGTAAGGTGGCGGTCACCGCCGTGGGTATGTTCAGTCGGGAACCGGTGTGGTTCATCCCCCACGGAAGCGGAACGGTACTGATCACCGTGGGGAGCATTGAACAGAGAACCTTGTTCATGAATGACAGGCACGAGGTCAGGGAATATCTTTGCTTGACAGGATCCTTTGATCATGATATCGTGGATGGCGCACCGGCTGCCAGGTTCATGAACCAGTTCCTGGAAACCCTGAAAACCGGCAGGTTTTTACAGATAAATCATTGATAAAAAATGCTCAAATTCCATCGAACTGCAAAAGGCATAAAAGTTGCCGAATTCATCCCGGGGTACAAGATGATTACAGGTCCTGACGATTTGCTGGATATCATGGCAGACGCCGGGTATCATGACTCGAACAGCATTGTGATCCACGAAGAAAGCCTTCCTGGAGATTTCTTTGATCTGCGGACGGGGACGGCCGGTGAGATCCTTCAGAAATTCTCCAATTACCGGGTGAGGCTTGCCTTGGTAGGGGATTTCGGCAACATTGAGAGCAAAAGCCTGAGAGATTTTATCAGGGAAAGCAACAACCGCGGGATCATTAACTTCGTCAAATCCCTTCAGGAGGCTCTGTCCAGACTGGATTCATAAATATTTTTTCAGCAACAGGTCAGACCTGTAACAATATGAACAATAAAATCAACAGTGAGGTTGTCGAGGAACTCAGAAGTTGGTTCAACAACTATGTTCAGAAATTTTACAAAGAAAAAGACCCTGATTTTCAGCAGAATATTGATTTAAAGCGGGAACATACAGAGAGAGTTGTCCGGGAAATCATACGTCTTGGAAACGAACTCCAATTGGACGAATATGCGCTGAATCTGGCTGAGGTCATTGCGCTTTTCCATGACATCGGGCGCTTTGAACAGTATAAACGTTATCAGACATTTTCTGATGTAAGGTCAGAGGATCATGCCATGCTGGGGATCAGGGTCCTGAAAGAATACGATATACTCGGAGCACTGGAGAATAACACCCATAAACTGATCCTCTGTGCCATTGAATATCATAACCGGCCTTTCCTGCCCGACCGGGAATCGGAAACATGCCTGTTTTATTCCAGGCTCATACGCGATGCAGATAAACTGGACATATGGAGAGTGGTACTGGGTTATTACAACAGGAAAAACAATGAGCGAAACATCGCCATTGAACTGGAACTGCCCGACACTCCGGGTATCAGTAGAGAGGTATATGATGCACTTATAAACAAACAGATCGTATACACCAAACATGTCAGGAACATCAATGACTTTAAATTACTCCAGGCGGGCTGGATCTATGACATCAATTTTGAGCCTACTTTCAGGTGCGTCAGGGAGCGGGGTTACCTGGAAGCATTGAGAAAAAATCTTCCTGATACAGAAGCGATCATTGAAATTTTTGAGATCATGGACACATACATCAAAGAGCGCGAAGGAAACTAAGTTTTCTGGCAAGAAGGATCCTTTCAATTGGTTTTAAATCAAGATCTCGTCAGGTCGGTTCTGTGTATCTTGATGTGAGCTCTTCATAGCCTGCGTCCTCCACCACCTCCCAGCCGTATTTTTTAAGAAAACCGGGCCATTCTTAAGGATTCAAACCGAAGAGCCAGACCTTGCCTTTTGCTACCTATCTTTGATAACCCTTTTCCCAGTCATACATAGCCTTTCCTTAGAAAAACCCGGACGATCCAAGTTTCGGACTGATGTTTTCCCTGTCAAAATCCACAGATATCAGTTTAATGTTGGACGGGATTTTATGCTACAGCATGGAGAGGTGTCTTTTCTTTTTCCGGATCATTTCCGGTTGGCCCGGCTGGTCATTAATACCATGAAATTACAGAAAAAATCAAACGGAGCGTAACATGAACGAGTCACAGCCATTTGAAAACATACCAATTTGAATTATTTTATTTAACTTATCTTGTTTTTCAGCAATGAGATAGAAATATGATAAAGCAACTGACCATCCTGTGGATCTTCATGCTGAATGTGACAATGTGTTATCCCCAGGATTCCTGGGAACAGGTCTTCTTCGATGATTTTCAATCCGGTGAGGCAGATAACTGGACCCTGGAAGAAGGTTGGAGCGTTCAGGAGGAAAACGGCAATTATGTATTGCTGGGAGAAGGTCATACCTGGGCACGGTGCAGCGTGGGTCATGAATGGACTGACTACAGTTTCAAATGCGGTGTGAAAATTCAGCAGGGAGCAATCCATGTCAATTTCAGGGTAAGCGAACGGGGGAGGTATTTCCTGAGTTTGAGCCAGGAGGAAATCAGGCTAACCCGGGACAGCTTGTGGGGTCACTACAGGGAGTTGGATGTCAGAGCCATCTCTTTCACAGAGGGTGTATGGCACAAAGTAGAGATCATCGCAAATGAAAAAGCGATTCAGGTATATGTGAATGACGAGCTGCAAATACAGGTATGGGATGAAAATGCCCTTTTCAAAGGAAGCATTGCTTTTGAGACACTGGAGAGTGCAATTGTCTCTATTGACAGTGTGGTTGTGGCCGGTCCGCCTCAACCGGAACCCCCGGAAGGGTATGACTGGTTCAAGACGGGAGGGCCTCCGGGGGGATTGGGCTATGACATCAGGATCCATCCGGAGAACGACCAGATCGTCTTTGTGACAGATAATCCCAGCGGCGTGAACATAAGTTATGACGGAGGCATTAACTGGGTCCAGAGCAATAACGGCATCACTGCCCGCACAGGTGAATCACAGGAAGACATTCCTGTTTTTTCACTGACCATCGACCCGGGCAATCCGGACAGGATCTGGTGCGGCACCCAGAATACGAAAGGGATCTTCAGGTCTGATGACTGCGGAATAACATGGGTACGGATGGACAAAGGGGTGACAGAAGATATTGAAATTTCATTCCGGGGATTCGCAATACACCCCGAAAATTCAGACATAGTCCTGGCCGCGGCGGAGATAGCAACCGTTGAACAGGGTATCACATTCAATAAGACAAAAGGGAAGATCTATAAAACCATTGATGGAGGTGATAACTGGTACCCGGTCTGGGAGGGGGATAACCTTGCCAGGGTATTGTTGTATGATTACCATCACCCCGACACGGTGTACTGTTCCACTGGCATTTTTGACAGGGAAGCCTATAACAGCGATAAAGAATTGAATCTGCCGGGTGGTGTTGGTATACTTAAATCGTCGGATGGAGGCGAAAGCTGGTTTACCATCAATAATGGCATTGACAACCTGTATACAGGCTTTCTTGAGATACATCCTGAAGATCCAAGAATTCTCTATACGGCTGCAGGAAACCATGCCTACAGAATACCTGACGGAGGTATCTTCAAAACCACGGATGGTGGGGAGCACTGGAGCAGGATGCTGGAAGGAGATTGTTTTTCTGCAGTTACTGTCAGCCGTTCCAGGCCTGATCTTGTGTATGCTTTTGGTGAGGGTGCCTGTTACAGGACCACGGATGGCGGTAATAACTGGACCATACATAAGCGGGAAGGAGAATATACATGGGGGCCACCCGGGATCAAACCGGGGATACCGATTAGCGCGGCGGTTGATTCCACAGACGAAAACAAAGTCTTCGTGAATAATTACAACGGCGGCAATTTCCTTTCCCGGGACGGGGGCATCAACTGGGTGAATGCCAGCAAAGGATATACAGGTGCTGACATCAGGGACCTGGAGGTAAATCCGGAAATTCCTTCTGAGCTTTATGTTGTGGGACGCAATGGAGCATTCAAGTCCGTCAACGGAGGCGGAAGCTGGTTTGGGATAACAAATGGGGCAGCAACTACCGAATTCATTTCAATCTGTCCTCTTCAAGAGAACTTTGGCATTGCTTACGGTATTTCAGATGCCGATCTGGCAGTCATTCGCACAACAGATGGCGGGGAATCCTGGCAATCAATTTTTTCGCTTGGTCCCACCGCATCTGAGGGAAACGGTTTTCACAGGTTTTCAAAAGTTGCAGTTTCACAATCCGATCCTTCGGTGCTTTATACAGGCATGAGCCATATTCAGAATATCGGCAACATAGAACCCGACGGCCAGCCGGGCTATGGAATATTTAAGTCCACGGATACAGGACAGCACTGGTTTGAAATCAATACGGGACTGGATTCTCTGGCAAGGATCATCACTACCCTGGCGATTCATCCCCATTCTCCAGACACTGTGTATGCCGGAACCCTGAATGACGGAATCTACAAAACAGTGGACGGAGGACAGCAATGGTTTCTCATCCCCAATGGGCTGGGATCCTCGGATATTCGCTCCATATCCATCGATCCTGAGAATCCGGATATCCTGTATGCAGGCTCCGGGAATGGATTCGGCATTTATAAGTCGGTAGATGGCGGAGAGAACTGGACGCCCAGTAATTACGGCATCCAGCTAAAGTGCCCGACTTATCTGAGCGCTTTCGGGAGGGCTGTGGAAGGAATGAGCATGGATACCCGGAATCCCTTCCTGACCGGACAGGATTATGAAAGCCAGCTCTGGACAAAGGTGCTGGACATTGCGATTGATCCTGCAAATCCGAAAAACGTATATGCCGCTGATTATGGTTCCGGGATTTATTACTCCCCTGACAGAGGTGAATCCTGGGCAAAGATCAACAACGGACTCACTTTTAAGGAAGTAACAAGTCTCACTATCTCTGGAGACGGCACCGTTTTATATACGGGCACCTCGGGAGCGGGGGTATTCAGAATGGTGCTGGCCAACAAAGCCCCCGGGATAGAGTATGCAATTCCGGGTACGGCAGACACGGTTACTATTTATCAGGGTGACAGCCTTGACTTCGAAATAAAAACGTTTGACCTGAACAATGACACGATCATATTTGCATGGTACCTGGATGGGGTGCCCATATCTTATACCAATTCAGAAATTTACAATCTAAAAACCGGCGATCTTTACCCGGGGTATTATTCCCTGGAAGCAACTGTAAGCGACGGTGATGAATCTCTTGTGATTGCTTGGGTAGTGGAGGTCCGGGCCATGCCAACTTCTGATATGGATATTTTGAATCAGGCTGATCAGCCCGGTTTCATTGAAATCTTTCCGAATCCCTTCACAGAGTCTGTGAGGATCAACTACTTTTTACCTGATCAATCGGAGGTTTCCATTGATATCTATGGCACAAATGGTCAGAAAGTGAAAAGCCTGTCCCATGGATACCAGCAAAATGGCCTTCATGCACTTACCTGGAATGGTATGGATCAGAATGGCTCAAAAGTAACTGCAGGAGTTTACATTTGCCGGTTTGTCTTTCATGCTGCCGATGGTTTGTTTGTTCAGGAAAGAAAGATCATCCATATGCCATAGCGATTCAAATATCACCGGTGAAATACTCTCAGGAATTTAACAGGATCCCTCCAGTATTTACTTCAAGCCTATTTATGATCTGCATACCACCACCAAGCGATGGTTCCAAAAAATCCAGCAAGAACAGTGAGGGTAAAAATCACATAGCTGATGTAGCCGGGAGATGGAAGGACTTCTCCTGCCACACCGCTGAAGATGGCCGGAAGTGCCCAGGGGAACCAGAAAGCAAAATCCGGGAGGCCCACAAACATCAATTGCGTGAGGATCAAAATCAGGATCACAAAGCTGATGGGGAGTATGTACCCCCTTCCTGCGCTTGCTATGAAAGCAACGGGGGCTATCAGCAGGGAGTTAAGAATGGCGCAGACCATAAAAGTGACCAGAAATGGTGTCAGGGCAGTTCCGGACCATCCGGGAACCTGAAGCAGCAGTCCGGAAATGATAGTTGCAGCGAGGAAGCAAAGGGATAGCAGGATGTTCCATACAAACAATATGATCAATTTTGAGAGTACGATGGTAGAGCGGGGAACAGGAAGGGCAAGAAGATCCTTCACTGTCCTGTCGGAAAATTCCCTGCCGAAAACCCAGCTGGTAATAACTCCGGATCCGACAACCCCCAGGGTGAGAACAAGCTGGATGATCAGCTCATAGAAAGCATTCCAGTCGGACCCGGGAAGGAACGAGGTTTTCGTACGGAGGGTCGCTGAGCGGTTGGCGATCTCCGGGTGACGGGCAACAAACATGAGAAAGCCCATCATGATCCCGATGAAAATAAAAAAGTATAAGGATATAGGGAATATTTTGGTTCGCCTGACCTTGAGGATTTCCATCCATAATGCCGCCTTGATTTTTTTCATGATTGACGGTGGTGTTTTTGTATGATGCGAAAAAAGAAATGTTCAAGATCCTCTTCGTCCACGGCAATCCTGACGGGAGGAAGTCCGCTGGAAGCAAGCAGTGCGGAAATCATCTCAGGATGATTGATTGCTGATTCATCCGGGAGTTCAAGGGAGCTGTCAGGCAAGTGGCTGGAAGCATAACCCTTGTGGATAAGGATTTCATGGGCCTTTTGATTATCCAGGGTACTCACATGAAGAACCTTGAGCCGTGAACTCTCCAGTTGGGCTACATCCGATTCCCGGACTATCTGTCCTTCGTGAATAATACCAATTCGGGTAGCGAGCCTGGAGATCTCTCCAAGGATATGGCTGGAAATAAAAATCGTAACGCCATGATTCAGAGCAAGGTCCGTAATTAATTCCCGGATCTGTACGATACCGGCGGGATCCAGTCCATTGGCCGGTTCATCCAGGATAAGCAGTCCGGGATGATGGATCAATGCTTTGGCAATCCCCAGCCGCTGAGCGTTCCCGTGGGAAAGGTTTCTGGCCTTCATATTCTTGTAACGTCCCAGGTGAAGCTTGTCCATCACTTCCATAACCACGTTCCTGTCCTTTAATAGCCTGAGCCGGCGAAAGATCTCCAGGTTTTCCCGGACGGTAAGCTCAGGGTAGGAATAAGGAATCTCCACCAGGTGTCCTACCCTGTTCCAGAGCTCCGTATTCCCTGGATCTGCCTTTTCACCGTAGAGAAGTGCTTCTCCCCTGGTGGGCCTGATCATTCCCAGGAGCATCCGGATGGTGGTGGTCTTCCCTGCGCCGTTTAATCCGAGAAAGCCATAGATCTCACCCTGTTTTATCTGGAGATTGACCTTTTCTGCGGCATGTATTTCCCCGTAGTGCTTGGTAAGGTTTTCAGTACGGATCACTTCTATCTTCATCTCTTCAGTGTCGTATAAAAATTGTCCCACAGGGAAGCAAGACGGCTGTCCAGATCGGCAGTATTGCTTTCCATGGTAAGATTCATGGTCAGTCCGTCGCTGGTGAACATGAATATCTGGGCAATCTGTTCGTCGGTCAGCGGTGTGTTGATCTCACCGGAATACCTGGAGTTTTTTATGGCCCTGATCCATGCATTTCTCTCCTTCTGGTGATAAGCCTCCATTTTTGATCTGAATTCGGGAAACAGTTTAAATGCATCGAAAAGAAGGGCAAAAAAGTTCAGATTGATGAAGTCCTCACCCTGGCCTTGCTCATTAAACAAGAACTTAATCCTGAGGGAATTAACCTGATCGGCGTAGGTATGGTAGAACCGGAACAGGGAATCAGCCGGTAGTGTATTAAAATCATAGTCCAGGATCGCTGAAAAAAAATGGTCAATGATCTCATAAAACAATTTTTCCTTGCTTTCAAAATGATGGTAGAATGCACCTTTGGACATACCGGTCTTTTCCACGATCTCTTTCATGGTCACTTCCTTAAAATTCTTTTGAAGGAAGAGCTTCAGAGAAACCAGCAAGATATGTGTCCTGGTATCAGACATAAACCGACCGTTTGGTATGTAAAGATAAACATCTTTTTGAATTCAAAACATTATATTCAGGTAAGTAATAAAAAGCTGGTATATTTATTACCTATTTTACATTGAGTGGACACCATAATTTTCCGTTTCCGTTCATTCAAAAGATTTTTATTCATTAACCATAAAACCATGAAAAAAAACATCTTTCTTTCGTTTCTAATGGCTTTTGTAGCCATCACTTTTATCTCAGCCCAGGATCTTGACAGGATCCTGGAAAGTCATTTCAAAGCCGTCGGACAGGACAAATTGCAAAAAATAAAAACCATTGAGGCTACCGGAAAAGCTTTTAGCATGGGAACCGAAACCAAGTTGACCATGTTGAATAAAAGGCCCGACATGGTCAAGGTCATCATTGACTTCCAGGGAACGCAGATCATTCAGGCTTATGATGGCGAAAAGGCATGGATGATCAATCCAATGACCGGGTCATCAGGGGCGGTTGAAGTCACGGGTGCCGAAGCAGCATCATTCAGCGAATCAGCTGATATGGACGGTCAATTATGGAACTATCAGGAAAAAGGGCACCTGCTTGAGCTTGTCGGAACGGAAAAAATAGGTGATCAGGAAGCATATGTGTTGAAACTGACCAAGGAGAGCGGGAACACCGATCATTATTACCTGAATAAGGATAATTACCTGATTATGCGTGTAAAATCCGCATCCATGATGAATGGATCAGAAGTGACGATGCAGACGGATCTGAGCGATTACAAAAAAGTGAAGGGTTACATGATGCCTTTTGCCACCAATCAGGTTATCAATGGCCAGACCATCAATACAATCATTTTTGAAGAGGTGAAGGTGAATGAAAAGATAGATGATGCTGTCTTTTCCAAACCAGGGAATGATCAATAAAGAGTCATTTACTGGAACTGTATTAAAAAGCTGCCACAAAACCCAGTGACATCCTGCCGTATAAGTTATCGGGATCGGTGAAGATCTCTGTATATTCAAGCCCGAGTCTCAGGTTCCTTCTCAACAGGTACCCCAGGTGAAGGGTTGCTGAATGATAATCGGCCGGTGCATAATCCGAGTCCACGTAGTTGTACAATCCCACCGCATACCAATCGCTCTGATCGCCTTTCGGACTGTATATTACTTCACCCATGATCCCCTGGGTTCGCACATCCTCCATGGGTATCGGGCTGGTCAGAGAAGCATACACCTGGTCATCCTGTCGCATCAGATACTGCATGTTGATTTCCAGCTTGTCCGAAAAGGCGATCGTGGCATCTGCTCCCACAAAATAGGCCTTGTTGATAATGGTTCTTAATTCATTGCTTATTTCCTCCTTCCCGAAGTATCCGACAGCCCCGACACTCAAAAAATCACCTACACCCTGAGCCACCCGGACCAGGTAATTTTTGTAAGGATCCTTGTCAAAGAAATCCCTGCTGTTTAATTTGGCGAGCCCGTTCCCGTTCACCACCTCGAATATCAGGTCCGTTGAAGTGGGCAGGCTGTAGGTAAGCATGATCCCTTTATCGTATTTCATGTTAAAATCCGACAATCCGATCTGAGAAGTATACACATGGTAATCTTCGAAAGTAAGCCGAAGTTCCCTCTTGAACAATGGATCCGATACCTGGAACTGCCCCAGGTAGATATCCAGCTCGGTATTGAACAGATTGTCATACACCAGGAAGGCGTCCTCCACACCGGCCACTTCTCCGTGCTCATACATATAGAAATAAAAATAATATGCCAGGTGTTCCGAAAGCTCTCCGCCGGACAGCAATTTCAACAGGAAGGGTGCGGACATATCCACGTGGCCATCTTCGGAGATCTCAGCCTGCAGGTACCCGTCGATCCTTGCCGCAATGGGGAAATCCCTGATAAGCGACAGTTTTTCATCGCCTGCATCCTGGTAGTAGCGGGGCGACTGGTAATCGGTCAGTTTAAAGCCGTCCCCGGCGAAAGTATCGCCATAATCTTTCAGTTTTGGAGCTGCAGGTGTATGGCATGTCATGCAGCTGATGCCGTATTTTCGTGCGAAAGCGGGAATCGCACTGGTCTGGTCACATATCAAAAAGGCCAGCAGAACGGGGACGATCAACTTTCTGAATTTCATTCTTTTCATCTGTTTTACATTTTAGGGATACACTGTCACTTTTGCTTCCTGTTCATTGACGATCATGGCCGTGTACTCGGATTCCGGCACATTCAGATATTCTCCCACCGACCGGACCAGCAGCCTGTAGTACATCACCGCTTTGATGGTCAGTTCACCCGGTGTAATCTCAAAGGGTACATTGAAAGTGTATGTTTCCACCTTGGTTTCCCTGGGGCCGATCCGGTAATCCACCCCGAGAGAGGCTGTGTTCCATTGCATCATGGTCATCCTGCCCTCCGGATCGAAATAAGGCATGCGAAAGATCCGGTCGCCCACAGGGACCATTTCCCTTCGCAGGCCCTCAAAGTTTTCAATGCCCAGGGGGATCCCGATGTCCTGGTAAGCAAGCGCCTCACCCGCTATGGTGTATTCTTCTCCTTCGAAGCCTTTTTCATCCACGGGAATAGGGTACACATTCCCACCCTCGTCGATCGCCTCCACATGCAGCCACACGATCCGGTCCTCCACCGATCCGGTGGGGAATTTATGCCCGGTTTTCTGGTTGTAGAGGGTGACCGTCAGAACCAGCGGCTCTCCGGGTTCCAGTTCCTGAATGTGCGGGGCGATCCTGATCTCCACAGTGCCACGGATTTTTCCCGGGTCATGGGCCCCGTTGAAAAGGTGCATCTGTACATTGTCGTACCGGTCGCCCATTTTGGCCACCTTCCCGGGACCATCTGGCATATGGCAGTCCTGGCACACCACTCCCTCTTTGTAGTAAGGGCCTTCCATCAGCTCCAGGTGGGTGGATTTTACCCAGACATCAAAAGGACTTTTTTCGTTATGACAGATGCCGCAGAATTCTGCTTCCGCATAAAACCGGGTCGTATCGATCCGGTGGTTCGGAGAGTCCTGATTTCTTTTAATGGATGTGAATTTGGTCTTTCCGGGTTCGATCACATAATTATGGTTGAACGGGGTATCCCCTGAAAAACCGGTAATGGTGTGGCACACATCGCAGGAAACGGATTCATTGGCGCGGGGATTGGTCTTCGGGTCCGGGGGCGGTACATCGCCCGCCAGGTATGCCATGGGTGTATGGCAGCCGTTGCATCCCTCCTGGGCTTCCAGCATGGAAGGATCCTTTTCAGAATGGGGCACAGCCAGTTGGAAATACTCGATTTCGTCCCATTCGTGGCTGTATGCATCGGACATCAAAGCCTGGTCCCACTGCTCGTAAAACAAATCGTGACACTGCCTGCAATAACCAGGTGTCTCAAAATCATCATAGGAGTATTGCTTCTTCTGGTACGCATGAAAGGAAACCGAGCCCAGTCCCAGCAGGGCGATGATGACCATTAATCTGATGTGTTTTTTCCGGTTTTTCATTTCGCACATGATTTAGAAAGTACGTGGATGCATTACAGTAAATGTCCTGTATTTACATTTTAATTTATCATTTAAATTTAAACAAAAATCCGGCGTTTATAGTGATATTCCTGAGCATATGTCGGGTCTCCATCCGGAATTAACCGGAAAATTATCTGTGTTCCTGCTGTGACTCTAAGGGAAATCTTATTAATTCATGAATGCCCCTAGTTTGGCAATGGGTATCGAAGGTGCCGATGCTCCGGGTAATATGAATTCAGTGGCAGGGCTAATATCAACAGATCCTACAAGACCTTTACCGGGAGTATAGCGGATGAAAGCCCCTGGCTGAATGAGTTTATCCAAATTGACACCGTAACCAATACCCAGTGTCGGCGTATTGGTTTTCCAATTCCAGCCGATGCTTCCCTGCCATCCCTGGCCAAACTGTATTTCAGCCTCTCCTTTATTCGCATCGATGGAGATGGAGCCCAGTCCCACCCAGATCGAAATTTTCCCACCAAATGGTAATATAACAGGGGGTACTTCATAGGTGTAGCAGGAAAGCTGGGGTCTGTAAGATCTTTCAAAATCTTTGGCATAACACATATTACTTATGCTGATTTCCCAGATGGATGCTGATTCATATAGAAAGTATTCTTCCCAATAAGCAAGAAAGACATTTCGGTCATTCTCGTTGATAGAAGATTCCTGTCTGATATCACTAAATATTCTTTCCCTGTATTCAGCAGCAAGTTTCAGTGATCGGGTTTGCCACTGTTGGGTTACCGTTATCACATCTCCTGATACATAAAGTGCCATATTATGCAAGGCCGTTTCGTAGGGTTTGTCACATTTATCACATAGCTGAGCGTTTTCAGTGGTGCTGTAACAGTCTGAACGATTATCTCTTAGCGATGCAATCTGTTGCCACAAGTCCATGATATCCTCCAGGCTGGCCGGGCATTCATACCAGGGTAGCTCACTGAACTTCACAATATATTCCTGAATCAAAGAAATCAATTTCTGGTAATACATGAGTCCGTTTGTGGATAATTGATCTGTACTCAATTCAGGCGGATAAATCTCAATGTTGCCAACCTCACTGCAGCCCATTCCGATTACATCGGCGTAATTGCTTTCTGAATCATTCATTCCTTCTGAATAAATGTTTACTTTTTCGAGCAGGAATTCATTATCGGGCCATTGCGAAAGTGCATTATTCATTTCAATAAGCGCCATTGTTGGATCTTTTACTGCCGCATAGGCATAGGCCATATTATTGCATGCCATCACATTGATGGAATCATGATGCTGGATCGATTTTGCTTTCATCAGGACGATAAGCGCATCATAATAAGCTTCTTTCCCGTTTAAATGAAAAGCAATATTGGCGTAGTGTTCCGGTTCATCCGGATTCAATGACGCAGCCTCCAGGAAACACCAGAGAGCTTTTGTTAATTGATATTCCTGTCCCTGCAAAAAAATACCCGCAAGCGTATATTGAATTCCCAGATAAGCATAGGCCCAGTCACGCTGGTTGATATCCGGCATCAGGATGGTCCCCATGTCTGCGTTCTCTTCAACCAGGACCGGCGCTATTCCGGCACCGGCATTAAGCGGAAACTGACCGCAATATGATTCGATATCATCAATATCTGTCTGTGATATTTCTGCTTTGGTCTCTTCCGCATATTTTTGAATGATATCCTCCGCGGATGCTTCCATCCAGTTCTTGTTGTTTACATCGGGATCACCATCAATATCAGGATCTTTTGAACAGGAGTGAAAAAGCAATGCAAGCATCAATAAGAATGAAAAACATAGTAAATCATTTTTATTTCTCAGCAGACCGATGATGACCATTAATCTGATGCGTTTTTTTCTGTTTTTCATGGGATTGAGAGATTTACAGCTGTATGAAAAATACATAAAAATTCCCGGATTCAATAATATTCCGGAACATATCATACCATTTGAAAAAAGGCTCCGTTATTACATTAAAAGCCCCTCTCCTCCAATGAAAAAGATAGGAATCATCGCATTGCTGATCCTGTCGGGCAATACCCTGGCAGGACAGATCACCGGCAGCGGTATCACGGGTAATGCTTCCAGCCCCATTCAGACCGCTGTGCCTTTTTTACTCATTGCACCGGATGCAATATCCACCGGAATGGGTGATGCGGGTGTTGCTTCTGCGCCTGGTATCAATTCCCAGCACTGGAATCCGGGAAAATATGCTTTTATGGAAAAGGCAGGGGGAATAGCACTCTCCTATACACCGTGGCTTACCAATCTAATCCCGGATATCCACCATGTTTACCTGGCCGGTTATTACAGAGCCGGCGAAAAGAACACCATCAGCAGTTCATTCCGGTATTTTTCCCGTGGTACATTGATTGACGGGAGCGGACCCTCGGGAGTGGAATATCATCCGGTTGAACTTGCAGTGGATGCCGGGTACACGCGTCAGTTCACCGGTCATTTTTCAGGAGGAATTGTCCTGAGGTATATTTATTCTGATCTATCCGGCGGGCAGCCTGCTCCATATGGAGAGGAGACAAAGCCGGGCACCTCCGTCGCCGGTGACATCGGGCTCTATTACCAGGATGAAATAAAGATCGGGGGAAAGGATGCATTATGGGCAGCGGGACTGAATCTTTCAAATATAGGAACGCCCGTTGCTTACACGGAAGATACAGAGAAAACACCCATCCCCACCAACCTGCGGATAGGCGGCAGGTTCCTTTATCACCTTCATGAAAATCATTCCATTTCATTGCAGGTTGATGCAAACAAGCTTCTGGTACCCACTCCACCTCTCTATGCCACGGATTCGGCGACCGGCGACAAGTACCTGGTCGCAGGGAAGGAATCCCCGGAATCCTTGCTTTTTGGCATGTTTCAGTCTTTTTATGATGCCCCTGGCGTTTTAAAGGAAGATGGTACGCGCAGTGTATTCATAGAAGAGATTCATGAAATTTCCCTGGGTATCGGAGCGGAATACAGCTACCGGAACCAGTTTGCCGTGCGAACCGGATATTTTCATGAACATGATTCCAAAGGGGTCCGGCGGTATATCACGGTCGGACTGGGAGCCAGGTTCAGTTTTCTGGGGCTGGATCTTTCTTACCTGATACCCACCTATGAAAACAGACCGTTGAAAAATACATTCAGGGTAACCCTTTCAGCCGGGTTTGGAAACCTATCAAGTACATGAATTTTCAGATGATTGATATGCTTCTGAAGCATTCAAAGCTTTTCAAGTATTTGACCGGGAGGCTTTCTGCTTGATATACCCTTTAAAAAGCATTACTTTTCTGGTTTCAGCCGGATCTAAGACCAGTTTTGCAAAATCGAGTGATTTCGTTTGGAAATCGATTTGATCACAGGATTGAAGAATCCTTTCGTATAATTCGGCGTGATTCGCAATCCCGAACTTTGCATTCAAATATCCGAAATCAGGATCAGTAAGGCCCGACAGAAACATAAAGTCATAATAATCCCTCCCTTTCCCTCTTTCCAAAACGGCTCCTGTTTTCATAGATAAGAGAATACCCGCTGAAGGGGTAAAAATCTGAGTGAAGACATTGAATTTCTGAATAATGGGTTTGATTGGTTCGTAATGATAATGATGTGGTTCACATTCGATTTTGATCAAGAGTTTTTTCTCCGGGTGGCCAGTCAATCCCAAGTCAAACATTAAACCAGGAAAAGTAATATTTCGCCTGAACGCTGTTAGTCGCAGATCCTTGTGTTTGTCTTCGGCTTCAACTTTAATTCCTTCTTGCCTGAGTCTATCAATCACCTTGTCGGTTAGACTGATAAATTCGTCTCTGGAAAGATTGAAACAGTCAAAATCCAAATCTTCACTAAAACGCTGGGTTTGATACAGGATCCGCAAGCTCGTACCTCCGATAAAACTCAGCTTGGATGCATTTTCCCAGGAAAACATAATATCCAGCATGCGGTAATGAAAATACTCCTTCAACATATATTCGAAGTAAGAAGGATTCCTGCGAAGACTATCTGCAAAGAAGGATTTTATTTCATCGAAGCTTATCATAAGCCATAAGTTTTAATCATTAATTGTATCCTCCGTTCTAAGGCCCTGTTCTCATACTTTCCAAGGAAATGGTAAAAATCTTCATTAATCGTATTTACCAGTTCGGTATCATTTAACCTGAGATCTTCCATGTCTTTTGCCGAGTCGTAGAAGCTATTGATATAAAAGAAATCGAGAATGGCTTTCTGTGGAGTTGCTACCATGATCTTTCTGCTGTAATTACTTTTACTGGTAAAAGCTTCCATATCCTCAAGTGAATATCCGAAACCAAATAATTGCGGCTTGATCCGGTGATAATCGAAATCCCCGAGCGGGGTTGAGAATTTGTTGGTTTTCCGGGTAGTAACGGAGGTGGTAGTGGCGATCATTTCCGGTATCAGATTATACCATGAAAGAGCGGTGTGTAAACTGATATAGGAAGGTGCATACATCAGGTTGGCTGCCAGCCATTCAATGTTTTCATGGCTTTCTGCATCATTGAAAGCATACCATTGATTCCTCAGCCGCAAGATGTATCCTTTCTCTTGCCATCGGACCAGGTTCATCAGGTTCATGGATGGAAATTGCTTTTTTGCATCCCCTACCGAAAACACCCGAAAAGGCCTCATCTTTGACTGGAACTCAATCCACATATATTTCTATTTATATACAAAAATATATATATATAGAAATAAAACAAAATTACTGACTCATAATCAGGAGGTGATCATGTAACATGACCAGTTTTATTGGAAGGGAGAAAAGAAGAAGTGGGATGTACTGGATTCGAACCAGTGACCTCATGCGTGTGAAGCATGCGCTCTGAACCGGCTGAGCTAACACCCCGGGGACTACAAAAATAGATAAAACATTCTTATTTGAAACATCCCTTGCTTAATTGTTTGCCTGTTGAAGCGCATCCAGTGCTTTTCTGGCTGCTGCCAGCATGGGTTCGGCTGAAATTTCGCTTCCCACGGCCTGTTTCATCCACTCCTGCGGGGTCAGCCTGCCAAGGCTGAAGATGCG
>Ga0209205_1000044_pt1 | contig 41496 bp, 24 predicted proteins | sample ZodSprso05mmetaG_FD_184133 | JGI IMG/M metagenome (GOLD analysis project Ga0209205, IMG submission 184133) | Hot spring sediment microbial communities from Zodletone spring, Oklahoma to study Microbial Dark Matter (Phase II) - Zodletone Spring... ... | reverse complement strand
GGGGTCGCAGTGCGGAACTCAAAATCATCCAGAAAGAGATCATCATTCACCCACACATCAACCATCTCAGCACCCGGATCGGCCGCATTGTGGATGACCTGCAAACGAGCAAATTTTTCCTCAACCATCTCTTTTAGAACTACCAGTGTACGGCATTCTTCGTACATCATATCACCAACCGTGGCAGTGATGCAGATTTCATATTCCCCTGCGGGAACCGGTGGCGGCACCGGGAAATGAATGTTTCTGACATATGTCTCGCCCGCACCGAGCTTGACATTTCCGCGCACCTGACCGAATGACTCAATCGGGCTGGTGCTTTCAAGCCAAACGCGGACGCCATTTTCGCCGCAATTGGTCATTTCGAAAGAGCCCTCAACAAAGAAGTTGCCCGGGAAAGTGTACACTGTGTCGGACATTTCAAAGTTGATTTCCAGGCAATCCTCCGCTGTGGCCGCCTGGGAAAAACCGATTAAAAGAGCTGCTACCAACAAAAGCCCTAACTTTTTGTTCACGTAGGTCTCCTTTCAGGTTTGAAGTTTATAAACAATAAATTAATTTCAGTCCCCCCTAGACATGTAACTTGATATTTTTGAAAACAGGATTTGAATTTAAAGGTTCCCAAAAATACAGTAATAATGCGTATTTACGGTCATCTGGAGATTAACAAATAGTACTCATCGTTGATTTCATTGGTATCTCCGGGAGGATGTTTGTACAGCATTTTGATGTAAATTATTGTTAATGATGGGAATCGGCAAGGGTGTGGAAAAAGCAATTTGACTATTTAACGTACACGCTCTTCCCAGAATTCCACAATGTCGCCGATCTCGGTATTTGTGGCCCTGGCCCTGCCCGCAGCCAGCTCCAGCACCCCCTGGGCACGGAGTACAGGTCGAGAGAGACGAAAGGGACGAAGGCTATGGTGTATTGCCATCACCCGCCCATTCTTAGCCAGGAATAAGACGTCAATGGGAAACTTCATCCAAAATGTGTGTATCCATTGACATGGAGCAAGGTACATACCCTCCTCGGGATCGAGCTCGCTCCGACCCAAAAGCCCATGACGCCGCCCTGCACTTGTCCCTGCCCACTCGACCCGCTGCGCGAGAACCGTTTTTTCCTTGGAGACATTTACAGCTAATAGAGCCGGCTCATCAGTATTATTCTCCAGCTTGTCTTTTTCTGACATTCTCACCCCATCTTATGAGCTTTCCGGAAAAATAACTTCATCGAAGGATTTTGCAAGTTTGAACTTAGGGTCTCCGGAACACAGTAGTGTCATCAGAAGTATCTGTAATCAAAATAGAGATTCAATGTGTTTCATTACAGCGGCCTATATTAAGATGGAGGTGAAGAAATCGAATCCCATACTCGCTTTGCGGCACAAAGGCTTACACCGTAATGTACCCAGCTTGTGGCCGTTTTTCGGGCCTGCTTCAGCAACAACATCTTCTTGGATACCGGATGATCACTGTCCTGGAAACGGTGAATAAGGAGATCGGATTTTCAGATCATACAGGCGGAATAGGAGCTTACTCTATTCGTCGCCTTTGTGCCGATGATCAAGATACTTAAGAAATGATTCTTTCGGAGTTCGATCCTCGTCGTAAACACCCCAGTTTTTTTCAACTTCGTTGGGGGGGGAGTCCTCACCACCCCCTTTCCATGGCTCATCGAAAGCTTCAAAAAGGAAGGTTGTAACCTGCTTCGATTCAATCCACTGATTCAGCTGGATCAGGAATGCAGCTTGAGCCTCAATGCCGACCTCGCCCTTTATCAGCGTTCCCTGTTCGCCGGGTCCGGTTTTTTCGGGGTTATAATCGGTAGCCCAGCCTGTTTCTCCAATAACTATGGTTTGGTCGGGATGCATTTCTTGAAGTTCATGATAAATGTCATTAATCCAGCTTATGGCATCACTTAGCAGCTTCCCGTTCCAGAGGGGATGTATGTGAGCAAAGACAAAGTCCAATTCATCAGCCAAGTATCTGCTTTCAGGTTTGTTCCAGTAAAGGTAATCATCGGCTGTGGTAACCGGCACAGTGACATTGCTTCTCACGGCACGGATATAGCGGATAAGGTTTTCAGGATTCATCTTATTCCCTGACCAGAATACCTGGGTTTCATTTGCCACACTGATGGCAAGGATGATGTCGGGATATAATTTGGCCAGTTCAATCCCCAGTATAACCTGGTTTATATTAGCCTCTCTGTGTTCCGGATCGTTTTCTTCGGGTGCCAGCCAGATACCCTGGATCACTCTGAGGGGCAGCTTGTGGGTTTCAATCAGGCGTAAGATGCGCTCGGTATCACGGTCCGCGCCGTAGACCCTGATCAGATTCCAGTGCTCGGACATTGTGTTCAGATCTTCAAGGAGTTCAGCATCGCTGGGTCCTTTCTGTCCGGGAGCCTGGCCGGCCCGATAGCAACCGTAAGCAACCGCGTTCCCTATCCATTTATCGCCGATATACGGTTCAAAGGAACGTAATTCAAATGGCTCTTCCCTTTGCCGGGAAAGGCCGGATTCCAGTTCGGTTCTTAGCTCTGCCATGTCTGATTGAAAATCATTTTGTTTGGTTTTCGATCCATCCTGGTTACATGTCAACAACATCATTGCACCGGTTATAGCTACAACGCATAACGGCAGTTGCATAGACCTTTTCATCCCGTGCTCCTTTCATCTTATCGGACAAGCAAATGGTTGATTGCCGGGATGTGTAACAAACCTGAATCTATTTATCCAGATAATTCAGGTTTTTGGTTTAGAATCTAAAACACTATTACCTTCTTTGCAATGTTTTTATGAAAAGAGGAGCACCCTTGAATTTATAACTGAAATAACCATCTTAATCTCTACAATTGTGTATCCCCGGGCATCTTTTTGACATATAGTTGTTATCGGCAACCTCCAGACCGAAGTTTGTCGCAAAAAACAACGTCTATTTTTCGCCGGGTCCATTACCGATAATTTTCTCTATTTCCGCCAGTGTTTCTGACGACAGTTCAACATCCACCGCCGCGACATTCTCTTCGACATGCTCCACGCTGGTGGCTCCAATGATTGCTGAGCTCACAACCGGGTGACTCAGAACCCAGGCCAATGCCAGTTGAGAAAGAGTTATGCCGTGCGATTGCGCCACTTTCGTGAGCTGTTTCGTTTTTTCAATATTGGCCGATGTCAAAGACTGCTCCAGCCATGAGGTCGTTGCGCCCCTGCTGTCCGGAGGGGTTTGTTCATTGTATTTCCCGGTCAAAAGTCCCTGTGCCAGCGGTGAGTAGACGGTTAGACCTATGCCGTTTCGAATACAGACCGGTATGATTTCCGGTTCAATGTGCCGGGCAAACATATTGTAGCCTGGCTGCTCGACAATGGGGGGATAGGTTTTATGGAAGTGAGCTTCGCCAACAGCCCGTTCTATCTGTGCCGCCGACCAATCGGAGGTGCCCCAATAGAGAATCTTTCCCTGCCTGACCAGATCATCCATAGCCCGAACTGTTTCCTCAACCTCAGTTTCGGGATCGAATCGATGACAGAAGTAGATGTCAAGATAATCGGTGCCGATTCGTTTGAGGGATTTTTCGACCGATTCCATAATGTGTTTGCGGCTGAGACCGCGATCGTTGGGATTCTCGGACATCGGCCAGAAAAGTTTGCTTGAGACCACGAGATCAGATCTAAGCTGACCTTTTACCGCACGTCCGACAACTTCTTCTGCTTTTCCATCGGAGTAGACATCGGCCAGGTCGAAGTAGTTGATTCCACAAGCAAGTGCCGCATGGATAATGGACTCTGCCTGTTTGGTTTCAACTGAACCGCCATAGGTGAGCCATGATCCAAGGGCTATTTCTGATACTTTGATTCCCGCCTTGCCAACTCTTCTGTAGTTCATTAAATGCTTCCTCCGCCGGTATTAATTGCGATCATTTTCTTCCACCCGAACTCATCAGTTTATCCCATAGAAGAAAACCGTTTACACGGCTCGTTGTCAATAATTATCTGTGCTTCTATCGCGTTGCCCGTCGGGCTGCGAAAAGATCGCGGCCCCAGCCGATATGAGTAAAGGCGTAATTCTCAAGGTAACAGGGCCAGGATGGGAATTCGCAAAGCGCCCGCTCTTCTTTATTGTCGTAATGTGTTGTTACATAGTAGTTTATGGTTAACAGACAGGCGCAAAAATACCGGCCGATTTTGAAATCTGCTGCTTTTTCAAATCTACTAGGTTCTAATAAAACCAGTAAATTAACTTGACAAAACCGCAAAATATCAATACTTTGTTCGGTGAGAGAACAAAGTATTTATCTGGCAGATTTTTGTTTTTTGGACTGTTGTCCTTAAGATTACTGCCTTATTTTGCATAGACTTATAAGCCGGGAGGTTGTTTATGGCTTCTGGGATAAAAAGTTCTTTGAAGCTTCCAGCTATATTCCTTGTAGCGATTTCAGTTTTTTTATTTGTTTTGGGTGTGGAAAGCGCAATTGGTGCGGAGATTCCAGAAGTAACCATTGTCAATGACCCCTCCGGGTCAAAGATCCAGATTGATGGTCAGGATTTTATGATTCTTGGCATGAATTGGGATTACGTACCGATTGGCAAGAACTATTCATACAGTCTGTGGAATCAATCTGACGATTTCATCGAGGCCGCGCTGGCGAGGGAAATGCCGCTTCTAAAAAATATGGGTGTCAACACGATTCGTCAATATGCCGGTGTCCCGCCACGCTGGGTGGAATATATATATGTGAATTACGGAATCTACACGGTAATAAATCATCCTCTGGGCCGATATGGTGTAACTATGGATGGCGCTTATATTCCGCAAACAGATTACTCCGACAAAAAAACTCGCTCAGTCTTGAAAGCCGAAATGGAAGATTTGGTTGATCAATTCAAGGATACGCCCGGGATGCTGATGTGGTTGCTTGGAAATGAGAACAACTATGGTTTGACCTGGAGTTCAGCCGAGACAGAGGCTCTTCCCGAAGGTGAGCGGCATGCCGCAAAAGCGCGTTATCTCTATTCTCTTTTTGGCGAAATTACACAAATGATAAAAGACAGGGATCCCAACCGGCCCATCGCGATCGCGAACGGAGATCTGCAATATATTGATATTATCGCTGAAGAAATGAAGGGGCTCGACATCTTTGGCGCGAATGTATATCGGGGTATTTCAGCCCGGGATGCATTTGCGGTAGTCAAAGAGAAACTCGGTATTCCCCTGATTTTTACGGAATTCGGATCGGACGCATTTAACGCGAAGACCATGCAGGAAGACCAGCGAATGCAGGCTCGTTATCTTAAGGGACAATGGCAGGAGATTTACGAACAATCATATGGAAAGGGAAGAGTCGGCAATGCCTGTGGCGGTTTTACATTCCAGTTCTCGGATGGCTGGTGGAAATACGGCCAGGAAATAAATTTGGATATTCATGATATCAACGCCTCATGGCCCAACGGCGGTTATGAGGAAGATTATGTCGAAGGTCAAAACAACATGAACGAAGAATGGTGGGGAATTTGCGCCAAAGGATTCCCCGACCAGTCCGGGCTTTATGACCTGTATCCCCGAGCGGCCTACTATGCTTTGAAGAAGGCTTATTTATTGGACCCCTATGGTCCCGGTACAACTCTTGAGAATATCCGCCAACATTTCGCGAGTATTAATCTGATGGGATCGGTTCTGGAAGCTCGAGGTGACAAGGCGGCTCGCTTATCTGAGATGAACAGCAAAGTCAGGATCAGCGGCCTCCGAATAGAATTTGAAACCATCAGTACCGGTGGCGAGCGGGTCAGTACACCCGACAACCCCGATCCGGACAGACCGGGGTATCCTTCGTTTCGTGGATTTGATCATCTGCAGTCTTACTATTCTGAGATAGAAGCCAAACCGTCGGAAAATGTTAGAGGTGTGCTAACTCTGAATTATCTCGGCCATGTTCCTGAAAATCCCATAGATGAAATTTTCTACGAGAATCGCGGCCGGGTCAAGACAGTTTTAACTGATGAAGGGACTATGGAACTAAACGATATTGAGCGCTTAAAAGTTTACAACGCTTCAATATCGTGGGAAGATCAGTGGTTTAATGCCGAAGGATTTTACCGGAGCGGACATTATCACTGGGGTTATGAAGGTGACTTCTTCGGTCTTTACAGGGAAGCCAATTATGGTCCGAATATAGATATTTATAACGCCGATGCTCCGCTTGGATTTGAGTTTGCAGGCAAGAAGGCTATTGACGGGCTAAAATCGGCTATTGGTCCGCAATTGTGGTGGGGCGCCAATCCGGCCGTTTTGATGAAATATCGGCGAACCATCGGCTCTGTTACAGCAACCGGGATATATCAGGAAGATCTCGAGGACCGAACGGATGCCGTCAGTTCGGTTGCGATCCCGCTCCCGAAAACAAGAAAAGCGACAATTCATCTGGAGACCCAAACGGGACCGTTTAAAATAGAAATTGGCGGAATCTGGTCGGGGGAGAACAAGTCCGGCCAGACTTATCAGCTCGTTGAGGGCGAGTCTGGAGATTATCGCTTATTTCAGGCCCGGATTCAATCCTCGGACGCCTTTGGCGCAAAATTTAAGCTTTCATATTCGAAGGGGAGGCTCAACTGGTATCTGCAGGGTGCGTCCATGGGATTGGTCGCTGACGGGGGTCCGACGGCCACTCAGACATTTACGGGTTGGTGGCTGAAGGACAGCGGCAAGGGCAACCAGAGGAATATCCTGACCGGTCTCTCGGTCAGATTTGGCAATCTTGAAGTTGCTCCAAACTTCCTCTGGCAGAAACCGCTCGAGGGTCCAATACCGGGCGACGTTCCGGAACCGGGACGGCCCCGAAATGTGCTGGATGACCCGTTCGCGGTCCGCGAAAATCGTGAGGCCACAGCATTCGAGTTTCTTCTGACATATGATCCGACCCCGGCGACCTGGATGTACACCTGGGATAGCGATATGCGGGAAGATGCAAGACTCGCGGCGACTTTCGGTTTCATATTCAGACATTTCCCGACAACACAGGATGCATCAATCGGATTTTTGGCTGACGGCAGAACGACGTTCGCATTTGACGGTGCAACTCCGCCCCGAGATCTGTGGGAAGCATATGCTCGAATTGTGTCCAAAGCCCGCCCGGATTTAGGGCTGATAGCTAATTTGTATGCCGGTGAGGGAGAACCTAACGGCAATGATGACCGCCTGATTAAGCGCTATGGCGCCGATATAAGGCTCGTTTACGGTTCGGCAAAATTTATTACATCGGTGAAACTGAATGATTGGGGTCCCTATGATTATCACAGGGATTTCAATCTGACTTATCCTCTGCAGTTATCCGCGGATGTATCGAAGATATTGGGTAAACCGGAATGGTTTGACCTTCCTCAGACACGGCTTGGCATTAGCGCGACCTATAGAACGCTGGATCAGTATTCGCCTCGCTATTGCCCGATCAAGATTGACGGTGAATGTGTCCCCGACGCGCCGGGGTTTGATAACGGTAGTGAGTGGGAAATCAGGACTTATCTGCATATGAATATAGGAATGTAAGCGGAATGGAGATTCTTGGAAAAACAACAAAGCATTCGAGAGCTATAGAAAAGCGGATTGAAGAGCTGATACAAGAAATGACCGTTGCTGAAAAAATCGGTCAGTTGTCATTAGTGAATAGTATATATGGCAAGATTACCAAACCGCTCAGGCAGACGATCGCCGAAGGTAAAATCGGCGGTATTCTTAATGAAGTTGACGTCAATGTTGTAAACGAGCTTCAGCAAACAGCGGTAGAAGAGAGCCGCCTGGGCATTCCCCTGCTGGTCGGGCGAGATGTCATACACGGATTTAAGACAATTTTCCCTATCCCGCTGGGCCTGGCCTCGACCTGGAATCCAGAGATTCCTGAACGATGTGGACGTATTTCAGCAAGCGAAGCGTCGGCGACCGGTATCAACTGGACCTTTGCTCCAATGATTGACATCAGTCGTGACCCCAGGTGGGGAAGAATCGCTGAATCTTTTGGTGAAGATCCCTATCTCACTGGAGTTTTGGCCAAGGCAATAGTTTACGGTTTTCAAGGTGATGATCTCAGCAGTCCGGGTTGCATTGCCGCCTGTGCCAAGCATTTTGCCGGCTACGGCGCCTGCGAAAGCGGCAAAGACTATAATACCGCCAATATCCCTGAAAACGAACTCAGGAATGTATATCTTCCCCCATTTAAGGCAGCTTTTGATGCCGGGGCGGCATCGGTGATGACATCATTCAGTGATCTCGACGGCATTCCGGCCACAGCCAACGAGTTTCTCTTAAAGCAGATTCTCCGTCAGGAGTGGCAGTTTGACGGATTCGTGGTCAGCGATTGGGAAGCAATCAGCCAGTTGTCGGTGCATGGTTTGACGGCAAGTGACAAAGATTCTGCCTGCGAAGCAGCCAATGCCGGGGTCGATATGGAAATGGTCAGTCGAACATATGCCGATCATCTTGCCGATCTGCTGATTGAGGGCAAGATTTCTCAGGATCGTATCGACACTATGGTCTCAAACATACTCCGGGCAAAATTCAAACTGGGGCTGTTTGACAGACCCTATACCGAAACAAGCAGTGTGAATACCGACAAATCTCATGAGTATCTTGAGGCCGCCAGGTGTGCAGCCGTGCAAAGTTGTGTTTTACTGGAAAATAAACATAACATTCTTCCCCTGTCGAAAGACAAGCTTTCATCGATTGCGGTAATCGGTCCTCTGGCTGATGATCGTTATGAGCAACTTGGTACCTGGATTTTTGACGGCGATATCGAATTGAGTCAAACCCCCCTGCAAGCTATCAAAGCATTCATGAAAAAATCCGCGGAAGTCAATTATTGCCGGGCGATGGCAACAACCCGAAGCAGAAGCCGGGAGGATTTTGGCGAAGCCGTTGAGACAGTCAGGAAATCGGATGTGGTTATTCTATTTCTCGGGGAAGAATCAATTTTATCCGGTGAGGCACACTCCCGGGCCGATATAAGTCTGCCGGGCATTCAAAATGAACTGATAGAGGAAATTGCCGCACTGGGCAAGCCGATAGTCCTGGTAATCATGGCCGGAAGGCCGCTGCTGCTTGAAAAAGCGAGAAAAAATGTCGATGCCATTTTGTATGCCTGGCATCCCGGAACTATGGCGGGCCCGGCTATTGCCGAGCTCCTGTTTGGTATTGCGTCGCCTTCCGGAAAGCTGCCGGTCACATTTCCCAGAGCTGTCGGGCAGATACCGATTTATTACAATCATAAGAATACCGGACGCCCGGCAACTGCTGGATCAGTAACCAATATTGACGATATAGAAGCGGGCGCGCCGCAACATTCGAGCGGGGATACATCTTTTCATCTCGATATTGACAATTCGCCGCTCTATCCCTTCGGGTACGGTCTTTCATATTCGGAGTTTAAGTACTCGAATCTAAGATTGGATCATGATAAAATCAAATTAGGTGAGAGCATTAGAATCGAGGTCGAATTGACCAATACCGGCGAGTGCGAGGCGGAGGAGGTAACTCAGCTTTATGTCAGGGACCTTGTCGGGAGCGTAACCCGCCCGGTCAGAGAACTAAAAGGATTTAAGAAGCTCAGGCTCAGGCCGGGAGAGACCGCTTCAATCACTTTTGAATTGTCAACCGATGACCTGGCATTTTATGGGAGAAATAATAAGCTTGTCACCGAAGCGGGTAGATTTCATCTCTGGATTGGCGGATGTTCCGATACTGATCTTAGGGCGGAATTTGAAATTATCGAATCTTAAAATGCTAAATATTGAAAAGTAGCATCAGCTTTAGATCACACCTTTTTATATCCAACACTTTTATTAAGTTGCGCTATTTGGTTTGCCTCGCCTTTGTTCCAGCACTTCTCTGACTTCTCGGGCTTTCTCCTCGGTTATGGGAAATGTAGCCACGGCCCAGATCGCAATGGCGGAAGTAATGATGGGCACACCGGCATCAAACAGGCGCATGAGGGTGATGGCGGTATCGGTCTGATTGCCCTCCAGCGCGACGTCGAAACCGGTGGCATTGAGCAGGAACCCTCCTCCGGCCAGGGCTGCCGACATTCCCAGCTTTACCACCCACCAGAAGATTGAGCCGAACATTCCCTCGCGGCGCTGATGAGTTGTTAATTCATCATAATCGACTACATCTGCAACCATCGAAGGCATCAGTGTGAACAAGCCCCCAAGACTGAACGCCAATAGCGGTGCGGGCACGATTACCAGCCAGGGATAATCCGGATTGTAGCATATCCATTTTAAGGCATATCCGACCATAGAGATTGCGGTCGATACAAGGAACGCTTTTCGCTTCCCGATTCTGGTTCCAATCCAGGTTACAATTGTAATAACGATGAAGGTTGAAACAGCGCCAATGGTCCCGGCATAACCAGCGTATTGAGCGCCGAGATTTTGATCACCTCCGGCGACGTAATAAATGATGACATAAAACTGAAATGACGATACCAGAATAAATCCGTTAAAGACCAGGAAGGTCGCGAGACAGAGCTTTAGGAAAGGCCCTGATTTTACGGTAGTCGCGAAGCCTTTGAAGAATTTTTTAAGATTGTTCCAAAGGGCCCTGGAGGCACTTCGTTTTTTCGCCTTTTTATCGATCTCAGATTGTGCAATCTTCTTGAATCGTTCTTTCAGAAATATTGCCGGGAGGATACCGATACCGATTGTGACGACGCCGATAATTATTGCCAGCGCCGCAGCTCCGGCAACCTGATCCTTGAAAAACTTTTCGTAAGTCATTATCCATAGGAACCAGGGGGATACGACATAAGCCAGTTGGCTGATAAAATTTTGCGTTCCCATCAAGCGGGTGCGCTCGTGATAATCGGCTGTCAGTTCATAACCGAGGGCAACCCAGGGAGTCGCAAATACGGTATAACCGGCAAAGAAAAGAATTGAACCGATAAGGAAGTATACAAAATAAAAGGTATCGCTTTGTCCTCTGGGTAATTGCCACAGCAAAGCGAAGATAAGTCCTGCAGCTATCGCACCTACGAAAATATATGGACGTCTTCTTCCCCAGCGTGATTTTGTGTTGTCGGAAATAAATCCCATGATTGGATCGGTCAGGGCATCCGTCAATCTAGGAAGCGAACCAAGCAATCCAACCAGGGCAGGATTCATTCCCAGTCCGAGATTTAAGACAATCATCATTCCGCCGCTGGCGGCCGCCAGGAGATTATTTATCAAACCGCCCAGGCCGTAAATTATTCTCTGGGGCAATGATATTCGATCTTCCGGTGCAGTTTTAGAATGCGTACTTGGATTCATTTTCTGATCTCCGGATAGCTTCCAAATATATGGACAGACATTAGCAATCTACCATTCTCATCTTTGTACGATGAATCGGACGACAGGGGATTCAATTCCCCTCCCTGTAAACCTTGACATAATCAATCAGCATGGTCTGCGGAAATACAGTGGTTGAATTCGGGGGTCCGACAAAATACCCGCCCACGGCGACATTGAGTATTATGTAAAAGGGATGGTCGAAAACCCATTCACCGCTGACTTGCGAGGGATAGATAGTAAAGTATCGAATATCATCAACATACCATCTGATTTCGCCGGCTCTCCATTCCACAGCGAAAACATGGAAATCTGTATCGAAGCGGCCATTTTCCAGATAAAATCTGGAAGTTAATGCTTCCGCTCCGAAATATCCCGGACCGTGCAAACTTCCATGAATAATTTGCGGTTCCTGGCCGCGGTATTCCATAATATCTATTTCGCCGCATTGCGGCCAGCCAACAGTCTCGATATCGTTGCCGAGCATCCAGAAGGCGGGCCAAATTCCCTGGCCGGTTGGAAGTTTAATGCGGGCTTCAATTCTGCCATAAGTCGGTTCGAATTTATCGCGGGTTACAATTCGTGCCGAGGTATAACTCTGCCCCATGTATGATTCTTCACGAGCTGTGATGGCCAGATTTCCGTCGCCATCCAGCGAGACGTTTTCCGGCCGGTCGGTATCATATTCAAGCTGGGCATTACCCCAGTCGGTACCAATATCATAGCCCCATTTGGCAGGATCGGGTAATTGACCGGCCGGCCCCTCAAATTCATCCTGCCAGACTAATTCCAAGATTATCTCGGATTCAGCCGGATTGCTGTCGCAATTCATGGTCAGAAACACTACCAAAAGTATGCCAAGAATTGTCAATCTACCCATGTACCGAGTCATTTATTCTCCCGTTTGCCCGTGTATGTACCTCGATCGGATCTGCAAACATTGCCTCCAGAGCCAAAGTGGCGGCGCCAATGGCAACCGCGCGGGGACCAAGATCACTTGTTTTAATATCAACTGCAGCTTTGCTTACCAGTGTGCTGTTACGTACTTTGGCTCGCAAAGGTTCGAGTAGAAGCTCGCCCAATCCTGCAAATCCTCCACCTAATATGGCAAGATTCGGATTCATTAAATTAAACCAGCCAGAGATAGCGACACCCAAATATTCAGCAACCTCGCTTACAATCTTTAAAGCCAGTGCATCTCCATCGAGAGCGGCTTTTGTGATGGCATCCAAAGTGTGATCCTGCCCCTTGAGCTGACTGCCGGGATATTTCTTTAACAGCTTTTTGGTTCGCTCCGCAATTGCCGGTTTTCCCACAAAAGTTGCCAGGCATCCTCTCAAACCACAGACGCAAAGTGGGCCGTTGGGATCAATTGGAAGATGTCCCATCTCTCCGGCCACACCGCCGGCCCCGCGGTATATTTCTCCGTTTAAAATATATCCGGCACCTATTCCGTGAGCTATTTTTATATAGACAAAATCATTAATGCCTTTGCCTGCACCCCACCAGTGTTCTGCAAGAGCGCCAAGATTGGCGTCGTTATCGACATAGACCGGGACGCCATATCGTATTTGAAGCTGCTCCAGTCCGCTCTCACCCTGCCAGGCGGGTATTACAACCTCAGACAGCAATCTGGGATTCAAAGGATCCACCGGACTGGGAACCGCGACACCGATACTGTTCAATCGCCTTGTGCCATTTCCCCATTCTTTGAGACATTCATCGCATAAACTGATGACAAGCTCGCGCGTACCTCTCGGGTCTGTTCTTACAGGATGTTTCTTTTCCTGCCAGGAGAGTACACGCCCTCGCAGGTCGGTGAGGGCCACCGAAACATGGGTGGCGCCCAAATCAACACCAAGGATCCAGCGAGCCTCATCCTGAAATTCTAATACTATCGGACGCCGACCACCTCTTGATTTCCCGGCCCCAACTTCCGCAATCAGACCGGTCGTTAGAATACTGTCGATAATCTCCGAGACCGTTGAACGGGACAAGCCTGCCAGGCGCGCGATTTCAGCTCTTGAAGTTTTCTTCTTTTCCCAGATTAATTTCAAGACCGAATTAGCAAGGGGCCGTTCTCGTGAAAGAACGGCCCTTTTTCCAGAAGAATTACTCAATGTTAGCTTCACTTTCATCGCTTATACGATATCTTTACAATCACAATCTACTTATGAAAATAGACATTGTCAACAAAGACTGTACCATAAGTGCCTGAAAGAATCAGCTGAGCAAAATGTTCATTGGTCGTCATGCCAGCAGTGGCAAAATCGGCTAACGGAATATCCAAGCTGATCCAGGTGCCAGTGCTCATCGTAGTATTATCAAAAACCAACTCTCCCTCGGTATCATCACCAGCTGCATCCCAGACTCCGTTGGGACCATAGTCAACCAATTTGATCTTGAACTCTGAAGATCCATCAGTGGCAACCGGGGTCCAGACATCAATATGGAAATGGGTCATCGTGCTTATGTTTTGAGTCCCTGTCGTTGTATACTCGGCAATCGAGAAAACCAGATTAGTGTATTTCTTGAGGTTGTCAGAACCGATAGTAAAGTCGCTGACATCAGCCTGATCCCATTGAGATGACCAGGTGTCAAAATCGGTGCTCGTATAAGCATCACTGAATACGGAGAATACATCAGCGGGAGCGTCAGAAGGAGTCGGCGCAGAAGAGGTCGGTTCGGTTGGAGTGCCGGCATCATAGAAATATATGTTGTCGATCCAGACCGTATTCGGATCACCTGAAATAACCATCTGGGCCAGATGACCGGTCGTAGTCAGATTAGTGAAATTGCTCAGCGGGACGTCGATGCCGACCCACTCTCCGGTGTTCATGGTGTTCTCGTCAAAAGTCAATTCATGCTCGACATCATCACCACCGCCATAGGCACCATCAGGTCCAAAGTCGACAAGCTTAACCTTGAATACATTCGGAGCTGATGTTGGATCCGGCGTCCAGACATCCATATGGAAATGAGTCATCGCAGAAGCGTCAAGCGTAGTGGTTGTAAACTCTATGCCGGCATAGACCAGGTTGGTATACTTCTTGGTGCTGTCAGAACCTATTAAAAAGTCCGCAACATCGGCCTGATCCCAGGGGGCCGACCAGGTATCGACCGGATGACTGGTGTAGGCATCGCTCCAGAGAGCGACAACATTGACGGACGGGACTGTCGGCGTTGGAGCCGCCACATCCGGTTCTGTGAGGAGCCCCGCATCGTAGAAATAAATATTGTCAACATAAACTGTAGAGAGACCAACCGAAGAGATGATCAACTGAGCCAGGTGACCGGTGGTTGTCAGGTTAGCGAAACTGGCCAGCGGGACATCGATGCTGACCCACTCTTCGGTGTTCATGGTGTTTTCGTCGAAAGTAAGCTCGTGCTCGACATCATCGCCGCCCCCATAGACACCATCAGGTCCAAAGTCGACCAGCTTAACCTTGAATACATTCGGAGCTGATGTTGGATCGGGAGTCCATACATCCATATGGAAATGAGTCATCGCAGAAGCGTCAAGCGTAGTAGTTGTAAACTCTATGCCGGCATAGACCAGGTTGGTATACTTCTTGGTGCTGTCAGAACCGATCAAGAAATCTTCAACATCGGCCATATCCCATGACGCCGACCAGGTATCGACCGGATGGCTGGTGTAGGCATCGCTCCAGAGAGCGACAACGCTATCAGAAGGAACCGTCGGGGTCGGGGCCGGTGTTGCTGGTTCGGGTTGAGGTCCGCTTACATTAACTGTAATTTCCCCGGCAGCAGGCACGGAACCGAGATCTGCCGTTAAGGTGGCAGTGCCTGCGCCTACGGCGGTTATAGTTCCATCTCCACCCACCGAAACAACTGCTGGATCTGAAGATGTAAAGGTGAAATAACCCATCATGGCACTGACTACGATGTCGGACCCGTCAACATCAAAAGTTACATACGAACCGGTGACATCAACTTCATCACCCTGGGTAACATTGATCGTCGTTGTGGGAATTACCGGACGGGGATTGGTTATGGTAGTAAGGCTGTCAAAAATTATTTCATCGGCCCAAATCTGATACTCGACACCTTCTCCTTCAGCAAAGTAGAAGAGCCCTCCCTCAGCATTCAATTTTGTGGCAAGGGGAATCGGAATTACATATTGCTGCCAGGAAGTAGTCAGGGCAAGCCCGGTTACTTCGGCAATATACTCCGATGTTCCGGTATTATCATTTGCTATGCCGGCAACATCGAGGGTAGCGTCGATACTGGCCCTGGCCCAGAAGGTAAGTGCATTGTATCCTGAAAGGTTGCGGCCGGATACACTGGTATCGACAAATGCACCCCCGGACCACCACGGATCAGTACCCGGTATGGTGATTTCCAAACTTTGGGTGCCCGCATATACGGGATCCGTTGTTACCTGAACAGCTTCAAGAAAAGATCCTGCAAAGGCCTCGTACGTTACCCTTGCGCCGTATTCATCATTGAATACCACGTCCATACAACAGGGCGGCGGGCCGCCTATGAAAACATAGTTGATGATCCAGACTGCATCGCTGACATTGATAGTAGCATCGCAGTTGGCGTCACCTTTCTCCTTGCAGGAGGGAATATCGCCTCCCACGAAGACATAGTTGATAATATACACGCCATCACTAACATTAGCATTTCCGTCGTTATTGGCGTCGCCGGGAGTGTCGCAGCATGATGCCGCAAAAGCATTGCTCTGCGCAAGGAAACTGCCAGCCAGCAGCAGAACACCAAGCGTCAGAATGAATTGCAGGTGTTTCATGAAATCCTCCGTTTTTAAATATTTTTAAATTACTTTATATGCAGTTAATCAGACTTTTTCGAACAGACGTAATTCCGAACCGGCAAGCAGCCGGCATCAAGTGGGTACGAAATTCCGATCCGGCAGTAAATTCTAATATTTTCACCCCATTTATACTTTACACCGCCATATCACCTATGGAAGTAAATATTGTCAACATATACTGTGTTTGGATCACCCGAGATTATCAGTTGGGCCAGATGTGCCCTGGTAGTAAGATTAACAAAGTCGGTAAACGGTATTTCAATGCTGACCCAGCTACCGGTATTCATGGTGTTTTGATCCAGGGTGATTTCGTGCTCGACATCATCACCGCCATCATCCCAGACACCGTTGGCGCCAAAATCTACCAGCTTGATTCTAAACACAGCGGGAGCATCCGTGGGATCGGGAGTCCAGAGATCCATGTGGAAATGGGTCATCGCAGAAGCATCGATTGTATTGGTTGTAAACTCTATGCCTGCAAACAACAGGTTGGTGTATTTTTTGACGGTATCAGAACCGATCATATAGTTTTGAACATCGGCAGTATCCCAGACAGCCGACCAGGTATCAACCGGTACGTCGGTATAGGCGTCGCTGAAAAGAGAGATCACATCGCCAGCATCAGTTGCAGGTGTCGGTGCCGCAACCGGCGGAGCTTCCGGAATACCGGAATCATAGAAATAAATATTATCGACAAATACAGTGTTCGGATCACCCGAGATGATTAACTGGCCCAGATGTCCTCTTGTGGTTAAGTCGCTAAACTCGGACAGAGAAAAATCTATGGTTACCCAGATGCCAGTGTTCATGATGCTTTCACCCAAAGTAATTTCATCTTCGACATCGTCGCCGCTGCCACCCTCGTAAACACCATTGGCTCCAAAATCGACCAGCTTGATCTTGAATACTGACGGTGAAGATGTCGCATCCGGGGTCCAGACATTCATATGGAAATGAGTCATCGCGGAAGCATCAACTGTAGAAGTTCTGAATTCTATGCCGGCAAAGAGGAGGTCAGTGTATTTTTTCATGTTGTCAGAACCGATCATAAAGTCTTCGACATTAGCGACATCCCAGACCGCCGACCATGTGTCAACGGCCACGTTGGAATAGACGTCACTGAAGAGAGATATCACCAAGCCCGGGTCCTCGTCCGGCGCCGGGGCGGGTATATTCGGTGCCGTCTGCTGACCGGCATCGTAGAAATAGATATTGTCAATATAGACGGTTGAAAGATCACCCGAGATGATCAGTTGCCCCAGGTGCCCCCTGGTTATCAAACCGGAGAATGCCGCCAGCGGCAGATCAATGGAAACCCAGGCACCCGTAGCAAGGGCCGGGGAGGTGTTTTCATCAAAGACCAGCTCGTGTTCAAAATCATTTCCGCCGCCGAAAACACCGTCTGCCCCAAAATCAACCAGCTTGATTTTGAACTTGGCGGGTGACGCAGTCGAATTGGGCGTCCAGATGTCCATATGGAAGCGGGTCATGCCCGAGACATCTATCGTCGGATTCGCGAATTCGATTCCAGCGTATTGCATGTTTTCATACTTCTTAACATCGTCACTGCCTATCGTTTCATCGCTTACATCCGCCATGTCCCAGTCGGCCGACCAGGTGTCCACCGTAACATCAGTGTAGGCGTTGCTGAACAAAGAAATCGCGTCGGCTTCAGGAACTGTCGGTGTGGGAGCCGGAGTGGTAGGGGTAGCAGCCTGTCCGGCCACTTCCACAGTCACTGTCCCGGAGGCCTGGACTGTTCCCAGAGTAGCGGTCAGCTCGGAGGTTCCCACTCCAGCCGCGGTGATGGTACCGTTGTCAGCAACATTGACTACAGTCTCATTCGAGGACACGAATGTGAAGTATCCCTGCATTGCCGAGACCGTCTGAGAACTGCCGCCCACATCAAAAGTAACCGTAGCTTCCGTGATAGTGATCGTGTCGCTCACCTCAGCTTCGATTGTTCTGGTGGGAATAGCTGGCTGAGGATTGGAGATCGTGCCAAGTGTCTCAAAAATAATTTCGTCAAACCAGAGCTGATATCCGCTTCCGTTCTCCGGTCCTTCAGCAAAATAGAAAAGTCCCTTTTCCGTCGTTAGTTTATCGGAAAGCGGAATCGGTATAATATATTTTTGCCATTCTGTGGTCAGCGGCAAATTATTTACTTCGGCGGTGAATTTTGAAGTTCCGGTGTTATCATTGCCGATTCCGGCCACATTAAGAGTTGCGTTCATGCTGGCCTTGGCGTAAAACGTCAAAGCGTTATATTGGGTCAAATCACGAGCAATGCCAGCGGTAAAAGCGCCGCCGGCGTAGCTTCCCGAAGGATCGCCGACATTGGGGACTGTTACCTGTAAAGCTTGAGAACCGGTGTAGGTATTGACCTGATCTAAATCGACCGCATCAAGTTTGGAACCGGCAAATGCCTGAAAAGTGACGCTGCTTCCGAATTCATCCCTGAAGACAACCGCGTCAGTCGGAAACTGCACGGGCTCCAGAACCCTGTCATCATTGCAGCCAACCAATCCGACAATGACCATTATCGAAATGAAGGCCCCAAGATGAATCTTGCCTCTGGTGAACAACTATTATCTCCTTATTAAAGCTTTCAATGTTAGCGGACAAAGCGGTTGTTGACTGCGGCTTTGCCGCCAAAACACTTTGTTCGGTATGCGAACAAAGTAACAACAGAAACTGCTTTTGTCAACCCTTAAATTGTGAAAAAACTGGGTTCGGGCCGGAAAAAAGCAAAAAAGTCTCGCCGGGTTGGCGCTTGAAAGTTCATAACATATTCTCTAATAATATGTTACGCGAAACGCGTGAAAGGGGAGAGGCCGAATTCGCCGGCATAAAGAAAATTTCAGCTGGTGGCTCAAACTGTTCTGTATCAACAAGAAGTGGACAGGGTGGCTTTGTAATCGGGCGCTCTTTGGTGCCATCTTTAAACACGCTTTCGGGAAATTCGACGGATTTGAGATACATTGTTAACCGGTATTGTCTTTGTTACACCAACCCGAATTTGAAAGTTGTCCCGCTGGAATCTTATCGACCGGTTACCGGACATGAATTCTGACATGGGCTCCCGTTTCGTGGTGAGACAAGGGAACAGAGATGATCATCAGATAAAATACTGGCATCACCGATTATTATGTAAATTCTTTCATGAGAAGAATAAAGCTTAACCTTCAAGAAGCTGCTTTCAAAAATTGTACTTATCTAATATATTGTATTGTTCTTCTCAACTAATAGATGAATGATTCGGAGCGCTCATATGTACAATAAGACTGTTATGGTAATCGTATTTTGTTTCTTGGTTATTTTTATCGCCCCATCAGCACAAACCGATCAATTATTAAGCCATCCGGGTGTAACAATCGATGCCGAAAACTCCCCTGCATTTAATTGGAACAGCGAGGTTACCTATGCTTGCGATTATATTTGCGGTGATGCCAACGGCGACGGGAGCGTGAATATTTCCGATGCGGTGTTTATCATCAATTACGTTTTTGTCGGTGGCGATGCGCCATACCCGATTGAAGCTGCAGATGTAAATGGAGACGTAAGTTGCAATGTCAGTGACGCAGTTTTCATTATAAATCACGTTTTTATAGGGGGGCCCGCTCCGGCTGCGTGTCCATATTTGATAAACATCATAGATCTGCAACCGGGTGATGATACGGTCAATGGCACAGCGAACATACTGGATACAACAATGTTCCGGGTTGTTCTCTGGGCTAAAACTGACCGCTGGTATGTCCAACCTCTTGTTACGGAACCATATACATATATCCGGGGCGATGGTTCCTGGTCGAATTTCACTCATCCATGGGATCGGATGGTGGCGTTGCTGGTCGATTTAAGTTATGTGCCTGGGTCGACGAGAGACTATCATCCATCTATGGATCCTGGAGTAGTATGCTGGGATGAGTATCCGGACAAGTCGATAAAATATATCAATTGGAGCAACTATCGTTGGAGGATCAAGAACGCAGACCTCGTCGGTCCCGGTCCTAATTATTTTTCTGATGACGGTGCTAATGTTATGATTGACCAGGAGGATCGGCTGCACATGAAAATTGATTTTCGTGATAACAAATGGTATTGCGCTGAAGTAGTTCTTGATCATTCATTGGGCTACGGAATTTATTCATTCAAGCTTGATTCCAGGGTGGACAGCCTGGATTATAACACGATTTTTGCAGGTTTTATATATGAGACAATAAATGAGGAATTTGATATAGAGTTTTCTCAAAGATTAGCCGCCCCTTTCAACGCTCAATACGTAGCTCAGCCATGGTACACGCCCGGTAATATGGAATTTTTTAATATGCCCGGCAGCAGCCAGACCTCCCATTCTTTTGAATGGCGCCCGGATAAAATAGTCTTCAATAGCTGGAATGGTCACGCCGACATCCCGACACCAACTACTCTAATTCACACCTGGACCTATACCGGTGAAGATATTCCGCTACCCGGCAATGAAAGAATGATATTTAATCTTTACCTCTATGGCGGTGAAGCGCCTGTTCAGGGAGTAGAGGATGAAGTGATTATTACTTCATTCGGATATTCTAATAAGTGATTTTGTCGGGTTTTATCAAACCCTGACTTTTTATCAGGCTGCATGGCGTCCATTAGATTCTTAATTGATATTCTGGAGAACGCGCAGGGGAAACTGCAATTTGGCAAATTGTTCTTCAATTTCCTTCCCTGCCGCGCCGTTAGTTAATGAAACTCTGTCTTCTCCCGATATCATGCTCACCAAATTATCTCTCGATAAACTTGCCCGGTTATCGGAGTACTATCTCTATTCTATTGACTTTTCTTTCACGTATCTTATTTACTATTTCTCCACTCAAGGTTTCTGTATTGAATGTTTGTATATTTCCGTCTAAATCCACTATTTTCCATTCGACTGGCGTAACTCCAGCCTTGCCGTATGTATCTTTTAAGTCAATGTTGTGGTAGGTCACCAGGATTTTGCCAAGAAACATGAAGCTGAAGGTTCTGGCAGGCAAATCAACCTCCTGGCATTGATTTTCTTGAAAAACTCTTATTTTTCTTTCTTCATGAGTGAACAACCAGCCGGGAAGGGAAGGTGTAAGACAAAGCTGGAGTTTTCCTTTTGCATCAAGCCGAAAAGGTCTGGGACCTGATGCCAGTAAAAGCAAGATATGAATAAATTCGGCGGTTGCCCCGCTTAAGCGAGCGACGAATCCATTGCCATGGATGGACGGATCCGGGTGGGCGCTGCTGGCAATGAAAGAAGAATTTTCCAGAATACTTCTTCCATAAACAGCCGGGTCCAGGAAAGGTATGAACAGATTCTTGAAATCGCGATAGAAATCCTCATAGAGCCCATTGCGCAACAGCTCGAGCATGTATTTATATTCCATATGGAGCCAGATCGATTCGTTCTCAAGCCAGCCTGGTGAAAAAACCCTGGCCCGCCCGATTTCCATCGGTTCGTCTGCCAATGAGGTATTGACCTTATACATTTTCAATGGCTTATCATAAAGCCCGCTTTTTTTGACATTGGCAACGAACTTTGAAGCTTCTTCCTTCTCAGGATGACATCGCAGATAATGCACCGGCCCTTCCAGAAAAAGAGGCAGCGGGATCTTTTTGAACTTCAAAGGTCTTATGCACGAGTGCCCGCCTGCGTTGCATTTTAGTTTCTTCTCACCGCTGGAATCGGTGATTTCTATCTCTTCGTAATCTGTTACTTCGTAACGAAAATATGTGAAGATCGTATTGCTCTCCTTTTCATGGCTTTTTGCGATCCCCTCATTTAATTTACCCAGAGCAGCCTCGAAGAAATCTGTGATCTCGTTCAGTTCGACCGTTACCTCTCTGCCGCTTATTCCACGGCGGGTCATCTCACGGTAACGCTCTTTTGCTGCCGAAGCGGCATCCCAAAATTCATAGGGTGATATACGACGATCCAGAAGAACATGCAATTCATGCATGAACTCCTTCAGCTCATCAAAAAGCACAACTTTAACGTCACTCGCCTTATATTCGCTGATTTTTTCCAGAAGGAACAATATATTGCGCTTAATTTCCAGTGTTTCGCTGATGCTTGAACCGAATAGCCCGGGAAGGCCGTTCAGTGCGTCATACCAGCCCGGTTTTCCAGCTTCCATTTCCACGCCAACACCTTCGGGGTCCAGGGAGGCAAGTTTATTGACGATAAGACACAGGATTTTGCTGAATAGTGTTGTGTAATAGACATGACCTTTTCCGTGTTCAGTGCGGATCTTATTACGTTCAGATTTGCGTTTCTCGATCGATTTCGCTTTTTCTTCGTCAAACATCACAGCGCCGAGCTGCATCGCTTTGTCGTTCCAAAGAACGTATTTTTCGTCACGTCGCTGCACGATGTGCGGGTTATCATAAAACGAAAATATCTTTTCCTCGAACAGCAAGTTTGGAAATTTATCCGGGTAAACGGCCAGATAATTTTCCAGTAGATCCAGATTGTAGGTCCAATGATCGATCCAATAGCTTTCGCCGTAGTCGGTATTAGATATCCTGCGGCAGTGATCGAGAATTTCTCCAAGAAATATTTCTGAATCGACATTCAGCGTAATATCGTTTTCGTTGAAAAATGCCAGCAGTTCTCCGGGGGTAAACGACTCATCAATAAAAGAATTGACTGTCTGTAAATGTTCAGCCTGTATATATTTCTTCAAAACAGTTTGCAGCTTATCGAGGTCGTCAGCCGTAAAATAGATTTCTTTCAGGACGAGCGGATTAAAACCGTCAAGCTGGATCAAATTATAGAAGTACTCCACATTCTGTTTCCCGAGATCGGGGTTAAAGAGCAAATCGGAGCGGCGATTCTGGTTAATGTCTCGAAAATTCCCGTTCCCCTGGGAATAGGGAGTCGGCATTAGACTGAAATCATTATAGTCTCGTTCCATATCACCATGTTTGCGCGAATACAGGTAAAGAGTCTCATTATTCTTGCTTGAAGTCAAGGTAAACGGAAATCCGCCCCTCATGGAGTTATCGAGGAAATTCTGCCTGACATAGTGATCCAGGGCAGGCTCATTGGAGCAGATTAGATTATTTTGAGTTAATCTCTCTATCAGTTCGCGATTTTCATCTGCTTTCGATTCTATGTACTCGTGGCTGGCAATACTGGACACCATCTCGTTTAACTTATTCAGCGAGGGCGCATGGCCGATAATCGATAAGTATGTGTAAGTCTCTCCTGCCGGAATCGAAGTCGTGAATATACCCATAGCGCAGGGGAGTTGATTTTCCAGCATTTGATCCTTGCTTATCTCCTCAGGTGAGAACATAAAAAATCGCTCGGGATAACTGAAATCCGTTTGCCTACCGAAAATTCTACTGGGATCGACAATCGGGGTAATAATATTTGCACCGGACCCGAGGGTCTCGAAACCGAGGTAGAAATTTCCTTTCGAGATTCTCATGACATCGGGCCTGTCGGCCGGTTCCACTTTCGCTCTGAAAAACGGTACCCGGTTTTCGAGATTGCTCACCTCAACGAAAGCCTCGATCGTTCGTCTCATATTCTTCAGACCGAAATTATCGACGCCGTACGGAATTATCACGGGTAATCCGTCAAGCCCTTCCAGGCTGACCGTATCGTCTCCTGAATTGTGAATGCGCAGGATTCTGATAAGACCGGCATATTTATCCAGGGGTACAGTAAAAAAATCAACCGTAAATTTAAGATTTAGTGAATGATTTACTTCTTCAAGCGTTAAGCAAGACGGCGCGATAATCATTCGCTGGGTTCGGTTCAGGTGGCTGTCCCGGTAATTATTCTGGAATGGTTCATAATAACCGGCCGAGGAGTTACCGGACAGCTTTATAAATGTTCTGAATCCATGGCTGCTTGTAAGATTGTATGCCCGATTGGCAGGCAGGAACTCAAGGATGGCGTGGTCTTTGTCCTGGATCCCCATACCGGCGATACACTGTCCCCGATTCACATAAAAAACCCACATCGGTATTCCGTTTATGCCGGCAATACCGGGGAAAAAACTGGAGAAAGGTTTGGCGGAATTGTAATCGCCTATTACGAACTCCCCGGCTTCAGTCAAGCTGTATTTTGATTTATCACTTTCAGGATTCCTCATAGTAATACCTTTCCACTTATCTTGCAGATTTGCTCACATTCCGAACCTACTTAGCTCCACATATTCTTAAGGTACAGCCGGACGCCAAATATAAGAGACACTCCTGACCATTACAAACAAATTATTTTACTGCCGCATGCTGATGTCTTCAAAATTTACTTAACAGCATTTACTCTGTTTGAACCAATTATACTATTGTAATGCTGTCGTGGCGGATTGAAGCGACTGAATTGTTGTCGTGATTTGCAGACCAGGTGTTAAAATGGGGGAGGCGGGAAGAATTGAAGCTCATACTCGCGTTGTAGCACAAAGAGTTACACCCTATTCTGACCAAATCGTGACCGTTCTTAAACATTGGGGCCTGATTAGTAAATCAAATCCAGCACTCTTGTAATGCCTGTTCTGATGCTGTTTAAAAGCCGATCAACCTCAGGTTTGAGAAGCAGTTTAAAATCTGGATCGACTGCATTGAGTCGGTCCAGACGCTCCTCACCTATTAAATCACGCAGTCTTCGTTTGAATGGGTGATATCGGAATCCGTACTTATAACTGTGCTGGAACTGTCGCTTTTTCCGTTTACAAAGCTTCCTTAAATTCTTCAGAAATTCCAGGCGGCCGAACCGTTTTCGATAATCCACGGCAGGCATCTTAAAGTAATGGGGAATATAATTTTCCCAGTCAATATTACTTAGGAGTCGCTGACCATCGGGATATTTGAGAATTTCCATTCCTGCATTCGGATCAATGAAGAAAATAAATTCTCGGCCAGGAGGCAACAAGGGAAGATGTTTGTACCAACTATGACATTGTCGTAAATATTCAATGAAATTTTCGATCTGCTCGGAAGTAGGTCGGTTATATTTGCGAATTATCCTTTTATATTTTTTTAGAGTAAGTACTTCCATAAATATTTTGCCTACATGCTATCATAATAGCTATCCAGGAAACTCCTAAAGGCTGAGATGAATTCCTCCTCTAAACCAGCAAGTTTATTCGTCAGTGAGAAGTCCAGATTGAAATAGCCCTCAGCAGGATTTGATAATGTTTCGGCTATGTTATGTTCAAAATCAATATTTATTATCTTCTTGTTACATGGTTGAACTTCCTTCTTAATGAACTCAATAAACCGCTTTCGGAAATCCTGAAGCTTATCGGCTGCAGAGATGCAGACCGGAATTGTTTCATGAAAAGATAGTCCCGCGCAATTTATTTGTATCAGGTTGACCAGCCGGGCCATGGAGAAGAACTCTCGGAATCCTTGACCCAATATATACCCCTCTGCACACCAAGCTTGATCGGTCAGATGTCCGCACTCTGCACAGGCCACAGCCTGCAGGTCAAAAAATTCCATGACCGGTACTTTATAGGATACTTTCCCGCATTCTTCGCATTTTGTCTCCAGGCACATCTCCAATAATATTTCTCGTAAGTAGGGCCATAATTTATCCATGCATCCCAGATATATAGCAAGACGATGAAGAGCAGTCCGTGGCCAGGGTACTATAATCATATTAGTTATTCCGTCAAAGACAGAACAGTCTCTCTCTGGAAAGGAAAGCCAGCTATCTTTTCTATTCTTGAGATTTGAAAACAGGCTTTCATACTTAGCGGCATCCTCGGGGGAAGGAAATCTAAGAATATTTAAAAATAATTTGGTTCTTTCAGAATCCACTGGTTGTATCCAATTTATCGGAGCCGTGTCTGATACAAATGTCTGTAGCAGGGCTCTAATGCAGCCCAGGATATACTCTCGATCGTTGGAAGCGGCGAGCTCATCAGCCATATTCTGCGCTGTAGTGACTGTGTCACTTTGACAAGTGTCTCTCAGATGTGGCCATCTATATATCGTATGAATATATAAAGTCGCTTCCTGTTCGGGACATTGGTTTCTCGCAGCGGATATACAGGCATTACGTGCCTCCTCTTCCGATCTGATCAGGAAATAGTATCGCAGTCTCAGGTCCCACAGATCCGGATCGCTCCTTAATTCATCGTATTGCGGCTTGCTGAGCTCAGCAAAGAATTCATTCCAGCCTGTCTCATTTGCATCGAAGCTATTTCGAATTGATTCCAGGATTTCATCCAGGCGCTCAGTATGTTCCATGACCGATCCTATTTAAAGAGTCTAAAATCTATTATTCAATTCCGGTCCGTATTGAAAATCCAGATGGAATCCATAATAATCAAACTTCTCACAAGTCCACATGGCATAATCAGTCATCCTCTGCAGACATTTTGCCAGGTCGGGGAAGGGGTGGCCCTTCTGCATTCGCCAATTGCGGGAATCATTACATATAAGATCGGTGAGAAGGGTAGCCTCTCTCATTAGCCTGCGATGGCCCGATGGCAGTTGATGGACTGTCAAAGCTGCCGGAATGTTTTTCAGGGCCCAGGCAGACAAATTTGGAGCTGACCTCTTGTAGCGTCTGACAAACTCCATAAGTAGGGCATTTGCGTCCAGGCGACTCTGAGCTGCGAATATGTTCCCCAGTCTATCGACTACTTCACGACTCCGTGCATGGGCCATCTCACATAGATTACCGAGAGCTTCAAGATGCGGATGTTCTTCTTTTTTGAAACTCTGGTAAGATTGCCTGACTGCATCTTGAATGAGACTTCTCTGGCAGCGCTGCCAGAGAACGCCTGCGAAGAACACCCGGCGGGCTACCGAAAGACCCGTGTAATCGTCAGATGTGATGAAGCGCACTCCGCACAGACCTCGCCTGAAAAGCTCCCTGATAAACTGGTACCAATGTTCTGCTGCTTCTGATAAGGAGACACTTACACCCAGTATCTCAGGGCGGCCATTGATCCGGACCCCTGCCGCAACCAGAACCTCCGCGTTAACAATCGCATCTCTGTAGCGAACCTTCTCCCGTCTTGTACCCAATGCCAAATAAGGAGTCTCGCCCAGCCGTCTGTCGCGCCATCGTCCCAAAATTTCTTCCAATTCAAGAGTGTCGCCATATATATTTATTTTAGAATGGTAGAAGTTTACTCTCTTTTCGATATCTTCTTTTGATGGTACAGGAGTACCTTCAATGCAAGATTTTACATTTGCCTCAAACTCACGAGTATCATACTCATTCATGCCCTGTTGATGCGCTGCTTCGTGCAAGAGGGCATAACACATCTTGTTAAATTCGAGTTTGGCGCTGAGGAGAATGAAGTCCTTCTTATCATGAAAGTGTTTGAGATAAATTCCTGTAACACGAGCATATTCGTCTGTTATCTTTTCGGCGAATTCCCTATATTTTGAATTATACTTTTTGCCAGGAAATGTTACATAAAAGGCAATATGTGTATTCTCCAAGCCCCTCATAATCGTGTCGCTGATGAGACTACTTATCTTGTCGTAACTTGCTCTCCATATTCTTATTTGATTGAGCAAATCATTCTTTTTTGCTACCGCATATGAACTTCCCGGCATGAATATCCTTGCCTGATCGGCAGGTGCTACTTTGCATACCAATTTACTTAGTTTTTCTTCCAGTTCAGTCATATTTCTCGGGCTTGACTTTTATTCTGTTACAGCCTCTATTTCGACTCTCCGAATTTCTGTTCTATCTCGCTGGCCATGTCTTTAGCTTCTGAGAGCGCAAAATCTGATAGCATTTTCTCTCTATCCTGAGCGAACTTGCCTGCAATCTTGAGGATCCATCATAGACTCTCGAAACCGTTTCACGCGTTATTTCAAGTATAAGATCAGATTGCTCCTTCTGTCCTGCCTTCGCATACTCTATTGCAGTTTCGGCTAAGTCCTTATTGTCATTATGATTACTATCACTCATATCGTATACCGCTTTGAGATTTTAATGACCTCTTCAGCCTTTTATCTGGATTATAAAATGCTCAATAAATTAATGCAAGCAATATTTATGCCAATATCATATGCATTCTATGCCTCTAAGCGTATGCGGTACAAGGTATTGCGAATTGTTGAAATTTATGACTTTGTGTAACTCTTCGTATCAGAATAAGTTAGCAATATAAGCATTGTAATTATAAGTTGTGCAAAGAGTTATGACTTCTCAAAAATTAACAAATAGTACTTGACTGGATTGGCCGGCGTTGGGTATATTACAATCACGATAAATATTTGGATCGGATAGGGGTTGTCCAATTTGATCAATTATCTTCACAAATAGCAGTTCACTACTTCTGCTTCTACTACCAAGCAAGAAACTGTTTTTAATATAGATCTTTAAATATCACCTGGAACGACAGCTTGAAAGTCTCCAAACCTGAAAGTGTCGGTGTTGCCATGATGATTTCCTGGTACGACAAAAGAGTCATGAGCGCTATCATGATTGGCATGACATTTTCGACCTTAGCGATAATCATTGTAGCTTTCATCATAGAATCTCCTCCAATGCGTAAGACATCTGAAGTTTCCGAGAAAGAATTTGCAAGGATCGAATTGAAAGCGGATGAACCCCCCATGACTGTAATGCGCGAAACCTTTCTCGTTCAGACTAATGGTAGGGGAAGTGAAATGCTCTGGGTGGAATACGTAAAGAAGTCAAGGGTTTTGCCTTGCGATGGAGATTGTCCTGAAGGAGTAAAAAGCATTCTTATTGTGCCCATGATCAGAATCGATTTGCCCAACTCTGATCATCAAGGGCCGGAAAATAAAAATCCATCTTATTCTCGTACAACCTGCCAGCGTAAAATCCCTGAAATGATTAAGATACTTATGGGTTAAGGCTATAAGTCCACAGCAAAGAAATCCTGAGGAGTACCAAAAGTGAATATGGATAATGCATTTAAGGAGCTGAAGAGCATTTATATTCTGCCAAGATTGATTTAATTAACGAATCAGATCTGGTAGATTTCGTTAGCCGCTGGATTGAGGAATAATGACGTTGAATCGATTGGGACGTATAGAAAAACACTGGACTTAAAGTGGCAAATAAATTAAATTGTGAGCACTTTGAAAAAATAATGGTTTTTCAGTACGGCTATCTCCAGTTAAATATCACCACTGTCATGTGAGACTTTCGGACTGAAGGTGAGGCAGTCAATCGGTTCTGCTACGTATGTATTTGTCCTGACTTGCCTTGATTTGCTGGCCGGGAAAGATACTGGAGAGTCTGGCCCAGTGCTGAATATAGGCAGCTATCGAAAGTGCTGCTCAGTAGTTAATTGATTTTGACAAAGGAGTGCGAAATGGCGAAATTAGCCGAAATTGAGGGCATAGGTAAGAGCCTTTCCTCAAAGTTTGAAGAACAGGGAATAAGTACGGTAGAATCTCTACTGGAAAAGTGCTGCACGACCACCGGTCGTAAAGAAATTGCTGAAAAGACCGGCATCAGCGAGAAGCGTATTTTGCGCTGGGTCAACATGGCCGATCTGTTTCGTGTAAAGGGAATCGGCGAGGAGTATGCTGATTTGCTGGAAGCGGCTGGAGTGGATACTGTCCCTGAGCTGGCCCAGAGAAATGCCAAGAATCTCGCGGAGAGGATGGCTGCTGTGAATCAAGAGAAGAAGCTGGTCAGGGCAGTTCCCCCTGAGTCGCGGGTGAGTGAATGGATCGAACAGGCCAAGGTGCTGCCAAGGAAGGTCGAGTATTGAACAGACACTCTGACGCTATTAGATCTTTGATCAGTTTATTAATAAACGGTTTTGTGGGACCCGGACCTGCCGGGTTCCATCATTTATGGTTTACAGATGTAAGTATATACCAGGGGCCTGATCGGGATGGAAAATTACGAAAAATTGGGGGCCTTCTATCTGGGTCGTGAATATGATCTGGAGAAGAAGAGCCTTTCAGAGTATCCGCTACTTTATGATTCCAAGGACTTGACTACCCATGCCGTCTGCGTGGGCATGACCGGCAGCGGCAAGACGGGATTGTGCATCGGTCTTCTGGAGGAAGCCGTAATAGACGGAATTCCGGCGGTAATAATTGATCCGAAGGGGGATTTGGGCAATCTGATGCTGGCTTTTTCCGAGCTCAAGCCGGAGCAGTTTCTGCCCTGGGTCAATGCTGATGATGCCCGCACGAAAGGGGTGTCTGTTGAGGATTTTGCTGCGGCGCAAGCGGAGCTGTGGCGCAAGGGTCTGGCCGCTTGGGGCCAGGATGCGGAGAGGATCAGAAATTATAAAAATGCCGCTGAATTCAATATCTTTACGCCCGGGAGCACTGCCGGTGTTCCGGTTTCAATTCTGAAATCTTTTGCGGCGCCCTCGAAGGAAATACTGGAAGACAATGATCTGTTTCAGGAGAAAGTCAACACGACAGTCACCAGCCTGTTAAGCCTGATAGGTATCGATACTGATCCGCTGCAGAGCAAAGATCATATCCTGCTCTCCAGCATATTGAATCAGTTCTGGCTGCAGGGGCGGGACCTGAGTCTGGAGGAGTTCATAAGGTCGATCCAGGAACCGCCTGTGGAACGTATCGGGATCTTTGATCTGGAGTCGTTCTATCCGGCCGGGGAGCGCTTCGAACTGGCCATGAGGATTAATAACCTGATTGCCGCGCCCGGATTCTCATCCTGGCTGGAGGGAGTTCCGCTGGATATCGGGCAGATTTTGTATACACCCGAGGGCAGGCCGCGCGTTTCGATTTTTTCCATCGCTCATCTGAATGACAAAGAGCGGATGTTCTTTGTCTCACTGCTTCTGACCCAGATGCTGGGATGGGTTAGAACTCAGCCGGGGACCTCGAGTCTGCGGGCGATATTGTACATAGATGAGATTTTCGGATATATGCCGCCGGTAGCAAATCCGCCCTCAAAGCAGCCCCTGCTGACATTATTGAAACAGGCGCGCGCATTTGGTCTGGGAGTTGTCCTGGCAACCCAGAATCCCGTGGATCTGGACTATAAGGGCCTCTCCAACATCGGGACGTGGTTCATAGGCCGTTTGCAGACCGAGCGGGACAAGGAACGCATGCTGGATGGTCTGGAGGGGATTGGCGGGGAAAGTGCTATGCGTTTTGAACGCAGGCGCCTGGAACAGACCATATCATCGTTGGGGAAGAGAGTTTTCCTGATGAATAATGTTCATGAAGACGATCCCGTCATTTTTCAAACTCGCTGGGTACTATCCTACCTGCGGGGTCCTCTGACCCGTGATCAGATAAAGCAGTTGATGTCCTCCAGGAAGGATGAAATCGCTTTTGATAAAGGCGCTTCTGTATCCGGGGAAGCGGCGCGGCCAATTGAAGCCTCAAAAACAGAAAGAGAATTTCTGTCCAAGCCGATTTTAGGACCCGGCATCACAGAGCATTTTCTCACTGTCAATACACAGCCTCCGGCCGAATCGACGCTTTTCTATGAACCAGCTCTGATCTCCGACGCCACCTTGTTCTACGCAAATGCTAAAGCCGGGGTGGCCACTGAAAATAGAATATGCTGTCTCTGTGATATTCCTGAGGGAGCCGAAGCGCCGGATTGGGATACCGCTCGTATAATCAATGTGAAGGATCAACTTGATGACCTCGCATTCGACGATGGGGCCTCATTCGGCAGTATCCCGCAAACGATCAACCGTAAGCGAAGCTATTCCGTCTGGCAGAGCGCGTTCAAAAACTGGCTTTACAGGAGTCAACATCTGCAGCTTCTGAAAAGCCCTTCCCTGGGAATTATTTCGGGGCCGGATGAAAGCGAGCGGGATTTCCGCATCCGCCTGCAGCACAGTGCTCACGAAAAGCGCGATGCGGCGATCGAGAAGTTGCGAAAAAAATATGCCACAAAGCTTGCGACCCTGGAGAACAGCCTTCTGCGAGCCCGTCAAGCTGTGGAACGCGAAAAGGAGCAGGCCCGCCACAGCAAGGTCAATGCAGCTGTCTCCTTCGGCACGACCTTACTGTCAACTGTTTTGGGGCGCAAAAAGGTCAGCAGCTCTACTCTTGGTAGAGCCTCAACGACTGCGACCCGGACCAGCCGTATGATGAAGGATCATGGCGATATCAAGCGCGCGCAAGAGAAGTTAGAGGATATTGAGCGGCGTTACCATGAGCTGGAGGACCTGATGCAGCAAGAAATTGAAAACATCAGGAGCAGTATGGATCCTGCCAGGGAAGAATTTGAGAAAGTAATGATCAAGCCGAGAAAAAGCGATATCGCCATAAATATGTTTTCGCTAGCCTGGATACCACACTGGATCGGCCAGCAAAACAGGAAAATACAAGCCTGGAAAGACTGAATAGAGTTTCCGCGGGTATGTGAGATTTCCAGGACCATAACCCCTCTGCCGGAAGTGCTAAAATCACGGCTGTGGTTATTTTCTGATAATTTTATGGAATACTGGTATCGGAGCCCTGGCCAAGACAGGTCGTAGTTGCAGATATTGATAATGAAGGAAAGAATGATCTATTGTCTGCAGAATATCACTACTATAGCTGTTCTATTTTAAAGAAAGATGGAAGCGGTAGTTTCTTGACCCAAGAAATTCATTTGCGGGGCCATAATCCAACACGCATCTTGCCGGTTGATTTATATGGCGATAATTGTCTCGATGTTGCAGCTTTAAATAATGGGGGAGGCGTATGTATCGGTATGGCTGAATGACGGGACTGGTACACTGCATAATCGCCAAGATTATGGCGTAGGCCCCGCACCTGTGCAAATAATATCAGCTGACTTGAATGGTGGTGGCCATCTTGATATATCTCTGTTAATAGTGATTTCACAATTATGGAGTATCTGATCAAAGAGGTGGGGGGACAAGACTTCGGCCGGGCACTTGATAGCTGCTGAAAGCCGCAATGTATTGGTTAATTTGGACAGCGTATGACTTTTTTCCCAATACGACAGGCGCGCCGGGCTTGACTGTCCCGTTAACCTGGCCATGCCCGAGGCCGGAGGCCGCGTTTGACGCGGTTCCTCCGGATCTGGTTAGCTTTTTGAGAAGATTGGAGAACCTTCGAACTGACAAAGTATTCCAGGGAGACACTCAGGCAAGGACCGGTTATTATGAGAGCAAAATCTCCGTTCTCCGCTACGAATAAAAAATTTGTTTAACATGGAGCCACATCGGATTCTCGATTGAACATTAAGACTATGTTCGTCTCCGGCTTTCGCGAATACGCCGAATGCATCCTGAGCATCGAATGCGATATTCGAGTTGGTGTGTATGTATGGCACGGCTAAATCGGAGTTTAGTTTGCGAGCTATGCACACAACATACTTGAGCGAATGTTCAGCCGGCTGTGATCCTGCTACGGAAACCAGTACTTTCATAGTTGATTCTCTTGCCCTGTAAACTGTCTGCCGTCACAATCTACGGTAACCACTGGAGACCCAGCACCAGCCTGTTGAAGTCGAACAGGTCGATTATCTGATGCTCGATGAACATGCCGGGCGAACCTATGCCTCGGAGCAAGCCTGTTTCCCCGAAGTCTATTCTGACTCCGTACGTCAAGTTGAACACAGCATCTGTGCCTTTATCCGAGATATCTTTGCTAAGACCCAGCACACCGAGTCCCATGCGGGCATAGGGAACGAGAATATAATCGCCCGCCTCGATGTCGGTAATATCATACTGGGCATTCATAACGGCCATAACGGAAACTCCTCCGCCACCCAACCCCAGTGCAAACTCCGGAACCAGCCGCAACCGTTCTTCCCTGGAAGTAATCGGTCCAAAGTCCAGGCGGCCCCCAAGCACGAATTGTTTAGGTCTTTCCAACCCGAAGCCGAAATATGCGGTCGGCCGGAGATCGACGAAGTTATTTTTCTCGGAAGCTTCACGGACATCAAGACCGGATACGGGAGCAGTCGGCTTTTCTTCCACCGTGTCGCTTACAGCAACATACTGTGTATCCGGTTTTACAGTAATAATAGAAGGCGTTTCGCTTTCGATCACATGCGTGGAGGGGGCAGGCTGCGTCAAGATTACGGTAGGAGTCTCAGCTTCTCTGTCCTCCTGACGCTCATCGTACCGTTCCATGAACTCTTCCATGGCTTGCTGAAACTCTTCCTGGCTTTTGGTCTGTCTGACGATCTCAAGCTGGAGCTGATCTCGAAGCCGGGCTGAATCGAGAGCGGCGCGTTGGGATGTTATCGAATCCATGCGAGCCGTCAATTCGGCCATCATATTCTGAAGGTCATCCTGAGTGATGTCTTTCTCTGTTTCTCCCTGCCTTGCTGCCAGTTCGGCTGCTACCTGTTCAGCAATGGCCTTCTGAATCCGCTGCTCCGAGACAGTATCCGGTGCCGGTTCGACGGCATGGGCCTGCACACTCAGCAGCGAATCGAGCCGCCTGCGTTCCTGCTCTGAAGCCTCCAGCTCTCTCTTCAGTGCAGTAACAACAGAATCGTCGGCAACCGCTGTGTCGGTTGTCATAGTATCCTGCCTGGACGCCTGCTCCTCAAGCATTGCACTTATATCTGACCTGAGGGCATTCATCAGCGAATCCAGTTCACTCCGCGAAACCGGGGGCGGGGCCTGTTCTGTCCGTGGTACGGCGGGAGCCGATAGAGCCGTGTCCGGCGGAACCGGTGCTGCAGGCACGCTCGTTGTATCGGATGGCTCAGCTTCAGGGGCCACGATTTCCGGACCGGAGCTATCTACCTGAATCTCCGGTTGCGGGACAAGAATCTCCTTTACGGTTTTCTCGACATCATGAGAGGGCTCCCCGTAGCGTATATATATTTCACCTTCAAGCGGCACCGGGATGACGATTTTCTCATCTGAAATGTAACCGCGCTGGCTTACATCGGTAACATCCTGACTTTTTTCAACTGTCGTATCGACGGGTTCCTGTTCAGGGGCCAAAAGTGCCGCAGTGTCTTCCTGTGCCTCAACCCGGGGAGTGCTGTATTCGGCAGGCATGACTTCCGGCGCTTTCGGTTTTTCAGCCCTGCCGCGGCCCCCGATGCCGAATACGAGTCCGCCCGAGAAAAGCCAGTTATGGCTGATTTCATCAACGCCGGAAACTTCCTCAAGGTGCTGTTTGTCATACATGAGATCGCGGACACTGATGTTGAGCTGCATGCCCCGGAAAACCTCAGCGCGAACACCGGCTCCCAGGATGAATGCGGTTCTGTCATCCGGCCCGAGGCTGTCGGAATCGATAAAACCTGAGCGGAAATCGAGCTGGCCAACTCCGATGATTACATGCGGCTGTGGTCCGGTCTTGGAGGCCAGACTGAAGCGTGCTTCCCCGCCATAGCTTTGGAGCGGCCGGGTGTCGGAGAGGTCGGACTCCAGGGCGTGCCAGTAGTACAGTCCCCAGCCGACCCAGGGATTGAGCTCTCCTCCGATACGAGCGCCGCCCACAGTTACAATCCCCAGTTGTGAATCATCAAAGTCAAGCCTTCCCAGCAATGGTTCAAGTTCCAGGGCTGAAAACGGGCGGAGTTTCTCATCAGATTTTGGTGCGCCAAAGCGACTCTGGCCTATGGCGTAGTCGAGACTGAGTCCAATCGAGAAGTTGTTGCGGATTTTATCGGCATCCGGGTCGGCAGGATACTGCCCGCTTGTGACACCTCCCGGTGCCAGCGAGTACCTGTCGAGACGAAAGCGGTTCATCTCCACCCAGGCCCGGGTTCGCAACCGACTTGAGAATATGAAATCAAGTCCTGCGCCAATCCTCACATCGATCTCCTCAACATTTTCTCCGGATTCAGGCTCGAACCGGATAACACCCCCGCCTGCTTTCACAAAGGGCGCGAACCGGCCGGAAGGTAATTTGATGATCAGGTCGCCACCATACCGTCTCACTTTGACCCGCTGATCGCTGACGGCGAGGCCAGCGGTATCGAGCAGTCCAGTTTCGGAAAATTCGGTCCAGAGATTTCCGCTGGTCACGTAAAATGCCTCCAGGCCAATCAGTGCACCGAAGTCTATTCCGAGTTTGCCACCGTATAATAATCCGTTTTTCAGGTTCAGGTCGCTGTTCCATGCGATCCCGGTGACGACCGGTGAGAGAGAATATCTTACCTCCTGCCAGCTATTAGTCTGGGAAAATGCCGGAGGTAATAGCAAAAACGATATTATCATGCCGATCAAGGCGAATCTGCATAATTTTCCAATTTGCAGCGGGGATTTTCTCCCGGTTGAATCCCCATTAGTACATTTAAAGTATATAGTTTTTTCCATAAGAAAATACTGTCTCCCTTCGATCTTCACTTTATCGTACAAATTCTTGGTCTAAGATGACACAAAGCCTGTCAAATCATTTACATTTTTATCTCGACCGTCTGAGAACTCGATTTGGATCTCGTCCCCAGCATGATGCCGAACAGTATCCTCAGTTCCGGCAGGTCTCCAAAGCCAAAGCGGGTTTCCAGATTGTATTCATGTTCGCTTCCCATCGGAAATGTCAGACCGGCCAGGATATTGAGCCCAATCTCGGTGTCGCTCCCGTTGTCGCTAAAATCCAGAACCGCCACCGACATTCCCGTGCCCGCATACAGGCTGGCAGGGCTGCCTGGCGGAGAAAACGACAAAACTCGGAAGTCAGCGTTAAAGAGGTATGTCGTCATGTCATCGCCGAATCCCAGATCAATACTGGGGGCGAAGCGCATAAATCCGAGCGTTTCCCCCAGAACCGCCTGGGCCCCGAAGACAAACTGATCCGGATTAGTACCGTATCCGGCACGCAGCCCAAAACCCTTGGCGGCATCACTTTCATTTGACTGTGACCATCCAGCGCCCGCAAGAATGCAGACGCACATGGCGATCAGCAAACTCGTTTTAACAAATTTCATATTCTCACCTTTCTTATTGTTGTTTCCTTTCTTCTTCTATATTAACTCCCTTATCAAATTCGCTATGAACAGCGGGGAGACAACAGGTCACCATGCTCTCTTCAAGTTGCATATTCCGGGGAATTGAGGTAGAATCCATTTACAGAGGGCTGCGTTACTTCCTGAGTAATTTAACCCGAGCTTCCCTTTTGCACCTTTTTGTATCTCTGAACAAATACCAAACCTTCTATATAACTAATTTGTACCTCCGAGGCAAGCGTTTTTTGTCACAACACACTGAACCTACTGGGTATCGATATCTTCGGTCAGCCACCATTGGGGATTTCGATTGCGTTTATCGATCAGATTCAGGCAGGTGTTCACAGTTATTATGTAAAGCCAGGTCGAAAATGAGGATTTCATCCCGAACTTACCGATGCTCCTGTATACCTTTAGAAATATCTCCTGTGTCATATCTTTCGCATCTTCAGAGTTGCCAAGCATGGACTCGGCTTTTAGTTGAACCCGCCTCTGATATCGCTCCATCAATACCCGGAAGGACCGCGTTTCGTAGGGTAGCTCATATTTGCAGTTCAGGACCAATTCCTCATCGCAAAGCTGAGACAGGCCCCTGGCTGCTTCATTTGTCTGAAAGTATAGACTCATAGTGTCGCTGTTTTGTCACAATGCCGTTTTACCTTACACGAGAGATTTCCATTTCTCGCCGGATTGACTCGCTGGGCAGCCGCCGAAACATTGTTTCTATTTGCGCGAAAAGTACTTGCAGCTCCCCGCAAGACTGTGCAAGAGGTCGAAGCTGAATAATCGGACCCATGATATCAATATGGATGATTCTTGTATACATATACTCCACCACAAATCAGGCAAACATAAATATGGCCATTTATTCAAATCACCGTCAACAACAAATGATGGAAGTCTCCTGTCCGGTCTCTGACACGGTCACAGATAAAGGTGTTTATTTGTCTCACGGTTTTAATTTGAACTGCTCGATTGTTTGTACGATATCACAAGAAGGTGGTGACCAACTGCCGAGATTTATCCTCAGTTATTCGGTCATAGCCGGTGAGTTTTAGGCTCTGTAAAATTCTGAACGGCGTAAGCCATATCATATTTCACCGGTAATATTAAGAAGCCGGCGATGTTGCCACCGCCGGCTTTTATTATGGACATCTTCCGGCTGCTATAGCCCCAAAGCCGGAAGTATCCAACCCCTTTCGGGGAACTATTTCATAAGCACCATTTTCATTGTCTTTGTGAGTTCTCCTGCTGTCAGCCTGTAGAAATAAATGCCCGAGGCCACCTGATGGCCGTTAGCGCCTCTGCTATTCCATTTCACTATGTATGAACCGGCATCCTTATAACCCTCAACTAGCGTGGCCACTTTTTGACCTTTTATGTTGTAAATATCCAGGGTAACATTGCAGGCTTCAGGGATGTTGTAACTGATTTCAGTTTCAGGATTGAAGGGATTGGGATAGTTCTGACCGAGTGAGAATGTCTCAGGCATTTCTGATGAGCGTGCAAATATGTCAGCCATCTCATCTTTGGCCCGAATCAAGACGCAATCAGTTCCCTCAATTTCAGTGCCATCATAGAGCTGCCCAGTTATGGTCAAGGCAATTATATCGCCGTCATAGACCTCTCCCAGAGCATTGACAATAGCTTCTTTATCGAACTTCAGCGTTAAATCCATGTAACCGTCACCGTCAAGATCATTGCATTCGCATTCTTCGGCATCTGGACCGACCGGAGTACCGACATCCTCCAGGCTCCACCGTAATATCGGCACGCCTTCAAGCAGAAGAGTGGAGGGATCGATTTGAGAAACATCAAAGTCAGCCGTACCTAATATGGCGACCGATATCACAGCTTTGGGCCTGCGATCAACATCACTGATTAGCTTAGCAAATGTATTGTCAGCAGCTAACGCCTGAGTCTGATAAGGCTTCACATTCAAAGCATTCGGACAGGAGCCGGGTTTGATGTCAAGGTTAACCAAAACAGGCGTATCAATTAAGAAGATTTCCATGTATCCGCTACTTGTCGATTGGGCATAACCGATGCAAAGCTCCGGTCTGGAGTCATTATTAACGTCGCCGAAGCATGATGTTTCAGGGATATGCACACCATCACGCTGCCAAATCAAAGATTGGGATTGGCCATCGATAATGCAGATATAACCTGACCAGGTATTATCAGCCACACCAGCCACGATTTCATCGATCTGATCGCCATCCACATCACCTAGAGCGATTGGGCCAACACCGTAAAAAGGTTGCGGGGGCAGAGTATATGACCATTTTTCTAACCAGTCAGCATCATACACCTTAATCTGCTTGGCATCCCCGACCGAAAGTCCGTAAGCATGCCCGATTATATACTCATCAAGGCCGTCACCATCAACATCACCAACAGTAGCGGTGCGGAAGAATCCTGCTTCTCCCCAAACATTTTCCAATTCATGAGTAATTCCATCCAGAACATAGACATTAGAGCTCTGCGTTACGTTATAATCAATCGCCCCGTATACAATCTCGAGAGCCGGGTCGCCATCCAGGTTGCAGACAGTGGAACGCTCTGCAAATGTAAAATGTGTAGGCAAAAAGGCGTCATATTCGATTGCATGGGTTATACCGTCAAAAATGATGGTTCTGCCATAATCTTGAAGTGTCGGTGCCTTCCAGACACCAACGAAGATATCCTTCGTTCCATCCAGATCGAAATCCGCAACATGAAGACTGGATATCGAGCCAACATTCTCACTCTCCCATTCGAGTGCGTACGTCTGCCCATCATACACATAAACGTAACCCTGTCCACCAAGCTCAACCCAACTTCCAGAACCGACTATAAGTTCGACAATTCCATCATTGTCCACATCTTCCGCCTCGATTTGATTGGGATAACCGAGAGGCAGCCAGATCTCGTCCTCCAAAGTCTGGCTGATGCCATCATAGATTCGGATCAAACTTGTTGAACCGTATCCGATTTCCATTCCTACAATAGTCTCCTTGAATCCGTCCATATTGATATCCGCGACTACTATGTCCTGGACTATCCCGATATTTCCAGTGCTCCAATACATAGTCAGATCCACGGCATAGGCTACGGAAAAGACGAACATGGAAATCAGAAGAAATAACAAGATGCGCTTAATTGAAGAGCGTTTCATAAGGCCTCCTTATTTGGAATATTCATTGATTTCGAAATAGAAATAGTAACCGAAAGTTGAAATTGTAGAAAAATCCCGTGGATATTTCTTGAGGGAAGTCTAAGAACTTAGGGGTTTTGCTCGTAGTAGTCAATCCCAGTGGCTAGGTGATGGACTATAGAATCACCATAATAGACAATAACTTCACTCTTAAGGGAGTCGAAAAGTCGATTGAAGTTTCGGATTTGAGGCCGTCCTGCCTTTTCTAAGAGCTTGTTTACTAATGTCTTTGCGCCATAATTGGGATATACTCTAATAGGAATGAGATTGCTGTCTAAATCAAAAAAAATCAATGGTCCTTTATTAGGGAAGGGATTATATTGCCTCCCATTTTCAAAAGTCAAAAGATACCCCTCTGCTACGGTGATTTCAATTGTTCGGTTTTCCTCGTTATATTTTATTTCTGGAATTGAGGTCAATACCTCGGGCTGCTCTGATAAAGGTGTTTCCGGCAGATGAATATATGCTACTTGACTACCTCTTTCTAATCCTGACAATATGAATAAGGAATCATGATAGGGAGGGCAAACACCACTCAGATCAAGCGGATTTAAAAATACTACACCAGAGCCACAATAAGCATTGTTAGGACCCGACATGCAAATCTCTTTTTGGCCATCTTTATCCAAGTCTATATTGATATTGTGATGATACCCAAAAAAGCCAGGGACTATATAGGGACCCGCAACGCTATCGCCTTTCAGATCGTATACATTAACTTGCGCTCTTGCCGGTTCGGACGCATATGCAGTCAAAATGATATAGGGAATTCCAGACTTGTCTTCAAAGAGTTTAATTGAAGGACTCAGGTAGTGAAGATTCTCAGGCCATGATTGATATTCCATGTCTCCTGGGTATGAAGTTCTTCGATAAGGCGGTCTCTGCCACTCCAATTTGCCTTTCTCGCTGTAAAATTGCCAGATCCTTGCCTCACTTTGATAATATGGAATAAAGAATAACTCCTCCCGCCCATTTCCGTTTTTGTCTACCGGCAGGAAATGTTTATAGGCTTCGTTTAAGTTCTCATATTTCTTTCTGGTCAGAGTTTGAGACAATTTTTGTGAATCCCAGATTCTCTGTCCCTTTGAATTTACAGTCTGGAATTGATTTCCAATTACATTTATTCCAGCAATGTGCCAATCGAAGCAGGGTGATAGCCTTGGGTCAATCTGAATGGCGGTAAAGGCAGCCAATATGACCACCAATATTCCCAAAATCGGCACTTGCACCTTGGCCATACGGCTATACTTTCGAGTGCCTCTGCTGACACGATTCAGGAGGCAGACTTTTTCCGTGATGATAATATTGCGGTTGCAGAGGGCCTCGCTGAGCCATTCAAGAGGAATCAATTTAAGCTGGCGCTTGGGATATTGCTGTCTCAGGGAATC
>Ga0209205_1000043_pt1 | contig 42917 bp, 30 predicted proteins | sample ZodSprso05mmetaG_FD_184133 | JGI IMG/M metagenome (GOLD analysis project Ga0209205, IMG submission 184133) | Hot spring sediment microbial communities from Zodletone spring, Oklahoma to study Microbial Dark Matter (Phase II) - Zodletone Spring... ... | reverse complement strand
CTGTTAATGCTGGTCATTGTGATCGGTGGGATCGTAGCGGGATATTTCACCGCCACGGAAGCATCGGCCGTGGCTGTCCTGTACGCACTGATACTCGCCCTGATCTACAAGGAGATCACCATGAAGGACTTGCCCTCCATCATTCTCACATCCATCAGGACCACCTGCATCGTGCTGTTGCTTGTGGCCACCAGCCTGGGTATGTCATGGATCATGTCCTACGAGAATATTCCCCAGAATGTCAGTGAAGGATTGCTGAACCTGAGTGACAATCCGTATATCATCCTTCTCATCATCAACCTGATCCTGCTTTTCGTAGGGATATTCATGGACATGACGCCGGCCATCCTGATCTTTACCCCCATCTTCCTGCCCATCGTTACCTCCCAACTGGGTATAGACCCCATCCATTTCGGGATCATCATGGTGCTGAACCTCTGCGTGGGCCTGTGTACCCCGCCCGTGGGATCGGTCCTGTTTATCGGTTGCAGCGTGGCAAACCTGAAGATCGAGCAGGTGATAAAACCCCTGCTTCCCATGTTCATCATCATGATCGTGGTTTTGCTGCTGGTCACCTACATCCCCTCACTCAGCCTCTGGCTCCCCAATTTGCTTATTAAATAGGACCCTTAACTGGAATGCCACAGAATAAATCATTATTTTTAGGATCCGAGAACTGCAGGTAAACCTTCAGCCCAGATGACCGCTCCCTTGCAAATATCCCTTTCCGGAGCATTTACAAACTGGCTTCCCTGGTTGTTGACAACCCTTGCCGTGGCCGGTTTTGTATTTCTCGCTGTTATTCTTGTGCGCCAGTACCATATGTTCAGGCAATTCGACAGAAAACACTTCTTCAGGCACATCAAGCAGATCAAATTGCTGTACACACTCATCGACAGTATGCCGGACTGGATTTACGTCAAGGATAGAAAGAGCCGTTTCATCCTGACCAACAAGCACCTGGCAGCATCTCACGGAATCAGGAGCCCGGATGAAATGATCGGGAAAACCGATTTTGATTATTATCCCGAATCACTTGCCCGCACCTTCTTTTCGGATGAACAGGCCATCATGAAAGACGGAAAACCCATTGTAAACAAGGAAGAAGTCCTTACCGGCCAGAAAGAAGGCGATGTGGTGCTTTCAACCACCAAGATCCCGGTCAGGAACAAAAGGGATCAGGTGGTGGGAATTGTGGGTATCGGCCGGGATATCACCAGGCAGAAACACGTGGAAGAGCGTTTGAAACAACTTTCACAGGTGGCAAGTTCCACCGAGAACGTGGTGGTCATCATGGACGGGAGCGGGAATCTCGAATGGGTTAACCGGGGATTCGAGGAGAAATATGGCTGTTCGCTGGAGGAATTTGTAAAGAAAAACGGCAGGAACCTCCGGGCCTGCTCATCCAATGAAAATATCGGCGAGATACTGAATGAGATTATTGTGACGGGCAGGTCACAATCCTACAGTTCCCGTGCCAGGGACCGCTTCGGAAACGATGTCTGGTACCAGTCCAATATCACACCGGTCATCGATGACCAGGGAAAAGTAAGTTCGCTGGTCCTCATCGATTCCGACATAACCGGCCTGAAGAAAGCAGATCTGCAAATCAAACAGCAGAAATATGAACTGGAGGCCCAGCGTGACCAGCTGAGGAAACTGAATGCAAGAAAAGATAAGCTCTTCTCCATCATTGCCCACGACCTGAAAAATCCTTTTCAGGCCATCATCGGATTCTCCGAACTTCTAAAAAGCGAATACAACCGGATGGACCAGGAACGGGTGCGTGAATACATGGAACTCATCCATGACTCTTCGAGCTCCGCATACGAGCTTCTTTTCAACCTGCTGGAATGGGCAAGGGCACAGACCGGGGCCATCAGGGTCAGTCCCGGTCCTGTTTGCATCAAAGAACTGATCCCAGATATCATTGACCTCAATGCCCTGCATATGAAAGAGAAACAGGTACGGTCTGAGAATCTCGTGGATGAGAAGATCGTCGCATTTGCCGACAGGAATATGGTTCATACGATCCTCAGGAACCTGACGAGCAACGCGATCAAATATACCCCCTCCGGTGGAAAGGTCACTTTGGATGCATCGGAGAAAAACGGATCAGTGGAAGTCAGTGTGTCTGATACCGGTGTGGGAATTTCCGAGGAGAAGATCAAAACGCTTTTCTCCCTGGAAAAAGGGAAGAGTACCGCGGGCACGGCAGGAGAAACCGGGACCGGCCTGGGACTGCTGGTGTGCGAGGAATTCCTGAGTCTGAACCGGGGAAAGATCCGTGTAACGAGTCAGCCGGGAAGAGGCTCCACCTTTACCATCACCTTGCCCGCTGCACCATCCGCTTCCAGCCAGTAAGCGTATTTCTTACGTTAACTTTGTTTTTCGTTTTTTTCTTTCATACATTAGCTGCATGAGCACCGCGGGCAGTTCTGCAGAAAAAAGCTCGGCCAGGTCCATCAATCCCCATATCTCGGTCGATTGTGTGATCTTCGGATTCAGCACCAACCAGCTGAAGGTGCTCCTCATTGAAAGAGAATATACCGATGAATCGGGGAACCGCCATCGTGACCTCAAACTGCCCGGCGATTTTATTACTCCGGATGAACACCTGGACCGGGCAGCTGCCCGGATCCTGGAAGAACTGACCGGTCTTCATGACATCTATCTGAGACAGTTCGAAGTATTCGGTCATCCCAACAGGATTTCCAGGAAAATTGATCTGGACTGGCTGCTGGAAACAACGGGACTTCAAATTCACCGGGTGGTGACCACTGCCTATTATGCCCTGATCAACATCTCGGAAAGCAACCGCGATTTTGCCATCAAGAACAATGCCAGGTGGATCCATATCAGCCGTATCCCACCCCTCGCATTCGATCACCTTGAGATCATCCGGAGAGGGCTGAAACATCTTCAGGAGGCGCTCCGGAACGAACCTGTCGGATTTGAACTGCTGCCCGCCAAGTTCACCATCAGACAGTTGCAGACCCTGTATGAGGTCATCCTGGACTGCAAGCTCGACAACCGCAATTTCAGGAAGAAAGTGCTGGGAACCAGGTACCTGGTCCAGCTGGACGAAAAACAGGCAGGCGTACCTCACAAGCCGGCTTACTTTTACCGGTTTGACAGAAACACGTACATGCGTGACAGAAAGGATTATATAGGATTTAATTTTTAAACGTTAATTCTCGGATAAAATGTACTTACTGGGTTATGATGTAGGAAGTTCTTCTGTGAAAGCGAGTCTGGTGGATGCGAATACCGGTCGCAGCGCAGCTACTGCCTTTCATCCGAAAAAAGAAATGAAGATCGACGCCCCCAGGGCCGGCTGGGCAGAACAGGACCCGGAACAATGGTGGGCCAACCTGATCCTCGCTACCACCGATGTGCTGCAGTCAGCCGAAATTGATCCTTCATCCATCAGTGCCATCGGCATCTCCTACCAGATGCACGGACTGGTCATGGTGGACAAGAAACATCAGGTGCTCCGCCCCTCCATCATCTGGTGCGACAGCAGGGCCGTCCCTTTCGGGGAACACGCCATGCAGTCCGTCGGGGAGGAAAAATGCCTCACCCATTTGCTTAACTCCCCCGGAAATTTTACAGCTTCAAAGCTGAGCTGGGTGATCATGAATGAACCCGCGATCTATGAAAAAGCATACAAGATCATGCTTCCTGGTGATTACATCGCCATGAAGCTCACAGGCGAGATCAACACCACGATCTCAGGGCTTTCGGAAGGCATCATGTGGGATTTTAAAAACAACTCCATCGCTGATTTTCTGCTTGAATATTACGGCATTCACCGGCATCTGATCCCGGAGATCGTCCCAACATTCTCTGAACAGGGCCGCCTGTCGGCCGGAGCTGCAGAGGAACTCGGACTGGTTCCCGGGATACAGGTCTCTTACAGGGCAGGTGACCAGCCGAACAATGCCTTTTCTCTGAATGTGCTGAATCCCGGGGAGATCGCGGCTACCGCAGGCACCTCAGGTGTTGTATACGGAGTAAGCGATGAGGTGAAGTATGATCCCCGAAGCCGCGTTAACACCTTTGCCCATGTGAATCACAGCCAGGAACTGAACCGCCTGGGTGTTCTGCTCTGCATCAATGGCTCCGGTATCCAGTACTCATGGCTCAAACAGCACCTGTCTGCTCCTGAAATGAATTATCCCGCATTGAATGACCTGGCCATGGAAGCACCCATCGGTTCTGAGGGACTGACCATGCTTCCTTTCGGGAACGGGGCCGAAAGGATGCTGGGCAACCTGAATGTGGGCGGCACAATCCGCCATATCAATTTCAATATGCACGGAGCATCCCACCTGGTCAGGGCCGCACAGGAAGGAGTCGTTTTCGCCATGCATTACGGCATGCAGGTCATGAAGGAGATCGGGATCCATCCCAGGGTGATCCGGGCGGGACTGGCCAATATGTTCCTGAGCCCGGTCTTCAGGGATACCCTGGCCGGAATATCAGGGGCCACCATTGAACTCTACGACACGGACGGCTCAATCGGAGCTGCCAACGGAGCCGGAATCGGGTCCGGTATTTTCGGATCTTTCGAGGAAGCTTTTGAAAACCTCAACAAGATGATGGTTGTGGAACCGGATGAAAAACATGCAGGTGCATACCGGGAGGCCTACCATCGCTGGCTGGACATCCTCCAGGAATGCCTTGACATCAAATAATCATGAACCATAAATTATACGGAAAATGGAATATGTAACAGGAAAAAAAGAGTTTTTCCCGGGTATCGGGAGAATCAGGTATGAAGGCAGGAAATCGGACAATCCGCTGGCCTTTAAATTCTATGACGAGAATAGGGTGGTTGCCGGAAAAACCATGAAAGAGCATCTGCGTTTTGCCGTGGCTTACTGGCATACCTTCTGCGGAACCGGACTGGACCCTTTCGGTCCGGGGACAAAAGATTTTCCCTGGGATCAGGGCAGCAATGACATTGAAAAGGCAAAGAACAAAATGGACGCGGCTTTTGAGTTTATCACAAAGCTGGGGGTGCCCTATTTCTGCTTCCATGATGTGGACCTTGTGACTGAAGGGGCATCGGTGAAGGAATACGAATCCAATTTGTCCACCATGGTGGAATATGCCAGGCAGAAAATGGCCGGTTCAGGTGTTAAGCTGCTCTGGGGAACTGCCAATGTCTTTGGTAATCCCAGGTACATGAACGGAGCGGCCACCAATCCCGATTTCAAAGTTCTCCCCTGGGTAGCCACCCAGGTGAAGAATGCGCTGGATGCCACCATAACACTCGGAGGAGAGAACTATGTGTTCTGGGGTGGCCGTGAGGGCTATATGACATTGCTGAACACCCAGATGAAACGGGAACAGGAACACCTGGCACAGTTTCTGCATATGGCCAGAGATTATGCGAGGAGTAACGGATTCACCGGTCCTTTCCTCATCGAACCCAAACCCATGGAACCCACCAAACATCAATACGATTATGATGCGGCCACGGTGGTCGGATTCCTGAACAAATACGGACTGGAGGGGGACTTCAAGCTGAATATCGAGGTGAACCATGCCACACTTGCAGGCCACACATTCCAGCATGAGTTGCAGGTAGCGGTGGATAATGACCTGTTCTGCAGCATCGACGCCAACAGGGGTGACTACCAGAACGGATGGGATACGGACCAGTTCCCCATTGATCTTTACGAACTGGTGGAGGCCATGCTGGTGATCTTGGAAGCCGGTGGATTCAAATCCGGCGGCATCAATTTCGATGCCAAGACCCGCCGGAACAGCACCGACCTGGAAGATATTTTTTACGCACACATTGCCGGTATGGATGCATTTGCCAGGGCATTTGAGATCACACTGGACATCCTGGAAAATTCTCCCTACAGGAAAATGAGGGCGGACCGGTACGCATCCTTTGACGCTGGCCACGGTGCCAGGTTTGAGAAAGGAGAACTTTCCCTGGAAGCTTTGAAGGATCTGGTACATACGCTGGGCGAGCCGGAACAGTTATCCGGAAAACAGGAGCTTTATGAAGCCATTATCAGCCAGTATATCCGCTAACCATCTCAATTATGACAGACCCAACCAGATCTTCTTCCTTCCCCTTTGTAATCATTGCACTGACGCTGGTCGCCACCCTGGGCGGACTTCTTTTCGGGTACGATACGGCAGTCATCAACGGTGCCACCAATGCGCTGCGCCAGTTCTTCATCACTCCCCTGGAGGGTGATCCGGTGCTTGCATCGGCCACCATTATCCAGTTCAAGTGGCTCGTATCATTCTGCCTGGTCGTTATCGGGGCGCTGATCACAAGTTTCCTGATCAGGTTGTTCGGAAGAAACAAGGGATTGCTCTGGAGCACAATTTTCTGGATCGCGGGGATCACTGCGCTCTACCTCTTCCTGCTGCGTGGTGAGAACGTCCTTACCGAATCGCTGGGAAATTCCATCAAAGGTTTCACCATATCCAGTGCGCTGGTGGGGTGTATCATCGGTGGATCGGTGGGGGGGTATGTGGGCCAGAGCATGGGAAGGAAAAACGGACTGATCCTGGCCGCCATTCTTTTCCTGATTTCGGCGCTCGGATCAGCCATGCCGGAAAAACTGAATTTCCTGGGGCTTTCCACCATAAGCTCCTTCATTTTCTACAGGGTGCTCGGGGGGATCGGAGTTGGTCTGGCCTCCATGCTCTCCCCCATGTACATCGCCGAAATAGCACCTGCCAAAATTCGCGGCAAACTGGTTTCCTGGAACCAGTTTGCCATTATTTTCGGTATGCTGGTAGTCTATTTCGTCAATTATTTTATTGCCAGGGGCAGGGCTGCCGAATGGATCAATACCACAGGGTGGCGATGGATGTTCGGATCTGAAACCATTCCTGCCACACTGTTCCTGGTTCTGCTCTTTTTCGTACCCGAATCTCCGCGTTACCTGGTTCTGAAACAACAGGAAAACAAAGCCATCTCGTTGCTCAGGCGGATCAGTCCACTGCAGGCGGACAGGGTACTGGCCGACATCAAGGAATCGCTGAGGGAAAAGAAAGCGCCCTGGTTGTCCTTCGGCGGACTCGTGATCATCATCGGGATACTGCTTTCGGTATTCCAGCAGTTCGTCGGGATCAATGTGGTGCTGTATTATGCGGGTGACATATTCAGAAGCATGGGAGCCGGGAATGACACTTCCCTGTTGCAGACCATTATCGTTGGAATCGTCAACCTTTCATTCACCGTGGTGGCGATTTTTACGGTGGACCGGTTCGGACGGAAGCCCCTGATGGTGATCGGGGCCCTGACCATGGCTGTCAGTATGATTGCACTGGGACTCTCCTTTTACCTTGAGAGCGTGGGATTGTTGTCGCTCATATTCATGCTTACATATGTCGCCGCCTTCGCCATGAGCTGGGGCCCGGTGACCTGGGTGCTGCTGTCGGAGATCTTTCCAAACAGCATCAGGGGGGTCATGTCCATCGCCGTGGCATCCCAGTGGGTGGCAAACCTGCTGGTATCCTGGACCTTCCCCATGCTGAATGAAAGCACTGCATTGACAAGACTGTTCAACCATGGTTTTTCCTACTGGATCTACGGCCTGATGGGGATCCTGGCGGCATGGTTCGTACTGAAACTTGTTCCCGAGACCAAGGGCAGAACACTTGAAGAGATTGAAAAGTTCTGGAAAGCCAGGTGAGGGGCTTCAGAACAGACGGATAATCCCGTAAACCCCCACCATGATAATGGCGATGCAGCTGACAACAAGGGCCACGTTGTAGAACCTTCCCGGTTGAAGGATCTGGTTTTTTAGCCCGAACCTGAAATAGATCCCGGCGATGACCACAATCATCAGCATGATGAATGTGGCGATCCCTCCGATGGTGACCATCAGCACGGGGAGCCTGACCACCAGGAAGGCGATGGTCCATAACACCGGAAACACAATGGCCAGGATCCTGATGGTCCGTAACCGGACCCGGAGGTTGCTGAAGTCGATCCAATGCACCACCCCGAACAGGTCGGAGAAGACCCTGGTGCGGATGGCCAGAGCGGCAAACAGCGTGGAAAACAGGACCACAAAGGATCCGGCCAGGAAAATATTTTTTGCGGCGGGGCCCACCGAATCGGTATAGATTCTGGACAGGGTCTCGATCATTGCGTATCCCTCTGGAATTTCTCCCCGCTGGTGAAGAATGGCCGCACCCAGGACAAAGAAGGCTGCCGTTACGATGGTATAAACGATCATGGAAAGGAACGCATCCAGGTACATCACCCGTATCCATCCGGTTGCTCTCCTTTTCCATTCAGGCCGATCTCTGCACGGTCCCGAAAACCTGGCATAGCCCTTTTCGATGCACCAGTAATTATAGGAAAGGATCTCATCCCCGCCCACACCCGTGAGGCCGAATGCAGCCAGCGCGAAACCCACGGTCCCCCTCGGAAGCCTGAATGAGAGTCCCTCTCCCAGTTGGGACAGTGTGATCGCAAAACCGGTCTTCTGGACCATGAAAAGGGCCAGCATGGTAAACACAATGAAAATGCCCATAAAAAAGAGGGATATCTTTTCCACCAGCTCGTAATAACCGAACAGCATAATGGTGATAACCACCATGGCGGTGATGATGGTCCAGCCGCCCACGCCAATAGCCGGTACAGCCATGTGAAGGATCATGGCCACCCCGCCGATGATCCCGCCCAGCTGCAATGGTTTGAAAACCCAGAGCACAAGCCAGGCCCATACACCCCAGCTGGACCTGCTTTTGCCGAAACGGGGACCGGGCAGCCGGTTCATCATCTGCATGGCTGATACTCCCGTGATGATAGACTGCCGCCCGAACTCAAGCTGCAGGGCCACTTTCACCAGGCAACTCACCAGTATGACCCAGAGGGTTACAAAGCCCGCCCTGGCTCCAAGTGTGGTGGTGGCAATGAGTTCCCCCGATCCAACCACCGATGCGGAGAGAATGAATCCCGGTCCCAGGAATTTCAGTTTCCGAAAAAAACCATCCGGGACCTTTGCGGCTGATGCTTCATCAACCAGGTAAGGATCAGTGGCGGTCACATTTTTCATCTGCACCGGAAACTGATTGGCCGGATCCCATTACAGCATCAACGCCTGACCCTGGCATTGCCCTCCCATATGCTCCAGATCTGTTCCTCATCGGCAGGCTGGGCATAGTCGGTTTCCAGGGTGGTGACCAGTGCGCCGCTGGCCCAGCCAAACTGGATCCATTTCTCAGGTTCCCATCCCTTCAGGATGGCGTACAACATCCCGGCCACAAATCCATCCCCGCCCCCGATGCGGTCATATACATAAATATCCCTGGGTTCCACCACATGCCAGTTCCCCTGTTCAGAAACAATGGCACCCCAGAGATGATGGTTGGTACTGACAACCTCCCGCAGTGTGGTGGCAAATACCGATGTTCCCGGGAAAGTCTTCCTTGCCCGGTTGATCATCCCCTTGAATCCATCTATTTTCGAAGAAAGCGCTTTTCCTCCCGCGTCCGGGCCTTCGATACCCAGACAGAGCTGGAAATCTTCCTCATTTCCGATGAGCACGTCGGAGACGGAGCCGATCTCGGCAAATATGTCGTGCAGGTCCTTCTCACGTCCTTTCCAGAAGGATGCCCTGTAATTCAGGTCAAACGAGATCCGTGTCCCGTATTTCCTGGCCGCCCTGGCCACCTCCAGGCAAAACTGCCCGGTATCGGGCGAAAGCGCTGCGATCAATCCCGACATGTGCAGGATTTGCGCCCCTTCCTCCCCGAAGATCCGGTCCAGGTTGAAATCTTTCACGTTCAGGGTTCGTCCCACTTCGCCGGCACGGTCATTCTGCACCCGGGGACCGCGCGATCCGTAACCGCGATCGGCGATGTTGATCTGGTGCCTGTATCCCCAGGGTCCGCCCTGATCCACTTCCGGTCCTTCATAATCCATGTGCCTCCCGGCCAGATTGTCCCTGATCATTCTGGCAACGGGACTCCCCTTGACAAAGGTAGTGAGCACCTTTACCGGCAATCCCAGATAGGAGGAAATACTTCCCACATTGGATTCGGCACTGGTAACCTGCATCTTGAAAAGGTCACTGTTATGGACCGGTTGTCCGTTTACGGGTGTGATCCGGATCCCCATACTGGAGGGGACCACCATCGCATATTTTGCATCTTTTTTTAATTCCATTGGTATCTCCTGTATTTCCTGGTTTTCAAAATTCCTGATTTTCAAATCGAAGCAAAGGCAAAATTGTCACCGGTCAACCCTTGCAGACCCTCCCCCTTTCACTTTTTCAACTTCCGCCAGGGTTGCCATGCTGGTATCCCCAGGCGTGGTCATGGCCAGTGCCCCGTGCGCAGCCCCGTATTCAACCGCCTCCTGCGGGTCCCCGGTAGTCATGAACCCGTAGATGAGTCCCGAAGCAAAACTGTCGCCGCCGCCCACCCTGTCCAGGATCTCCAGATCCGGGCGGTGGGTGGCCTCATAGAACTTCCCGTCATAATAGCAGATGCCTCCCCACGAGTTGATGGTCGCGGTTTTCACCGTCCTGAGCGTGGTGGCAACCACCCTGAAATTGGGGAAGGTTTTGACGACGTTGAGGATCATCTTTTTGTAGCTGTCGGTCTGAAGATTCGAGAGTTTCTCATCCGCTCCCTCCACTTCAAATCCCAATCCCGCCGTAAAATCCTCCTCGTTGCCGATCATCACATCCACATAGGGGGCCAGTCTCCTGTTCACCTCCCTGGCCCTGTCAATGCCCCCGATGGCCTTCCAGAGGGACGGCCTGTAATTCAGGTCGTAGGAAATGACCGTTCCGTATTTTCTGGCCTCGATCATGGCTTCCTCGATCACCCCCGGGGTGCTTTCCGAAAGCGCTGCAAAGATCCCACCCGTATGAAACCACCGGGAGCCCAGCGTGCCGAAGATCGCATCCCAGTCAATATCCCCCCTCTTCAGCTGGCTGGCGGCAGTATTTCCCCTGTCCGAAACCCCCAGGGCACCCCTGATTCCGTATCCCCTTTCGGTAAAATTCAGACCGTTCCTGACTGTCCTTCCGATCCCGTCGTAGGGAAACCATCTGATGTGATCCACCACCACCCCCCCCTGCATGATGAAATCTTCCACCAGTCTTCCCACGGCATTATCCGCAAAGGCGGTGACCACCGCTGTGGGCAGGCCGAAACACTTCCGGAGCCCCCTGGCAACGTTGTATTCTCCTCCTCCTTCCCAGGTCCTGAACTGACGGGCAGAATTGATGCGGGCTTCCCCGGGATCGAGGCGCAGCATTACCTCACCAAGCGAAACGCAGGCATACCTGCAGTCATGAAGCGCTTTTATCTCAAGTTTTGCCATACGCGTGTAATTTAAATTGCACCAAAATCCCAAATTTACAATTCCCATCCCACAGTTCCATGGATCAGGAAGGATATCCTGCCGTCAACCGGGAAAATCTCACACCCTGTTTTCGGAACTGAACAAAACGAATTGCCTATATTTGGCCCATATTTCCGATTGTCCTTATGGGATTGCAAAGGAGGGTCAAGAAAATCAGATACCGCCGCAGGCAGGTCAGCCGTGCGGTGTTTTCCAGGTTCAGAGATCAATTCCTGGATGCGCAATTTCCGGGCGACCGGGAGGCAGTGCGCCATTTCAGGAAGGATCTGAAAAGACTGTCGGCCAATTTTTCCCATCTCTTCTTCTTTCAGTACTCGCTCTGGAGCAGATACCGGTTCCACAGACACATTTACCGTTCCGTGATCCTCACCGGAGCTCATGATCATACCCTGAAGGAGGTGATGCGGGCCTCCAGGGACGGGGTCCTTTTTTATTTCCCGAACCACCAGGCCCATATCGATTCAATGGTAATTTCCCGGGTGGCGCAAATGCTCCGCGTACCCCAGCCCATGTTCATCGCATGGAATACCCTGGCCAGAAGAAGATCTTCCTACCTGATGCCCCTGGTGAACAGTTGCCTGCTGGACAGGCAGATCATGGACACCAGGTTCCAGCCGTCCGATCCGTTCAGGACCACGAGAAACTACCGTGCGGGTTACACAAGGCTGTTCAACGAATACCTGAAGTACATGCTGTCCGCCGGGGTGGATACCCTGATCTATCCCGAAGGAGGCCGGTCATACTCCGGGAGGACCGGCGAACCCAGGATCAGGCGGGTTTTCAAGAGCGCCCTGCAGGCCCAGGATTCCATGAAAGGCAGCGGGGAGATATACATCGTGCCGGTCTCGCTTTCCTTCACCCTGATCCCCGAAGCATCCCGGCTGATCCGGTCCTGCCATGAAGGCGCTTTCCTTCCCCCGTCAAGCCTCTTTCATGACATGCAGCATGGAGATGACCGTTATGCCGCTTTCCGACCCCGGTATCAAACCACCACGAATTTTCCGATGATCCGCCATTTTGCCGAAAAAGGCACCCCCATTTTCTGCGTGGTGGGTGATCCCATTTCCCTTCTGCCGGGCAATGCCACCCTCGAAGGATGCTTTGATGCGGTCCTGAAGAACCTGAAGATCCTTCCCCACCATTTTGTGGCCAGGCTGATCCTTTCCGACAGCGGGAGAGATGCAAAGAGGTGGACAACGGATGGTACGGAAACATTGATGGAACCCGCCAGAACAATGCGGCACCTGATTCCTGCAGCGCACATGGATGAGGCTTTCTTCGATGAGGGCGGGCTCAGGGACATCCTTGCCATCGGCCTGGAATTCTTTCAATGCGAGGGGGCCGTCACCCGGGAGGGAAATATCCGTGACCCACTGCTGCTGGAATACTATACCCAAAAATGCATATACCCCTAACCCCTAACAACCTAACCCCTAACAACCTAACCCCTAACCCCTAACCCCTAACCTTATTCCAACATCGGATTGTCGTAGTATATTTTCTGCTTCAGCTCAAAGTCATACAGGGTTACTTCCCTCAGAAGGAAATAGGATTCCCAGTAATTCTCAATGGAGCTGATGTAATCCCGCTTGGCCCCTTCCCGCTCGGCCAGGGAAATATTCAGGTCCGTGATGCTGATCTCCCCGTTCTGAAATTTTTTCAGGGCGATCTGGTATCCTTCCGCCGCCACCCGGTCTGCAGCCTCAGCCGTCTCCATCTGGTCCTTGATCAGGTTGAACTGCTCCACCATCACCACCACCCTCCGCTCAAAATCCTGCCGGTCCTGTTCCACATCGTAAATGACCAGTTCCCGTTCCGATTCCGCAAGCTTTACCTGCGATTCACTCCTACCCCAGTCCAGGATGGGGATGCTCAGGGAGAGCCTGACATTCTGCTGCTGTTCGGGATTTTCATAAACGCCTCCGAACATATCGGAACTGTTGGATAGCCCGTAACTCATGTTCAGGGTGGCGCTCAGACCGCTGTTCCTTTTTGCCTGGGTCAGCGCCCTCTCGGCCTGGATCAACCGTCGCTCAAACTGAGGGGTTTCCTTCCGGTTGGCCAGGGCCTCCTCAAGCGCTTTATCGGGATCCACCTTGAACAGGAACATGTCCAGCGGGATGATCAGTTCGATCTGCTGATCCTGGTCCAGTCCGATGTACCGCTTCAGTTCGTAATCGGCATTTTTCAGATCGATCCTTGCGTTATTCAGGGCCTTCTGGGCATTGAAGACTGACAGCTGTATCCTGGAAAAGTCATTCTCCGAGATCGTGCCCAGCTCCTGTCTCACCCTGGCAATCCGCAGATTGTCCCTGCTGTTCCTGAGATTGCTCTCGGCGAGGGCATAGTTGGTCTGGATCCTGAGATACCTGAAAAACCGCGAAGTGGCTTCATAGGAGATCTCCTCGATGGCTTCGATGAAGTTTTTCTGGGCTTCTTCATAGACGAGGGGTTCGGTCATCCTGGCCCATCTCATCCAGTTGTAAGCGAAAAGCGGCTGGGTGATCCCGACGCTTACGGGAGCACCGGAAAATCCCGTGGTATTGTTGTTGAAATCCTGCAGCCGTACGATCCCCGAAGCCGCATATACATAGGCACCCAGCTGGGGAATGGGCTGGCTCAGGGCAACCTGGGCGTTGGTCTCCAGCTGGGTCACCTGGTTGAAAACGATGCTTCCGTCAGGTTGTACGATGGGCTTGGTCTGGTTCTCAAAATCGGGAAGATCACCCGATAACGTAAGCTGCGGCCTGAATCGCGTCTGGTGGTTTTTCCACCGCCAGTAATAGTTCACATCCCGGTTTTGTACATACTTCACGGCGGATGACTGGCTGATGGCCAGATCCACCACATTTCTCAGGCTGAGTGCAAGCAGAACGGAATCCTGAGCGGCAAGTCCCCCGCAGATCCACAATGGCATGAGATACAGGAGCAGTTTCATCATTACCTTCAGGTCCTCAGTAAAGGTCCATTTGCTCAAGATCCTCCACGGAAGTAATACTGGAAAGGACAACCCTTTCCCCTTCCCGGAGTCCATCCACGATTTCCACATATTCATCCGTTTTCAGTCCGGTGCGGATCTGCCGGAGTTCCACCTGCCCGTTCTTCACCACATACACCGAATGTTCATTACCGCGTCCGATTACAGGACCATTGCTGATCCGAAGGACGCTGTCCCTTTCCTCCCGCACGATTTCCAGATCCACGTTCAGGTTTGGCCTGAGCTTGTAATGATTGCTCTGCTGCAGGTTCACATCAAACTCAATCTTCCTGTCCCGGATCACAGGACTGACAGTCCCCACCACACCGGAGAGTTTTTCATTGTCTATTTTGGCATATACTTTGGTCCCCGTCTTCACATCTTCAGAAAATTCATCATCCACCGTCCCCTGGATCTTGAAATTGGTCAGATCGGACATTTCCACCAGGAGCCGGTCAGAGTTCACTTTTTCACCCACCTTCCCCCGGATGGACAGGATAATGCCTGCGGAAGGAGCCCTGATGATCATCTGGCTCAACGCTGTCTCTTTGGCAGCAAGTTCCTTCTCCTGCATTTCGATCTGCAGCCTGAGTCCTTCCTCATCTGCTTCCAGTTGCTGCAGTTTAATGGAATTCTTCTCTTTGAGCATGATCAGATCTTTCTCGGCCAGCTCAAGCTCCTGCCTGGTCTTTTCATACCTGGCCGGAGAGATTCCTCCGACCTCAAGCAACTGCTCCTGATCGGTCAGATCGGATTTCAGAGAAGCAATTGCAAGGTTTTTCACCTGGACATTGTAGTCAAGGTCCACCTTGACGCTCCTGGCATTCAACTGGTTTTTACGTAATGCATTCTGCATGACTTCCAGCTGATCCCTGATATTCTCGATCTCTTGCTGTATGGGTGACGGATCCAGAATGATGATGGGCTCCCCGGCATCCACGTGACTGCCCACCTCCTTGAGGATCTCTTTGATGATACTCGAAGCCGGACTCAGAATGAGCACTTCGCTCTGGGGTTCCACCACTCCCTGTCCGGGAAAGGACCTGATGACCTGCCCGGTCTCCACTTCTTCAATGCGTACTTCCGCACTTCCAGACGGCTTGGAGGTGAAAGGGACAAACACGATCACAATGATGGCTGCGATCAGGACCAGCGGTATCCCGATATAAAGCCCTTTACTTATTCCAGACATTTCATTTTCAGTTAATCCAGTTGCATGAAGCCACCCGGCTTGCTGTGAATAGAATAACGCCGAAAGATATAAAACAAATTCAAATTATTCTCTTCCGGTTCGGGATGAAAAGCAGGAAACCGGGGATCGCCAATCCTGCAGAGATGTATATGATCCAAAGGGGCAGTGCCTTGGGTATATCCAGATGGGTGGTGATCCCGAGGATCTTGGACAATCCGCCCGGAAGAACCAGCAAATCATTGTTCATGGCCGTCAGGCTTTCCTCGAGCCCGAAGTAAAGCATGAGGGAGCCCGCAATCAGCATCTGGATCCCCAGTACCATCATGACCAGTCCCCCCGCAGCGGCCCCGCTGCGCTGCATCCATTTCCTCCCCATCATCACATACACCTGGAACTTCCGGAAGAGCAACATGAAAAACAGTGAAAAGAAGATGAGCTTAAACAGGTCCGAAACCCAGAACTGGTACCAGAAGAACATCGGGCCCCTGATGGCTGCCACGCCCATGACCAGCAGCATGATGATCACTTTCGGAGCCATCAGTGTGACCAGGATCTTCGTGTAATCCCTTCCTGAATTGAAAAAAACAGCAAGGATGATAACATAGAGCAATCCCAGTGTACCCATGACAAGTGGAAACATCCAGGATGTGAATGAAGAGAATACCGCCATGGAAAGCAGGTAGAGGATCACAAGCAGGCAGGCCACCTGGGAGGTACCGTGGTATGCATGAAGGCTGGAGATCGACCGGGGACGGAACAGCGCATCGAAAAAGAGGGTTGCAGCAAACTTTTTGTGCGCCCTGTCCCTGATAAACCCGGGGATCCCCATAAGCAGCAGAAACAGGATCACAACCATATAGACCCTTGCGAATGCAATTGAAACAGGGGTATTCCCGGCAACCTGCATTCCGGTGTCAACCTCCTCGAAGTCCATCCCCAGGGTATTCAGATCCCCGGCATATTTCTCCCGGTGAAACGACTTAACCGCACTGAACTGTCCCATGGCCAGCTTGTAACCGCTGTGTGCCCGTGCGTCACCCCTGTCGAGCCACCTGTAGTAATTCATGAAAAACTGCCGGTAATAGGCCATCACCCTGAGCAGTTCAATCTCATATTCAGCGGATGCGATCAGCCGGTCATATTCGTCCTGGTGCACAGTAACCCCTTCCTTCGCCTCCAGCAGAAGTTCTTTCATGGCCACAGCTCCCCGGACAGCCGTGAATCCCTCCTCGACCACTTTCCCGAGACGATCCTTCGTGATGAAGTAAATATTGCTGAATACCGCACTTGAAGCCCCCAGGATGTCCCATTCAAAAATCCATAGCATGGGAGGGGGCTCCAGGCCCAGCGCCCGGACCTTGTATTTTGCGAATTCGCTGATATAGAGCCCCCTGCCAATGACATCATGGGACATCCGGAGAAATTGTGACAGGTTGGCCACCAGCACTGAATCCCCCCCGAAGTAGCCCCTGATCCATTCCGAAGTGATGGTATCCAGGTTCTCGAAGGGATCCATAATCAGGCGACTGGTTGCATACACGTTCACCTCGTTGATCACATTGAATCCGTGGAACGGATAGATGATCATGGGACCCGCTCTCAGCGGTCCCCCGTACTGGGTCCATACCCAGGCCCCTTCCATATGCGGGTTCATTTTAGCCAAGTCCTGCAGAGCCGCCTGGTGCAAAGGGGCCACGTAGTTTGGCAGTGAACCGAATCCCTCGTATTCCCTTTTGGTCTGGAATTCCGCGATTCTCCTGTGCTCCCCTTCCAGCAGCGTGGGATTCAATTCAAGCCAGCTATAGAAATCTCCGTTGCAATACTTGGTGGAAACTACCAGATGCTCGGAGTGCACATCTCCCAGGACCTTCCTGTAGGTACCGGGATTGGTATGCATATCCCCGATCTCACCCACTCCCACGGACCAGGTGCGGAAAATGATGTTCTTTTCATATTTGGCGGCAGCATTGAGGAATGCCTCCAGCATCATCTTTACCGCATCGCCGGTTTTCACATAGAGCTCACTGGTATAGTCCCATCCCGGTTTGTTGTAAATGGAGCCGGCCTCGCCGATCCGGATGATGATACCGTCCAGGCAGGGAAACTTCGCAAACACCTCTTCAGCAGCCTTCCCGTATACCTGCCAGAATTCAGGGTTTTCCGTATCCACCGATCCAAGTGATCGTTCAAAGTAATCTTTCAGCGGCGGGGTCAGGGCCACCATATCGGTCCACAGGTAGGTGCTCAATCCATGTTCCGCCGCGATTTTCATCAGTTCATGGAAACGGCTGCTCAGGGTATCGTGCCTGTCCCTGTAGATGCTCTTTTCCCCGTAAACCTGCCGGCCATTTTCCAAAAGATCAAAATTGACGCATTCCAGGAACCAGGGAAGAGCGATGGCATTATAGCCGTAAGTTGCCATGTGACCGGCAAAATAATCGAATTTCCCGCACTCCCGTACAAAAGCGTCCGTATCGATAAAAGGAGGTGCGACCTGCAACACCTCCTCGAAAAAATGCTGGTTATGTTCGTAATTGGATCCCCATCCGGAAGTGTCGGGAACAATTCCCACGCCACCCATGTCCACCATCCGCAACGGGAAAAGGAGGGTGTCCCTGTCCGTAATGCTTTCCAGCCGGTGAATATCCGGCAGCGCTTTTTCCTGGCTGGTGATCCCGAGGGTGCCGATGGCCTGCCGTGCCACATAATACCCCAGGGCAAGTCCTGCTGCCAGAACGAACAATGTAAAAAGGAAATTCCTTACGGTCACATTTCCACCTGTTTGGTAATGGATGATTTAATCGGATTCAGCACGCGCTGCAGCATGCGCATCTTATCAGTCAGTATCTCAGCCTGACCCTGCATGTTCTGGCTGAAAGGGATATCGATCTCATAGAAGGTACGCAGCCCCCTGGGCAGTTCCACCTCCACGGTATAATTATCATCATCGGGCACTTTTGAGATGTTGCTCACATAGCCCTTGACCATGCCGTATTCCAGGTGCGGGAAATTATCGAACTGGATATTCACCTGGTGCCCGACCCTGACTTTTCCCGCTCCAGCCACCGGCAGCCTGATCTTTCCCAGCATGGAACCAGCATCGGTGGGGATGATAGTGAGCACCTTTTCCCCTGCTTTCACGTTCTGGTTCTCGCTCCAGAACCTGGTGAAGGTCACCACACCGCTCACAGGTGCCACCAGCAGATAGTTTTGCTCCCAGGAAGCGATGGCCGCCTTCAGGTTATTGAACGATTCCTCCAGGGTGTTGATGATCTGGGAAACCTGATCCCGTTGTTTCAGCTCCAGATCCACGATCTCCTCCTCCGTCTGTGCAATGCTGATGTTATTCTCAGCCATGAGGCTCACGATCTCCTGCCACTGGTTCCGCTCCTGCAGCATGGCGGAACGGGATTTCTCCAGGTCTGACTGCGAAACCACGCCCTGCTCGAAAAGGGTGGCATCCCGGTTGAACTGGCGCAGTGCCAAATTATATGCTTCCTCCTGGATCCTGGCCCGTTCGGTAAGGCTCCGGGTGTAGGCCTGTTTCTTTTCGAGCTCGGACCTGAGCAAAGTGATCTTTCTCTGGTGGTAATCGATGCTTTTGAACTCCAGATAATCCCTGTAAGCCTTGAGAAAAATGGAGTATGCTGTCTGGATGGTTCCGAGTCTTGCATTTCGGAGCTCAGGCAGTTCCCCGGTTACCTCCTCGATCTGAATGGTATCGAGAAATGCCAGTCCTTCCTTCAGATCCATCACATCCTCAAAGGAAGCCGGATTTTCGATCATAGCCAGTACCGACCCGGTGGATACCTGATCGTTGTCTCTGACAAACAATTTCGTGATCTTCCCGCTGCTCCGCGCTTCAAGTTCGGCCGGGGGATTGACGGATGTAACCACGATGCTCGCCCTTTTGATGTCCGGGTACCTGAATACCCAGCTGCCAAAAATGAGCAGGGCAAGCAGGAAAAGGAAAAGGATGACCCCGTTGCGTGTGAGCCAGCCCGGAACCTTCCCCAACATATCATCAATTTCCTGTCCCTGAAGCTCGACTTTACCGGATGATCTCTCTGATGGCATGGCTGTTCTGTTTGGTTGGGACTAAGATAGCCTTTAGATTTTAAAAAGTAAATGCCCGTCCGGAGATAATGTTCACAGGATGTCATCAAAAAAGACACAGGACCGGTCAGGTCCCGGTACCGAAATGCATGTGATCAACGAAAAGATCCTGGAAGGCAGGGTCCGATTCCAGGTTCACATGGGATGTGATCTTCAGGATGGAGTCCGGCAGGGACAGGTCCGAAAAGAGTAACATCTTGGCACCCATCAGGGCTGAATTTCCCAGTTTCCGGATCGTGCCGGGATGGAAACCGAGCATGCCCGTGCTGATCACATGATCCATGTTGATAAAGCTGCCGAAAGCGCCCGCGATGTACACAATGTCAATATCATTGGGTTGAATGTCCAGTTTTTTCATGAGGATTTCCGTTCCGGTGGCGATGGCAGCCTTGGCCAGCTGAAATTCCCGGATATCTGTTTGCGTCAGGACCACCGGATCCGCCAGGACCACCCGCTCCTCACCCGAAATGACCTGTCCGAATTCATCGATAACACCCTGCTTCAGCAACACCGCCACCGCATCGATCAGTCCGCTTCCGCAGATACCCCGCGGGCGAACGTTCCCGATGACCCGGCAGAGCCAGCTGTCCTCAGCAGGCTCCACGGATGAAATGGCCCCCGTGGTGGCCAGCATCCCCATGGAGATCCTGGCTCCCTCAAAAGCCGGACCGGCGGCAGTGGATGCACAGAGCAGCCGGTTCCCGTTCCCCACAACAATCTCTCCGTTGGTCCCCAGATCGATGAGCATGCTGTATTCACTGATCCTGTGGAGTCCGGTGGCCAGGATGCCCGCCAGGATATCGCTGCCCACAAAACTGCCGATGGAAGGATAGAAGATCACTTCCCCGGACTGCATCTCCCATCCCAGTTCCCGGGGATGAAACCGTCTGGCTCCCAGGTCGGGGGATTCAAAAGGGAAAAAAGCAAGTGGCTTCAAATCGAGTCCGCAGAAGAAGTGCTGCATCACCGTATTTCCAACGAGAATAATCTTTACTGGTCCCGCTTCCCTGCCGGCCAACAGCAGATCAATCATCGCCCTGATCTTTTCCCGGATCATTCCGGTCATTTCCGGTGCATTTCCGGCAAGGGCCGCTTCAAGCCTTGAGATCAGGTCGCTCCCGTATTTCTGCTGTGGATTGAGCGCCTTTTCCATGGCCAGGATCCTTCCGGTCCCCAGATCCAGCAACTGGGCCACCAGCGTTGTCGTTCCCAGATCCACCGCCACACCGAGACCCTGCCGGGGAACAAAAGCAAAAGGAGTTTCATCGCCCTGGATCGGGATCTCGTATTGATCCACCGCAAGGACCAGATCACCGTGGCAACGGCTCAGACAGGCCAGTCGCCAGCCACCCTCCAGATGAAGCTCTTCCAGCCTTTTCCGGTGAAATGCATCGATTTCGATTTCTCCCTGCAGCAGTTTTACCCTGCATTTGCCACAGGTGCCCTTCCCTCCGCAGGGAAATTCAACCCCATATTCGTGCAGTGCATCTTTCAGCGAAGACCCCTTCCTGACCCGGAGGGTCTTGCCGAGGGGCTCCAGCCTGATGGTTACCATTTCCAACGCCTATGCGGCAAACTGTTTTAAGTATTCAACGGCGCCGCGCGGATTGGGCGCATAGAAATCGGCCCCGATCTTCTTACAGAAATCTTCGTTAAGCGGTGCACCGCCCACCAGGATCGTGGTATCGGGGTGAACCTGCTTGATCTCCCTTACGATCTCACCCATGTTGGTCATGGTGGTGGTCAGCAGGGCCGATAGGCCGACCACCGCACCCTGATGCTCGGAAATGGTTTTCTTAAAAGTTTCCTCATTTACATCCACACCCAGATCGATAATGGACCAACCGCCGCCTTCCACCATCATGGCCACCAGGTTTTTTCCGATGTCATGCAGGTCTCCCTTCACTGTACCGATGATGAATGTTCCCTTTGTTTTTACATCCCCCGACTGAAAGAAAGGTTTTAAATGAACCATGGCTGCCTTCATGGCTTTGGCAGCCATCAGCATCTGGGGAACAAAGATCTTGTTCTCAGAAAATTTTTGTCCGACCCGGTCCATGGCCGGCACCAGAGCTTCTGTAAGCAAATCGGTTGGTTTCAACCCTTCTTCAAGGGCCAGGCGGGCAAGTTCATCGGCTCCCAGCTCACCTTTCAGCTGGGGTGGGTAGGGAGAATTCTGATCCACTTTACCAAATTCAACTGCTTCACCGAGTTTTATCAGCCTAGAATCCATGGGAATCAATTTAGTTTCGAATAATGTGCATTTCCATTGCTGTAAAATTAACCATTCCCTGTAATCTGAGGCATGGAAATTTCACTTTTAATGATGCTATTTTAACTTTTTTCATACATTTAAATAATATTCAACCAATATGAAGGAGCAGCTTCAAAAGATCATGCTGAAACCGGACGAATCTTTTTATATCGGGATCTTCCAGGACCATATTGATCAGAGCACCTGGCACTACCACCAGGAATACGAATTGAGTTTCATAACAGAAGGATCCGGGAAAAGGATCGTCGGCGACTCCGTGGAAGAATTCCATCCTGGCGATCTGATCTTTATCGGTCCCCGTATTCCGCATGTCTGGTTCTCCGCTGAGCCTTACCCCAGGTCCCATTCGGGCCGCAGCCTGGAATCGGTGTACCTCCTGTTTGACAATGACATCATCCCCCGGGAACTGATTTCACTGCCCGAATTTACCCGTGTGAACCGGGCCATGAAACTTGCCGAACGAGGGATCAGGATCACCGGTGATACGCTGAACCAGGTAAGCCGCCTCATGTTACAGCTCCCCTATATGTCAGGTATCAGTCGTTTGATGTACTTCTATGAGATCATGGATATGATCGGCCGGAGCAGCACTTTCGTTTACCTGGCCAGCGCTTCGTATGTCAGGAGCAAATTCGAAACAGCCAGCACCAGGATCAACAGGATCCATGAATACCTGATGAAAAACTACCGGGAGGATATCAGCCTGGAGGAGGTGGCCGGACTTGTGCACATGGCTCCGGCATCGGTCTGCAGGTTCTTTAAATCTTCCACCGGGATGACCGTTTTCGAATACCTGAACAAGATCAAGATCGATTATTCCTGCCGCCTGCTGCTGAACACCGATCTGAACATCGTGGACATCAGTATTGACTGCGGATTCAATAATCTGAGCCATTTCAATAAACAGTTCAGGAAGTTCATCGGAAAGTCCCCCTCCCAGTACAGGAAACTGCGAAATAATGTTAGTTTATAATCATTTTTGTCGTCAGATGCAAATATAGCATCAGTTTCGGCAAGAATGATGTTATCTTTTTCATAACGAAAGCCGTACCTTTGGATGAAGGGAATGCTCCCGCTCTGTAACGGAATCCTTAAACTTGACATATGATGACCGATCTTGAGATTGCCAGGAAAGTAAAACTTCACCACATCGGCGAAATTGCCAGCAAACTGGGTGTGGGCGAAGAGCACATTGAAATGTACGGAAAATACAAAGCAAAGATACCGCTTTCATTCATTGATGAAAAGAAGGCAGCCGAAAGCAAGCTGGTGCTGGTGTCCGCCATCACGCCCACCCCTGCCGGAGAAGGTAAGACCACCATGTCCATCGGTCTCGCAGAAGGGCTGAACCGGCTGGGAAAGAAAACCACGGTGGTGCTGAGGGAGCCATCGCTGGGTCCGGTTTTCGGCATCAAGGGGGGAGCCGCGGGAGGGGGATATTCCCAGGTGCTGCCCATGGAGGACATCAACCTGCATTTCACGGGCGACTTCGCTGCCATTGAAAAGGCACACAATCTGCTTGCTGCAGTGATCGATAACAAGATCCAGAGTTCGGCAAACGGACTGGACCTGGATCCAAGGACCATATCCTGGAAGCGGGTGATGGACATGAACGACCGTGCACTGCGAAGGATCATCGTGGGCCTGGGAGGCACCACGCACGGGGTACCCAGGGAGACCGGCTTCGATATTACAGCTGCCTCGGAGATCATGGCCATCCTCTGCCTGGCAAAGGACCTGAGCGACCTGAAAAAACGGCTGGGAAATATTTTTATCGGGTACACCTACGGAAAAGAACCCAAATTCGCCAGGGATGTGAAAGTGGAAGGGGCCATGGCCGCTTTGCTGAAGGATGCCATCAAGCCCAACCTGGTGCAAACCATCGAGGGCAATCCCGCCCTCATACACGGAGGACCATTTGCCAATATCGCCCAGGGTACCAATTCCGTGATCGCCACCAAAATGGGCATGACCTTTTCCGAGTATACAGTTACCGAAGCCGGGTTCGGTTTCGACCTTGGGGCTGAGAAATTCTTTGACATCAAATGCCAAAGTGCCGGACTCTCGCCAAAAGCTGTGGTACTCACGGTGACCGTCAGGGCTTTGAAATACCACGGCGGAGTGGAGCGGGATAAACTCACCGAACCGGACCCGGAGGCGGTGCAGCGGGGGCTATGCAACCTTGAAAAACACCTGGAGAACATCAGTTTTTTCAATGTGAAACCGGTGATCGCAATTAACAGGTTCAGCTCCGATACAGGGGAGGAACTTCAGGTTATTCTGGACAAGGCAAAGGCGCTGAATAAGGAAATCGCAGTTGCGGAAGTGTGGGCCAAAGGGGGAGAAGGGGCGCTTGATCTTGCAGAAAAAGTGGTCCGCGTGGCAGAATCAGGTCCTTCACACTTTACACCCTTGTATGACTGGAACTGGGATGTGAAGAAGAAGATCGAAACCCTGACCACCAAAATATACGGGGCCGAGCATGTGGATTATACTGCCCAGGCCAAAAAAGACCTGAAGAAAATTTCCGAACTGGGCCTGGAGAAACTTCCCGTATGCATCGCAAAAACCCAGAATTCATTGTCCGATAATCCGAAATTACTGGGACGGCCCAAGGATTTCATCGTCACCGTCAGGGAAATCGAGATTGCATCTGGAGCGGGATTCCTGATCCCCATCACCGGCAACATCATGCGCATGCCCGGGTTACCGGCCCATCCCGCCTCCGAACAGATCAGCATCGACAATGACGGAAATATAACAGGTTTGATGTAAACCGCCAAAAAGCCACAAGGATGAAAACAATTCTGAGAGGGAAATCAAAGGAAGTGGAGATCAATACCGGCGGGCCCGTGGTGATCATCGGTGAAAGCATCAATCCCACCCGCAGGAAGAAACTGGTGGAGACATTGTCAGCACACAATTTTGACTATGTCCACCAGCTGGCACGGCAGCAAATCGAGGCGGGAGCGGAAGTACTGGATGTGAATGTGGGGTATCCCGGTGTGGACGATGAATCGCTGCTGCCGGAAACAATTGCCTCCCTGCAGGATCATTTTGACATTCCCCTTTGCCTGGACTCTCCCAATCCGAAAGCCATAGAAGCTGCACTGAAGATTGCCGTCGGTAAACCGCTGATCAATTCGGTGAACGGAGAGGAAAAATCGCTGCAGGCAATCCTTCCCATGGTCAAAGAGTACGGTGCGGCAATCATCGGACTGGTCATGGATGATGCGGGTATCACCCACGATCCGGAGAAACGGTTCCGCATCGCGGAAAAAATTGTGGAACGTGCCGTCAGCATGGGGATCAGACAGGAGGATGTGATCATCGATCCCATGGCCATGGCAGTCAGTGCCGATCCCAATGCATGCCTGGTCACCCTGGAGACCATTCAACTGGTCCACGACCGGCTGGGAATGAACATCACACAGGGTGCAAGCAACATTTCATTCGGACTGCCCGGAAGGGAAGTGCTGAATGATGCCTACATGGCACTGTCCATCTGGAACGGGCTGACCTGCCCCATTGCCAATCCGATGAAGATCACCGCACTGGTCAGGGCCGCAGACCTGGTAATGGCCAGGGATGAATATGCCATGCGGTACGTGGAATTTTTTACAAATCCATCCTGATGGCACTCTTCACCCCCGGCAGAAGATGGCAGCCTCCTTTCCTTCCCTTCAAGAAGGAAAAATTCGGTAAGCGGCTGTTGAGAAAAATTGAACGGCTGACGAAAGGCCCCCTTTTCGGTTGCAGAATGTGCGGGAACTGCCTGCTGCAGGAAACGGCCTTCATCTGTCCCATGGAGTGTCCCAAGGGCATGAGGAACGGTCCCTGCGGAGGCTCCACCCCCGAAAGGTGCTATGTGGATGAGACCCGGCCCTGCATCTGGTACAGGATCTACGACCGGTCCTTCCGGATGGGCCGGGAGGAAAAGCTGCTGGAAGTCCTCCCACCCCTGGACTGGGACAAGGTGGGTACCGAGACCTGGGGGGATGTGTTCCGTTCGGTCCGTCGCTTCGGCACGGGAAAATTCCTGAGAAGTCTTGTATCGGGGGACAAAGAAAAAAAGGCCGATGCCTGGGAGGGGGTTTTCAGACCGGTCAGGCAACCCGGCTGGTGGCAGGGGGACTCCCAGTACCACCCTCCCGCCTATGCAGAACCGATTTCTCCGCTTGAGCAGCAGCTTCGCTCGGGAAAATTCGTGATCACCGCTGAAATTTCACCTCCCCTGGGGACTGCCACCGGCAAGCTCACAAGGGATATTGAAATGGTCAGGGAGCTTGTGGCCGCCGTGAATTTCACAGACAGCGCCTCTGCCAGTCCCCGCATGTCCAGCATGGCCTGCTGCAAGGTAGCTTCGGAACTGGGTGTGGATCCGGTGCTTCAGATCGCGGCGCGGGACAAGACCCGGAGCGGACTGCAATCGGATGTGGTGGGCGCCAACGTGATGGGTGTCCGGAATGTGCTTTGCATCACAGGGGATCATGCCAGGATCGGACCCACACCCACCAGCAATACCAACATTCTGGACATGGATGCCGTGCAGATGCTCTGGATCCTCAGACGAATGAGGGATGAAGGCATCTACCTGGACGGAAGAAAAATGAAATCCCCACCCCGGCTGTTCCTGGGTGCCGCCGCCTCACCCTTTGCGTCGGAACCGCGGTTCCAGGCCCTCAGGGAACAGAAAAAGATCCATGCGGGAGCCCAGTTCTTTCAGACCAATGTAATCTTTGATCCGGAGGGACTGGATGAATGGCTGGAAGCACTTTATAAAAGAGATGTGCTGGGAAAGGTCTATATTCTCGCCGGGGTCACTCCCATCCGAAGCAAGCGGATGGCAAATTATCTGCACCATACGATCCCCGGGGTCCGGGTGCCTGAAATGATCCTCAATCGTTTTGAACAGGCACGTGAGGACGATTACGAGGAGGTGGGCGTGGAGATCGCGCTGGGGATCATAGAAAAAATCAAATCAAAGCAGGGCATCCACGGGCTCCACCTTATGTCCGTGGGCTGGGAGGCCATCCTTCCCCGCATCATACGGGAAGCGGCACTTACTCCGCAACCCTGAACGTACCGGATACCATTTCCACGCCAAGCTCCCTGCTCCGTTCGCCGGGAGATGCATTGCCCACATGCACCCTGTAGCTCCCGGGTGCCACCACCGGATTTCCCCCGGCATCAAACTGCACCATATCTTCCCTGTCCAGCTCAAAAGCAATTTCAGCCGATGCTCCCGCCCCGAGGGATACCCTTTTAAAATCCCTCAGGGACCAGAGCGGCTGATCCGCCTGTCCCCCGGGAACAGTGATGTATAACTGGACGACCTCCTCGGCAGCCAGATCGCTCCTGTTTTTCAACTGCACCGTTACAGTCAGTTTCTCGTCCGGCTGTACTTCCTCCTTATTCAATGTTAGTTCACCGATACTGAAATCCGCATAGGAAAGACCGTACCCGAAAGGGTATAGCGGCTTGGAAGTCGCGTACCTGTAAGTGCGCTCCTTCATGGAATAGTCCTCAAATTCCGGGAGCTGATCCACCGACAGCGGAAAGGTAATGGGCAACTTACCCGAGGGTACCCGTTTCCCGAAAAGCACATCGGCCACGGCATTGCCGCCCTCCTGCCCCGGGTACCAGACCCAGAGGATGGCATCCGCCAGTTCTTCCACCTCTGGCATGGTCATGGGGCTTCCGCCGGTCATCACCACGATCAGCGGCTTCTCATTGGCTGCCCTGAGCTCTTTCAGGAACGCAAGCTGATTGGGGGGAAGGTTCAGGTCAAGCCGGTCTCCCTTGGTGGAAGACGCAATGGAAGCCCCCTCTTCCCCTTCCAAAAGTCCGGAAATACCCATCACAGCAACCATGGCATCTGACCGGTCTGCATCCTGGATGGTATAGTTCATGGGATTGATGTTTTCCCAGTATTCCAATACCCCATACCTGTAACTGATGGTGGTCCCGGCACTTACCCGGGAGGTGATCCCTTCCAGGATATTCACCAGTGATCCGCTCATTCCGTAATAATTGCCGATCAGCACTTCGCCGTTATTGGCCTGGGGTCCGGTCACGAATATGGATCTGATCCCAGGGTCCAGGGGAAGGGTATTGTTGCTGTTTTTCAGCAGGACCAGTGACTTGACAGCCGATTCGTAAGCCAGCTGAATGTGTGCTTCACAGTTGATCACGCTTTCATCCACATCATTGTAGGGATTCATTTCCGGGGGGTCAAAGAGACCCAGTTCAAACCGGGTGATAAAAAGCGTGGCCAGCCGTTCATCAATGGTTGCCTCCGTGACCAGTCCCTGCTCCAGGGCTTCTCCCAGGTAGGGAAAAACATCCCCGCAATTCAGGCTCACACCCATGTTCAGGGCGAGTGCGGCAGATTCGGCCGGAGTTCGGGTCACCTGATGATCCCGGTGAATATCCTGAAGCGCCCAGCAATCGCTGAGGATATGTCCCTTGAAATTCCAGCTGTCCAGGAGGATATCACGCAGAAGAAGCCTGCTGGCACAGGCCGGTTCACCGTTGACCCGGTTGTAGGCTCCCATGACCGATTCCACGTTGGCTTCGGTCACCAGTGCCCTGAATGCGGGCAGGTAGGTTTCATGGAGATCCTTCATTCCCACAACCGCATTGAATTCATGCCGGATAGCTTCGGGTCCGGAATGCACCGCAAAATGTTTGGCACAGGCTCCGGTTTTGAGGTACCTGGGATGATCCCCCTGAAGACCTTTCACACATGCCATACCCAGTTGGGAAGTCAGGTAGGGGTCTTCCCCGTAAGTCTCCATGCCCCTTCCCCACCTCGGATCCCTGAATATGTTGATATTGGGGGTCCAGAAGGTGAGACCGGCATAGCGCCCCCGGTTGCCTATGTCCACCGATACTTTGAATTTTGCCCTGGCTTCATCTGATATTGCGCTGTATACTCTGTAAATGAGGTCTTTATCAAAGGTCGCCGCAAGCCCGATGGTCTGGGGGAATACCGTTGCCCTGCCGTTGCGGGCCACACCGTGCAATGCCTCGTTCCACCAGTTGTACTCCGGCACTCCCAGGCGTTCGATGGCCGGGGCGTTGTAAAGCAGCTGACTGATCTTCTCCCCGGTGGTCATCTCATCCATCAGCATGGTCAGCCTGTCCTCAAAGGAAATTGCAGGATTGTACCAGGGGTATTCATAACTTATTTTTTCACCGGAGTCTGTATCCGTGCCGCATCCGATGATGAGCACTAGACCGGTCAGAAGGAAAATTTGCTTTATCACTGCAGGGATCGTCTTATGGTTTAAGCATCAATATTGGCATATTTCGCATGCTTCTCAATAAATTCCCTTCGCGGGGGCACTTCATCACCCATCAGCATGGAGAAGATACGGTCGGCTTCCGCGGCACTGTCAATGGTCACCTGTCTCAGGGTACGGCTTTCCGGGTTCATGGTGGTTTCCCAGAGCTGTTCGGCATTCATCTCCCCGAGCCCCTTATAGCGCTGGATCGTGATCCCGGCTTCCTTGCCGCCTCCCACTTCCTGCACAAAAGCCTCCCGCTGCTCCTCGGTCCAGCAATAACGTTCGATCTTTCCTTTTCTGAGCAGGTACAGGGGCGGGGTGGCAATATAGAGATAACCATTCTTGATCAGTTCATTCATATACCTGAAAAAGAAGGTCATGATCAGGGTCGCGATGTGCGATCCGTCCACATCCGCATCGGTCATGATGATCACCTTGTGATAACGCAACCTGGAAAGGTCCAGTGCTTTGCTGTCCTCCTCGGTCCCGATTTTCACTCCAAGGGCGGTGAAAATATTCTTGATCTCCTCGTTCTCGAAGATTTTATGCAACATGGCCTTTTCCACATTGAGGATCTTGCCCCTGAGCGGCATGATGGCCTGGAAGGTCCTGTCACGGCCTTGCTTGGCGGTTCCCCCCGCCGAATCACCCTCGACCAGGAAGATCTCGGTCAGCGCAGGATCCTTCAGGGAACAATCGGCCAGTTTGCCGGGTAATCCGGCCCCCGAAAGCACACTTTTACGCTGGACCAGTTCCCGGGCTTTCCTGGCAGCATGACGCGCCTGTGCGGCAAGGATCACCTTGGACACGATCTGGCGTGCATCTCTGGGATGCTCTTCCAGGTAATTGGCCAGTTCCGAGCTGACTGCCTGGTCCACCACACCCATGATGTCCGAATTCCCCAGTTTTGTTTTTGTTTGTCCCTCAAACTGCGGTTCTGCCACCTTCACTGAAATAATGGCTGTCAATCCTTCCCTGAAATCATCTCCGTTGATATCAAATTTCAATTTGGCCAGCATACCCGACTTATCAGCATAGTTCTTCAGGGTCCGGGTGAGGCCCCTGCGGAATCCGCTGAGATGGGTCCCCCCTTCGATGGTATTGATATTGTTTACATAGGCATGGATGTTCTCTGAAAAAGAAGTATTGTACTGGAGTGCAATCTCCACGGGCACGCCGCTCTTCTCCGTTTCCATGTGGATGATCTCCTCGATCAGCTTTTCCCGGGTGGCGTCGAGATAGGCCACAAACTCTTTCAGTCCCTCTTCGGAATAAAAACGATCCTGCCGGAATCCGTTCCGGTCATGATGGTTTCCATTGGTTTGTTCTCCGTTGCCGTTCCCGTTCCCGTTCTCCTCTATCTCCCGCATGTCCCGGATGCTCAACTCGATCCCCTTGTTGAGAAACGCAAGTTCCCTGAGCCTGGAGGCGAGGATCTCATATTTGAATTCGGTGATTGAAAAAATGGTCGTGTCGGGCTTGAAAGTGACAATGGTTCCCCGCCTGTCGGTCTTACCCACCATTTCCACGGGAGAGGTCGGTTTTCCCCGTTCATAGGTCTGCACATAAACCTTCCCGTCCTTGTGCACCTCTGCCCTGAGCGTTTCGGAAAGCGCATTCACACAGGACACACCCACTCCATGCAGTCCTCCCGATACTTTATAGGATTCCTTATCGAATTTACCGCCCGCATGCAGCACTGTCATGACAACTTCCAGGGCAGACTTCCCCTCCTTTTCATGCAGATCGATGGGGATCCCCCTCCCGTCGTCCACCACGGTGACCGAATTGTCCTCGTTGATGGTTACATCGATCTTGCTGCAGTGCCCGGCAAGGGCTTCATCAATAGAATTGTCAATGACTTCATAAACCAGGTGGTGCAATCCCTTTTCGCTCACATCGCCTATAAACATAGCAGGCCTTTTGCGCACTGCTTCAAGCCCTTCCAGGACCTGGATGCTTTCTGCCGAGTAGTCCTTCGGCAGGCGTGCACCATTTTCTTCCATCTTTAATGCTTCGTTCATTGTTTTTTCCCCTTATTGATTCTCCCCGCATGCAACAGATTTTACATCCGCCTTCCGGGGATGTGTCTTTATTTCTTCAAACCATTCAAAAGCTGATAATTCCGACCCCTTCCTGAATTCATTTTCAGGTGATCCTCCCGCTCAGAAAACTTAACGCGAAATGTTTCTTTTAAATTACTATTAATCAGGTATATAAAAATCAAATACCGCTTCCTCAATGGTTCTGCTAAAATTAGCAAAAAAAATCAATTTTTCCATGCGTGAATTGCTTGAAAACCAGATAAGTTATTAACATTATTCCGGTGGAAAAAAGCGGTTAATTCCGCGTGCCGAAACCGAGCTTGTGTGAGACCTCCCTGTTCTCAGGAAATAAAGAACTGTTCCAGTCCATTAACGAACTTTCCGAGGCTGGGCATCTTTTCCGCCAGTCCATGCGTAAAGTAATTCAGGTCCAGTTTATTGACCACAGCGATCAGCCGTTCTCTTTTCTTGGTGTAATCATGTCCCGCGAGCCGGTACACCGCTTTCATATCCAGGGAGGGGTGTTCCCGATCTTCCATATTCTCTGTGGCCGGATTGAAACCAAGATGTTTCTCGATAAAGGCCGGAGTGAGTTTTCTTGAAACTTTCTTGAAGTGTTTATATTCTCCCAGAAGCCAGGCTTCCGTTTCCATGATCGCCAGATATATCTGGGTAGGGGCCTTTTTCTGCGGCAGCTGGTAATTCAGTCCCCTGAGCAATCTCCCCACCTCCTCCCTGGTAAAATTGGGATAGACATCCCTCAACCCCAGGATCATGGAGTAACCATTCGAAACCAGCTTCTGCCTGTGTGCCATCAGGTAGCCCTTCACATTGCTTTCTCCCCCGCAGTCATAAATCAGCACATAATAATCGGTCAGGTTATCCACATGGGCTGCTGTCATCACGGTGAATGACATCCTGATATTGTGCCCGCCTGTGATCTTCACGGTCTGGACTGCGATCCGATTTCTGTCCATGACCGAATCAAGCATGCGGCGGACCAGGATCTGCTCGGTAAGACCTTCCACAAATATGGCAAGTTTCCTCATTCTTCCACTTCCCCGTTCACATCTTCCTCAAGGTCCATGTCCCTGAAACCGGATTTGAAGAATTCGCTTGCATAAAAATCGAAATTATTGAGCCCGGTAAACTTGAATTCTTCGAAGATCTCCTTCGAATTTTCGTAGTTGAAAAGGCTGATCTTATTTCCCTCACGCTGCAATACCGCCCAGTGCCGGATATCCACCGCATTCATGATAAAAGAGTCATTGGTGGACATGATCAGCTGGAGGGAGGACTCCCTGGCCTTGTCGATAAGCAACTGCACCAGATGGGTGGCCCGCTTGAAATCCAGGCCCTCTCCGATATCATCGATGATCACCAGTCCTTGTCTACCGCACAGGATGTAATAATTGAGCTGAACAAGGACGGAGAAGGCCCTGAACATCCCCTGTGAAATATCCCGTTGTGTTACCTGCTTCTCCAGACCGACCTCGGTCACATACACCGCATACCTGTCCTCGCTGCTTTTGCTGTAAGGTTCCGAATAACGGATGATGCCGAAATCCTCCAGATCATAATCGATTTCGGACATATCCCGGATCACCCGTTCCTTGAATGCATCATCCCTCGCCGTGGCAACCGACACAATGGGCACCAGGGAATTCCGGGTCACACCCAGATCAATCTCCTTCTCCTCAAAGGAGGACTTCAGCGCATATTTGTGCTTCCCCAGTTCACCGCTGAAGTCAAACCGCCGTAAATTCACAGCCCATTCATGGATCCTTTCAATAAACGGATGCTGCAGCCTGTCCCTTTTTGCATAACAGGCCAGCTGTTCATGGGGGATCCCGAAATCCAGGTAAATGGAACCGGGCGTGGCTTCGTACTTGATCCTGCCCTTTCCTTCATCCCCGCGGTCCAGCACCAGCTCCTCATCCATATACAAACGCTCCAGCTGAACGGAATCCAGGTCATACTCAAGCTCGTATTTCATCGCATTGTCCCCGTTCCGGAACAGCACCTCATATCTGACCGGCCCCGTGGCGTTCGTTCCTCTTCCCAGCAGCATCTCCACCAGGTCCGACAGTGCATTCAGGGTCCTGGTCTTGCCGCTTGCATTTTTCCCCACCACCAGGTTAATTTCCCCCAGGTTCACGTTGTCGATCAGCCATTCAATCTTTTTCCCGGCATTTTCCTTGAATGAGAATTTACGTAGGTACATGGTGAAAAGAGTTAGTTGAGTTAGTTGAGTTAGTTGAGTTAGTTGAGTTAGTTGAGTTAGTTGAGTTAGATATGTAAAGTTAGAAGAAAAGTTAGGTTTCGCGGGCTGATCAAGTCCGGATTTCACACATTAATAGGTAAAACTGTGGATCTTAGTAGATTTAGACTTATCGAGATTTCAGACCATCTGTCCGATTGTATTTGGGATGAGGTACAGGGATGGAACAGATTCAATCAGGACACTGTTGGCAAACAACTGACCAGGGCAGCAGACTCCATATCCGCGAATTTGAGTGAAGCTTTTGGCAGATATTCCTTTCCTGACAGAAAAAGGTTTTCATATTTTGCAAGAGGATCCTTATGTGAAACCATGAACTGGGTGGGTAAGGCAACCAGAAGAAAATTGCTGGCACCTGAAAAAGGGGAAGAACTGCTTACCAGTCTCAAGGATATCTCATTCAAACTGAATTATTACATCCGCAGTCTCAATACATCCCAATCCAACCTGAGCAAGCCGACCTTTTTAAAATAAAATTTCATCCAGTCCCCTCCCCTAACTCCATTAACTCCATTAACTCCATTAACTCCATTAACTCCATTAACTCCCCTAACTCCATTAACTCCATTAACTCCCCTAACTCCATTAACTCCATTAACTCCATTAACAATCCCCAGGGATTACAACGCATACGTCAGTCCCAGCATCACCCGGAACCTGTATGAGGGATACTGGTTGTAAATGTAGTATTTCTGTGCGGCCAGGTTGTTGATGGTGGCCCAGAAGGAGAGCAGTTTGCTGTAGCGGTACTCCACGCCCAGGTTGGCATCGATGGTAAGGGGCAACCTGCCCGGATCTGCCCCGGGCTGAAACACCTTGAAGTAGCGGGGCCCGATGGCAAAGATCCCGCTGTTGAAAAGGATCTTGTCGCTCATGTTGTAGCGGAGCTGGAGCGAGATGTCGAAATCAGGATGGTGCCAGGGATGTTCCTCTCTGACCATCAGATAATTGTAATAGTTACCTTTGAGGAATATCTTCCAGGGATCGGAAGGTCTGATGGTAAATTCCCCGTGCACTTTGATCATGGTAAGGTCGTCATAGACCACCCCGAACTGGTTCATCAGTTCACTGCTGGTATCGTTCACAAAATAGTACTGGTCGTCTATGATGGAATAGCTGCCTTTCAGGTTCCAGGCCACCGCATCGGAAAAGCGTCCCTTCAGACCGGCATAGGCCACCAGCTTATAATTGGTGGGCATCAGTGCCAGGCCGGGCACCACATAGGGATTTTCCTCCACGGTTTTCCTGATGTTGTTGGATTCCAGGTACCCGTCCACTCCGAAATAAGGCACGATCACCTCCCTCACGATATTGAACTGGAAGGTGGCCCGGGGATAAAAATGAGGGGTAAACACGCCATTCCTGATCTCATAATAGGTGTTCACACCTGCCGTGAATTTCCACTCCGCCGAGCTTTTTGCCACCCTGGGATCGAGGCGGATGATAACCTGATTCCCGAGCACCGGATCCCAGGATTCATCATGCCGGTAGTATGCAAACCCCGCATCACCCGCAATATCAATAACCCGCAGAGTCTTGTCAAAAACAAAATCGAATGTCCCTCCGTGTTCCACCTGATCGAACTGATGGGTGAAATAATAATATTCCAGGTCGGCATCATAATTCAAATGGAAAGAATCCGCATGCATGGAATGCATTCCGATGCCACCCGCCGCGGTGAAATAAGGATGCACTGCATCTTTCCTGGCAAGTACCGTATCCAGGTCCGGGTCCACGCCGTAATGCACGGTTGTATTGTAACTGGTACCGGCTTTATAGTCAAATACCGAATTCCTCAGGAACCTGCTGCCGAAGATCTCGGCCACGGACTCGCTGAATCCTGCATCAGCCCTCAGCTTTTCAGGTTCGGTTTTCAGTGTCACCTTCCCGTTCATGGAGTGGTGTTTCAAATTGACGCCGAAGGTCCCGTTACGCGACCTGAGCTGGCTGATGTTCAATTCGGCCAGGGGGGTCAGGTAGTTGCCCATTCCGATGGTAAGCTGGCTCTTATACAGTTTATTCAGGGGCGGTTGCACCATTCTCGCAGCCCGGATGGGCTCTACACTGAATTCACTTTCATACCTTTTTTGGAACAGCTGGTATGTAAAATCAGGTGATTCAAAAGCGATTTCTTCATCCAGGCTGGGAAGCAGCTGGATTTTTTCGGCACCAGACAGGATGGGGGTATAAGGTTTCACCACCCGGACCTCTTCCTGCTGCCCGGGCAAAGAAAGCGGTATCAGGAAACTGACAGCTGCGGTCAGCAGCACGAATTGGAAAGATTTCATATGCATGTGGTTCATTCTGGCTTTACTTAGGATTTTCGGGCCCAGGAACAATATCGCTTTCAGCCTGCTCTGTCAGGGCCGCTTTCCGCTGTTTTGCATTGGCGATGATCCCGTCATCCGGAATGGTGTAATAATCGATCAGGCTCTGAAGGGAGTTGATTGCCGAAAATTCGTCCCCCTTGGCAATGTATATATCTGATAATGTGAGGAATGCCATCCCCATCCAGTACTGGTGCGGGGTATTCATCTCAATGAACTCATATACTTCTTCTTCCGCCGCATCGATCTCACCCCTGTCGAACAGGATCTCAATCACCCGGTACTTGGATTCCGCACCCTCCAGACTATTGACCTCATGGGACACTTTCCTGAAATGGTCATAGGCAAAATCCTTTTCATTCAATGCGTTGAACGATTTGGCAATCTTGAAGTTTGCTTCCCGGCGAATCTCCTCCTGCAGTTTGTCAAGCGCAAGCACCTCCCGGGCTGCCTCGATGGTGTTCGCATATTCATCCAGTTCATAGTAGCAGCGCATCAGGCCGGTATGGGCATCCTGAATATTGGTTTTTTTCTCGGCCACCTCAAGCATGGTCAGGTAGTTCTCAATGGCCCTGTGGTAATCCCGCTGCCTGAAATTGATCTTTGCCGCTGCCTCCAGGGCCGGTTCGGTGAACATGTTCCTGGAGTGATTGATGATATAATCCAGTGATTCCAGTGCTTCCTCATTCTGCTGCAGCTTCAGCTGGCAATCTGCCTTGTAGTAGTGGGCATTGAGCAGGAACCTTCCCCGCGGAAAAGCATCCAGGTAATCTTTGAATGCACGCACCGTCTCTGCACAGTCGCCCCGTGTATAAACCATCTCAGCGGCCGTGTAAGTGAGCGAATCCTGTTCGCGCCTTGTGATGTCTCTTCCCAGACTGTTCACAAAGGACATGTAGCCGTCCACATTATCCCTGCGCACATAAATGTTCTTGATGCTGGTGAGTGCATTGTCAGCCTCGGGGGTTCCCGGATAGTTGGTGGCTACCTGTTGATAATAGGAAAGGGCCCTTTCGTAATCTCCTTCGTTATAATAGATGAGCCCCAGCTGGTTCAGTGCCTTGTTGGCGTAACTTGAATTGGGATGGTCGGTCACCAGGGCCTGGTAATATTGCTGTGCTTTTGTTGGTTCGTTCAGCACCACGTAACTCCTTCCGATCTCAAACAGGGCATCATCCACAAAATTGGACTCCGGCAGATCGCGGGTCAGCCTTGTAAGCACCTCCACTTTCTGCTGCGGCCTGTCCAGCAAGCCCAGGGTGAAACCCTTCTGGAACATGGCGTAATCGGTATCTGCCTGACCCGACGCAATGCAGCGATCATAAAACTCCATGGCCTGTCCGTAATCTTTCTTCACAAAATAACAGTCAGCCATCCGGTTATATGCATCGGAAAGGATCGGGGCTTTTTTATCCTGTTCCAGCCTGATATACCGGTTGAACCAGCTCATCGCATCATCAAATTTCTCCGCATCAAAGTAAATGTATCCCATGCTGTAATGACACAGGGCATATTCTTCCTGCCCGGAGGCGCTGCCATCGTCCAGGAATTCAGTGTAGTATAATTGCGCAGTGTTGGGATCACCCGAGCGGTAAGCGGCTTCGCCCAGCCAGAAATATGTCCTCGCGGTGATGGCAGGATCATACCCTGCATATTTCAGTGACTTTTCAAAGGCATCCACCGCTTCGGTGAACCTCAGATTCTTATACAGTTCCAGTCCCCTGTAAAAAGCCACCTTCTGATAGGCCTTCTCGATCTCAGGACCCTTCTGGCGGATCCTGTCCAGGGAAGCCAGCGCCATGCTGTAGTTACGCGTACCCAGGTAGGCATTCACCAGGTAATTATAAGCTTCATCGGTATTCTCCGCTGCCGGATAGAGCCTGATATACTCTTCGAACGCCCTGATCGCCTCGTTGAAAGGATTATAGGAAAGTTCATAGGTAACCTTGGCGTAATTGAAGAGGGCATCCTGCTGGATGCGTAGGTCAAAATCCATCTTTGCCGCCTGGGAAAAAGCAATGCGTGCCTTGTTCTTGTCACCCAGGTGCAGGTAACAGTCGGCCAGATGATAGTGGGCACTCTGTGCGATCTCCGTTTTCCGGTAACTGATTTGTTCGAACAGTTCCCTGGCCTTATCGTACTCCTGGTTCATGTAATAGGCAAATGCCAGCTGGTATCGGTCATGGATGGTGGTCCCCCCGGCATTGTCCCGGTATGTTTCCAGGTAGGGGATGGCTTCGCTGTACCGGTCCAGCATAAAAAAAGATTCCCCGGTGATCTTGGACATTTCTCCCAATCTTTTGTCGGACACAGACTCCATCAGCGGAGGTGTGAATTCGATCACCTCATCATATTTTTTCTGCATGTAGAGGATCTGCGCGATATAATAGGGTGCAATATTGGAAAACAGCGGATCATCGACGATTTTCCGGAATCCCATCAGGGCGGTCTCGTAATTTTCTTCGGTATAATGGATATGGGAATAGTAATAGGTGGCCGGGGCGGTGTAGGGAGAATCCTCCTCCAGGATCTCATAGAAATTGACCCGGGCCTGCTCAAAATCGTTGCGCTGGTAATAAGCAAAACCCTTTTTAAAATGATATTCAGCGCGTTCACCCCTGTTCAGGCTGAAACGGTCCACCCGGTTATACCACGAGATGCATTTGGCCCAGCTGTTCTTGTCATAAAAGTAATCAGCCAGCCGGAAGGCCGCCTCATCCACATGAGGGCTCTCGGGGTATTCTGAAATAAAGGAAAAAACCAGGTACTCGGAATCGTCGTTGCGCAGCTCCACCGCGGACATGGCCAGGTAGAAGGCGGCTTCCGAACGGATCTCCGAACGGGATCCTTCGGTGGAAGCCAGCAACTTTTCAAATTCATGCCGGGCAGCTCCGTATTTCTCTTTTTCGTAAAGTTCCAGTCCCTTCAGGTAAGTATTGTCGCCGTATTCGTACACCGCACATTTCTGAGCGGATACGCAAATGGCAGAGGTGATCAACAATACGGAAAGAACAACCTTGATGGAATCAATCATGTGTATTTGGATTAACCTGTCAAAATTACGAATAATCCCCGCGGCTATTCCGGCGGCAGCTCTTTTTAATTAACAGCCGGATGTTAATTTTAGTATAATTATAATTCTTATTTTAGCCGGATAATTCTTAGGAAATATGCCCCTGGACAATGTCATCACGCTTGAAAATGCTGTCATTAGTGTCAACGACAACATTGTGCTGACTGATGTGAACCTGAATGTCACAAAACGGGAATTCGTTTACGTAATAGGCAGGGTCGGCAGCGGTAAGACAAGCCTGATCAGGACCATCAATGCCGAATATCCGCTGACGGAAGGACACGGAATGGTGGCCGGATTTCAGCTCGAAAAGATCCGGAGGAAAGAAATTCCCTACATGAGGAGAAAGCTGGGGATCGTTTTCCAGGATTTCCAGTTGCTCACCGATCGCACAGTGGACAGCAATCTTGAATTTGTCCTGAAAGCCACCGGATGGAAGCAAAAAGGGGAGATCAAGGACCGGATCGCTGAAGTGCTGGAGAAGGTGAACCTGGGTTACAAGGGATACAAAATGCCCCACCAGCTCTCGGGGGGTGAACAGCAGCGGGTGGTCATAGCCCGGGCCCTTTTGAACGATCCGGAGATCATCCTTGCGGATGAACCCACGGGCAATCTCGATCCCGCCACCTCGGACGAGATCATGAAAATCCTCTGGGCAATTTCCGAAAGCGGCCGTGCCGTTATCATGGCCACCCACAACTACAACGTGCTGAAGCGGTTCCCTTCCCGGACCCTCAGATGCGGGGACGGAAAACTCACCGGGGCCAACCTGAGCGAAAGCGATATCGACCGCCTGATCAGCAATGAATAATCCAGGTTCCTTGGATCTGAAGGCATATACCCTTGACGAACTGGAATCCTATGCCGGATCACCCGATTACGGCAGCTCCGGTATCATACCGGTCAGTCCCCTCCGGCTGCATTCCTACCTGCATAATCCCAGGGCTGAAAAAACCGACCATGTGCTCTTTGAAATGTACCATGCGGGCAGACTGGTGGCTTACCGCACCCTGCTTCCCGATGAATTTTTCGACCGGCAGGACCGTGCACATCGTTTCGCCTGGTTCAGCGGTAATTATGTGGACCCGGGCTTCCGCAGAATGGGAATCTCGACCAGGCTCTTTCAGCTGGCCGAGGACCACTGGGAGGGAAGACTCATGTATACCAATTACGCACCCGCCTCCAGGGCATTGTACGACCGTACGGACAGGTTCAGGGTACTGGCAAAGCGGAACGGAAAACGGTATTACCTGCGCGCCGCATCCCGGGAACTGCTTTCACGAAAAGGGATTCCGGGATCCCTGCTTCATGGGGCGGATCAGTTGATCAATCAGATCCATGACAAAAAACTCGCCCGCTTTCAGTCCGATCCGGTCCATCCCTTCACCGTTGAAGTGATCGATGCACCTGGCCGGGACCTGGAATCCCTCCTTGCCGAAAAGCAGGCGAAATCACTTTTCCGCAGGGACAGGAAGGTTTTTGAATGGATCCTTCAATATCCATGGGTAACCGATCAAAAGCATGAATCCATCCCTTACCACTTCTCTTACAGGGCATCTCTTTTTAAAAACCGGCTGCTCATGTTTTCCACTCCGGAATTGCCCGTGGCAGGCTTCCTGTGGATGGTGATCCATGATAAAAGGCTGACCGTGCCCTATGCCATTTCAACCGGCACAGAAACAGAACATGCCATGGCTGTTGAAATCATCCGTTCAATGATCCATGATGACTGTGCCTACACGACCCTGCGTGAACATTCCCTTGTCAGTCAGATGAACCGGTTCAGATCCTGGTTCCTCGCCAGGCGCGGTATGCCACAGCTGATCTTTGTCCATGACAAGATTGCAGGGCTGGTCCCTGCAGACCGGATCATTTATGACGGGGACGGGGATGTGGTTTTTACCGGATGATCAGTACCGCAGCCTGTTCCTGCCCAGGGGTACTTTCAGCAGGTAATAGAGATACTCCGTTTTTAACACCTCCATGGCAGTCCCCCGCACACTTTCCATGGGGATCCGCTGGATGAAGCGCATGGTCCCCGTATTCTTGATTCCCGCCGTACCGAAAAGTGCACCGGCCACATTTGCCTCAAGCAGTTCCCGGATCACAGGTCCGGGCACCCCCGCGCTGGAAAAGGGGAAGGAAAACCATGCTGTTTTCACTCCGAATCTTTCCCTGAGATCTTCCACGCTTTCCCGGACCTGTCGGATGATCTCATCCCTGTTCATGATAGAAAAATCTGCATGATCCCGGCCATGGCCTCCGATACCAAACCCCCATGAACGCAGATCCTTTATCTGTTCCGAAGTCATGTATACCGGCTGATTTTTCAGGTAATTCTGAAAATCCACACCCAGTACTGCAGCCAGCGGATCCAGCAGGTCCTGCCGGGGTGGGTCGACCATTTTCAGTGCACTGACCACTTGTTTTTCAGGGATGACCAGAAATTCTGCCGCTTTCCCGGCCATCTCCGGATCAGACATGACCCGGTCTATCAAAATGCTGGTTTTATAGCGGAAAAAGAGTCCCCGGTTATCGATGAAACGATTGTTCAGGAAGAAAACGGCCGGCACGCCTTTTTTCTTCAGCAACGGAGCAATGACCCGGTGGCACTCTGCCAGTCCGTCATCGAAACTGAGGATCATTCCCCGCCTGCGGCTGTTTTTTGCAACTCCATCCAGATAATCCTCCAGACGCAGTGGCTCGAAGATCCGGAGCATTGCATCCAGGTCTTTTTCAAACTCAGCAGGGTTCTTATAACCGTATAGGTGAAAGATGTGCGGCAGGTGCTGATCGGAGACAACATGGTAAAAGGGAAAGATGGTCCGTTGTCCCGACAGGGAAACCATGCTTTCCAGGTGGGTCAGCCTGGCCGGGGCTGACAGGATCTTTCTGCGCAGGTCAGTCATTCGCTGTCCAGGTTTTCAACGGGATGGGCAGCCGGTTAAAACGCAGGCGCTGGTAAATTTCGGGGGTTGCGCCAAATCCTGCAAAGAAGCGGGCCACAGACGGGATGCTGGAGCCTTCGAAATCAAGGATCAGGCCGGTGCCGGCATGATCGGCGATAAAGGCATCAACCACTCTGAACATGCTCCTGTGCTGTTTGCCCTGTTCACTGGAGACTGCGACCAGGTAGATGGCCCTGGTGCGGCTGAAACCAAAAAACGCAGCGGCCTCAAGTTCCTTCCCGTTCATGGAGCCGTATGTAACACCGGTGCCATTCTTCTTAACGGTTTCCAGCAGTCCCTGCAGCCACCGGTATGAAGACTCGGGTCTCCTGATGACATCGTGACTTTTCTTTAACCGGATCAGCGCCGCCGTGTCTATGTTTTTCCTGATCCGGATGTCAGCGTCCATGGTCCGGCTGATATTCCTCCTGGTATTGGTTGAATAGGATCGCTTCAACTCCTCATGGGCCTGCTGCAGGGTTAACCGGTAGTTCTTTCTGTCGTCCACATGCAAGGGTCCCTGTTCACCCACCAGATTCCCGCTGTTGAAGTGGATGTGCCCGAACCTGAATTTTTTCGGAATGCCGGCAAGCATAAGGGACAGGGTTGTGGGATCTGCAAACGCGTTGCCGAAAACACCCAGCTGCTGGGTATAAAAGGGCTGGTAAAGGTAATGGATCCCGAATTTCCTCTTCCAGACCAGGGGCATGATAAACCGGTAATCATCCATGATCAGGGCGGACCAGTTCTCCGCGGCTGCGTCCAGGTACCAGGAATAGGGATAGAGGGTCTCCGCGGAGGAATGTGCGATCACATCGTTCCACCGTTCCTCGTCAATATCCTTCCTTTCAACAAATTGGATCATAATAGCTACTTCGTAGCGTTAGTTGAGTAGAGTTAGTAGAGTTATAGGGCTTCACAAAACTAATTTAAGAATTTGATAGAAAATGGGGCACAAATGATTTTACAAACCTTATTTTATCCTGTTGTCCTGTTTTATATGCTGTCAAAGCTACT
>Ga0209205_1000042_pt1 | contig 43773 bp, 38 predicted proteins | sample ZodSprso05mmetaG_FD_184133 | JGI IMG/M metagenome (GOLD analysis project Ga0209205, IMG submission 184133) | Hot spring sediment microbial communities from Zodletone spring, Oklahoma to study Microbial Dark Matter (Phase II) - Zodletone Spring... ... | reverse complement strand
GCAATTGTGGAAATCAGGGCAGGTACAGGAGGGGACGAAGCCAGTATTTTTGCCGGGGATCTCTACAGGATGTATACAAAGTTTTTTGAATCCAGGGGATGGAAGGCTTCGACCACAAGTTTTACGGAAGGCACCGTGGGTGGTTTTAAGGAGATCATTATGACTGTAAACGGTGAAGGCGTATACGGGATCATGAAGTATGAGTCGGGAGTGCACAGGGTACAGCGCGTTCCCCAGACAGAAACACAGGGGCGGATACATACCTCAGCAGCCACGGTGGCAGTGCTTCCCGAAGCGGAAGATTTTGAGGTGGAAGTGAAACAGTCAGATATCAGGAAGGACACTTACTGCTCTTCAGGTCCCGGCGGACAATCCGTGAATACCACCTATTCAGCCATCAGGCTTACCCATATTCCCACGGGAATTGTGGTTACATGTCAGGATGAGAAATCACAACTGAAAAACCTGGACAAAGCCATGAAGGAGTTGCGGACCAGGTTGTACAACCTGGAATACCAGAAGCGCATTGATAAAATTTCCTCGAAAAGAAAAACCATGGTTTCGACGGGTGACAGGTCAGCCAAGATCAGGACGTACAATTATCCGCAGGGGAGGGTGACGGACCACCGGATCAACCTGACAATGTATAACCTGCAGGCCATCATGAACGGGGATCTTCAGGATATGATCGAGAAACTCCAGATGGCCGAGAACGCAGAGCGGTTGAAGGAAAGTGGTCTTTGAAAAAAATTATTCAACCATGAACGCCGAAGAATTATTCCGGAGCATCCAGCGAAAAAAAAGCTTCCTGTGCATCGGTCTCGATACAGATTACAACAAGATCCCCAGGGTGCTGCTTGAAACGGAATACCCCATATTTGAATTCAACAGGCACATCATTGATGCCACCGGGGACCTGGCGGTGGCGTACAAGCCCAACCTCGCATTTTACGAGAACATGGGAGCCGCGGGATATATGAGCCTGGAGATGACCGTCACCTACATTCGCAAACAGTATCCTGACATTTTCATTATCGCCGATGCCAAGCGGGGAGATATCGGGAATACTTCCAGGATGTATGCCAGTGCGTATTTCAGGACCCTCGACTGTGATGCGATTACCCTTTCACCTTACATGGGATACGACAGCATTTCCCCTTTTCTGGAGATCCAGGGAAAATGGGCTGTAATTTTGGCGCTCACATCAAACGAAGGTTCCAAAGATTTCCAGCAACTGGAAATAGCAGGGGACGGGCTTCTGTTCGAACAGGTTATTTCAACCACTTCCAAATGGGGAACGGTGAACAACATCATGTATGTGGTGGGGGCTACCAGGAGTGATGAACTGAAGCGCATCAGAAGGATGATCCCCGAACATTTCCTCCTGGTGCCGGGGATCGGAATCCAGGGTGGAGCACTTGATGAAGTCTCGGAATATGGTATGAATGACCGGTGCGGACTGCTGGTCAATGCAAGCCGGTCGATCATCTATGCCGATGTGACGGAAAAATTTGAAAAGGCTGCACGCGAACAGGCCTTCCTGTTGCAAAAACAGATGGAAAGCGCTTTAAAACGCAGGAAACTCATTTAATTCACAAGCTCCCTGACCTTTTCTGCGGCTTCCCCCAGGGTAATAGCCGAATGTACCCGGAGGCCTGAATGATCGATAAGGACCTTGGCTTCTTCAGCGTTTGTTCCCTGCAACCTTACGATCACCGGAATATCGATCTGTCCGATGGTCCTGTATGCTTCCACCACTCCTTCGGCCACCCGGTCGCATCTGACGATACCCCCGAAAATATTGATCAGGATCGCTTTCACATTGGGATCCTGAAGAATGATCCTGAATCCTGCTTCAACCGTCCGGGCATTGGCCGTACCACCCACATCCAGGAAATTGGCCGGTTTCCCTCCGGAATGCTTGATGATATCCATGGTGGCCATGGCAAGTCCGGCACCATTCACCATGCATCCCACATTTCCATCGAGCTTGATGAAGTTCAGGTTATGTTTGCCGGCCTCGATCTCAACGGGATCCTCTTCGCTGAGGTCCCTCATAACCTCATATTCGGGATGGCGGAAGAGCGCATTGTCATCCAGATTTACTTTGGCATCTGCGGCAATGATCCGGTTGTCGGAGGTTTTGAATACGGGATTTATTTCAAGCAGTGATGCGTCCGATTGATCATAGGCACGATACAGCGCTGAGACAAATTTCACCATTTCCCTGAAGGCCTTCCCTTCCAGTCCCAGATTAAAGGCGATCCTTCTTGCCTGGAAAGGCAAGATCCCTGTTGCCGTTTCGATCTCCTCGCGGAAGAGCAGTTCCGGGGTTTTCTCAGCCACGGTTTCTATATCCATCCCGCCTTCAGTGGAATACATGATGGTATTCTTCCCCGATTCCCTGTTCAGGAGTACACTCATATAAAATTCCCCGGGTTCGGTTTCTCCGGGATAATAAATGCCCTGTTCTATCAGCACTTTGTTCACCTTTTTGCCCTTCGGGCCTGTCTGGTGGGTTATCAGGTTCATTCCCAGGATCGATCCGGCATGCTCTTTCACTTCCTCAAGGGATCTTGCAATTTTTACACCGCCTCCCTTTCCCCTGCCCCCTGCATGGATCTGCGCTTTAACCGCCCATGTTTCCGCCCGGGTTTCCGATGCAATTCTTCTGGCCGCTTCATAAGCCTCTCCGGGTGTCAGGGCAATTTCTCCTGCGGGGACTGCCACCCCGAACGTTTTCAATATCTGCTTTCCCTGGAATTCGTGGATATTCATAGCTAGTCGTTAGTCGAGAGTCGTTAGTCGAGAGTCGTTAGTCGAAAGATTTCGGTTTTTGTAAAGATAAAAGGTTTTTGATGTTCTCAATCTGAAAATAAGAAAATCAGTAAATTCACGGAAAATCAAATGCCATGAGAAAGCTTTTAAATGAAGAGCTTGACCGGTTGACGGTGGAAGAATACAAAAGGGCGGAAAAACTGCCGGTCACCGTGGTACTGGATAATATCCGCAGCCAGAATAATATAGGGTCCGTATTCCGGACCGCAGACGCATTCCTGCTGGAGGGAATCCGGCTGTGCGGCATTACTGCCACTCCGCCCCACAGGGAGATACACAAGACTGCACTGGGGGCCACGGAGACTGTACCATGGTCCTACTGGGAGCATACCCTGGATGCCGTGGCTGATCTGAAAAAGAAAGGGTATCAGATCCTGGCCGTTGAACAGGTGGAAGACGGGGATTCCCTGGAACAACTGATGGCATCACCTTCTCAAAAGTATGCAGTTATATTCGGGCATGAGATCCGGGGTGTGGATCAGCATGTGGTGGACATCAGCGACCGTTGCATTGAAATTCCGCAGTATGGCACGAAGCATTCATTGAATATAGCCGTGGCAGCCGGGATCGTTATCTGGGAAATATTCAGGCAAATGTCCCTCTGACCTCGTCTTTCCTACCGTGATGCTTCACGAGGAACAAAAGAAAAAGCCGTCCCGGTAAGAGACGGCTTTTATGATTGGGTTTGATGAATGCATTTTACTGAAGGATGGCCTTGAAGGCATCCAGATTCTTGATCTTGGCAAATTCAACATCATTCATGATGCGTTCAATCAGCATCCCGGGGGACTCGGATTTCTCAATGGCCAGTTTCAGGTTTTCAACAGCGACCTCAGGCTTATCCTGGTTGGCTGCAATCACGGCAAGCAGATAATAGCGATGAGGGTTATCATCGGAAATATTGGCTGCAGTCCTCCAAGCACCGTCGTCGTCGCCCTTCAGATATTTGGCAAGCGCTGCATTGAATGAAGGTTCGCTTCCGAAATTATTGAGCGCTGCATCATAATTACCTTCCATGATGTTGACGATACCCAGGTTGTAGTTCACCTTTTCCCCCGCACCCAGTGAGGCGGTGAAAGCTTCTTTGGCAGCCTCGAGATCACCATTCTTAAGGGCAATGGCCCCAAGGTTGTTATTCAGGATGTCATGGTCCATGATCCCCTTGGCATCTTTGAATGCTTTTTCGGCTTCGTTCAGATCCCCCATTTTGTAGAGTACGGCACCCATGTTGCTGTGTGCGCGGGCACATTGCGGGAACGCATTGGCAGTTTTCTTGTAGATGGCCAGTTTGGTTTCGTTGTTGTCAAAGAGAGTGGCCGCATACAGCAGTTCCTCGAGTTTCAGTGTATCAGGATTGCTGGTCCAGAGGTCCTTCAGTTCCTCATCACTCCACCCGATATGTTCCATTTTCACCGTGAACTTGGATCTTCTGAGTTTTGGCAGGATCTCATCTTTAATCACCTCAAATGCCGCAGAAAGGTTTTTGATTTCCTGCTCGCGCACCACAGGGTCGGAATGCATGCTGAGCACCCTCAGTATCATTTCTTTATCCTGGATATTGGATTCTTCCATTAACTTCTTGAATCCTTCCCAGTCTTCCGGTGTGGTCATCATGCTCATCAGTTCATCAGCTACTTCCACGTTTGCTCTCTTCATCTGGCCGGACAGGTACCGGTCTGCCGAGGTCTTACGCTGGGCTGCCAGGTTGGTGTTGAGATCCACCGGTCCGTCAGGGGAAGCATAGGCTGAAATTTCCAGTTCTTTCAGCTCAAGACGTTCATTCTCCTGCGTCTGTTTGAGGACTTCATTCAATTGCTTCACCTCATCTTTGGTGATCTCGGAGCTCCGGACATCAGCCCTGTTGATCACATATTTGATATCGGTCTCATACGATTCAGGCAAGATCCTTTCAAATTTATCCTGGAACATCAAAACTTTGGGATCCACGCTGACCAGCTGGGATGTGGCTATGATGCCGTCCGCCAGCTTCACGTCTCCTATTTTCGCCGTTTTCCCCTTCATCTCAGCACTCACGTCACAGTAGAGTTCAGACCTCAGCATCTCGTCTTCAAACTTGAATTTGTTTGAAATACTGGCTTTCCCGCCATTGTCATAACTGATCACCTTGTTGTTTTGGGTGACATCCTCTCCCTGGAGGACAAGTGAATTCAATTCTTTTTCCCCGTTTTTATACCTGAGCACGGGGGTTAGCGTAACAACGGCTTTTTTATTGAAATACTTGGCAGGGAAGTTGACGTCCAGCGTCACATCCACCACTCCACCGTGCATTTCAAGTACTTCAGGGGTTACCTGGTAGCTAACGAGGTCGGCCTCTTTGACCATTTTGTTCAGGCCGCCGCAACTACTGAGCACTGCTGCTGCGATTATGAAAATCGCAAGGATTTTGAGGTTTTTCATAGCATTCTGGATATTTGTTTAGTATGTATTATTACAGAGGATCGTTTCTTTTCTCAAGTACAAACTTAATAATGTTTTTTATAAAATTAAAGAAATATACGTGTTAAGCCTATAATTGTTACAAAATTAGCATATTCATACCGGTTCTGTATTCTCCTTCAAGGATCAGTTTTCTGATCTGCTGATAATCCGATTCATTGTTTGCGAAGTCAAGATTCGTCGTATCAACAACCAGGATCTTCAGGTCAGGACTGGATTTAAAGAATCCGAAATAGCCTGCCTGAACCTCCTGCAAATATTCGGGTCTGATTTGTTGCTCATAAGGTCTTCCCCTGTTTCTGATGTTCTCCAGGAGTTTTTCCACGGAAACATGCAGATACACATACAGGTCCGGTCTCCGGATCTGCTGTTGAATGATGGCGAATAGTTTTTCGAAAAGCTTCATTTCATCGGTCTTCAGGTTGTGTTTACTGAAGATGAATGATTTGGCCAGGTAATAATCGCTGATCACCCCTTCTTTGAAAAGTTCGGGATATCCCAGCTCATTTTTGATTTGCTGGTACCGCTCCGAAAGGAAAGAGAGCTCAAGCTGGAAAGCATACCTTTCAGGATCATCGTAGAACCTGGCCAGAAACGGATTGTCACTGAATTGCTCAAGCACCAGCCTGCTGCCCGTTTCTTGAGCCAGTTTGACAGCCAGGGTGGTTTTTCCTGCCCCGATGTTTCCCTCTATAACCAAATAATCGTATTTCAATAATATAAAGAATATCCGGTGGGACCCTTAAAATAAAAAAACCTGGCGACATCCCCGTCAGATCCGCCAGGTTTTTTCACTGTATTTGTCTATGGATTAATTAAATTCCGGTGTATAGTCCATGTTATAAAAGATGAAGGACCATACATCGGCATACTCCTCGATCAGTTTTGATGTGGGTTTCCCTGCACCATGCCCTGCATCGGTGTTGATGCGGATCATTACAGGTTTATCTCCCTGATATTTTTCCTGCAGGGTTGCGATGTACTTGAAGGAATGGGCGGGCACCACCCTGTCATCATGATCGCCCGTGGTGACCAGCACAGCCGGGTATTCTTTTTCCGCGGAGATATTATGAAGCGGGGAGTAGGCATACAGGTACTGGAATTGCCCGGGGTCATCGGAGGACCCGTAATCGATGGTCCAGTAACGCCCGATCGTGAATTTATGGAAGCGCAGCATATCCATGACACCGACCATGGGGACAGCCACTGCAAACAGATCGGGTCTCTGGTTGATTACGGCGCCGATCAGCAGTCCTCCGTTGGACCCGCCATAAATGGCAAGCCGCTTGTTTGAAGTGTAATCAGTGTCTATGAGGTACTCAGCAGCGGCGATGAAGTCATCAAATACAGTCTGTTTCTGAAGCAAAGTTCCCGCTTTGTGCCATTCTTCTCCGTATGTGCCTCCGCCCCTGATATTGGCCAGGGCAAAGACGCCGCCTTTTTCAAGCCAGACAGCACGTGTGGTGCTGAAGGAGGGGGTGTAAGTAATGTTGAAACCGCCATAACCGTAGAGGAGGGTCGGATTGTCCCCGTTCAGTTCAAGGCCCTTCTTGTGTACAATGAACATGGGGATCTTTGTTCCGTCCTTGCTGGAATAAAACACCTGCTTTGTCTCAAATGCGTCTGTATCAAAATCCACCTCGGGCTTAAAATAGCATTCTGAGCGGTTATTTTTGATATCATACAGGAATATGGAGGGCGGTTGATTAAATGAAGAGTAACTGTAAAATGCAGTGTCATTTTTCATCTTTGCACTGATCCCGTTAATGGAACCGATTCCGGGCAGTTCAAGCTGGTGGAGCATTGTTCCGTCAAGATCGTACAGATGGGCCACATTGTATGCATCCTGGAGGTGAACGGCAATGATCCTGCCTCCTGCAAGTCTGACGGATTCCAGCACATTGCGCTCATGTTCGGGAATAATATCCACCCAGTGCTCCTTTTCCGGGCGGTTCAGGTCGATTCTGACCAGTTTGTAACGTGGAGCCTGGTAGTTGGTCCGTACATACAACCCACTTCCCTGGTTCCCGATCACGTGATAATCGTACTCAAAACCTTTGTCCAGCCAGTGAAAAGGCGTGCTGGCCAGTCCCGCCTTCCTGAAAGCAATGGCATTTCCACTGGTACTTTCAGTCACATACAGGATCATATACCGTTCATCTTCGGTGACTCCCATACTGAAGCTGCGGTCAGGGTACAGGTCATCCTTGTAAATCAGAACATCCTCAGCTTGCCCGGTTCCGACGCGGTGGTAGAGTACCCTGGAATTCAGGTTTTCCCCTTTCAGTTCATTCCCTTCTGCCGGTTCATCAAAGCGGCTGTAGAAGAAGCCATCCCCGAACCAGGCCATGCCTGAAGATTTGATCCATTGAAGGTGGTCGTCGAGCTCCCTGCCTGATACAATTTCCTTCACGAAAAACTCCCTCCAGTCGGATCCCGCTTTTGAGATCCCGTAAACCACATATTTTGTATCGTTGGACACGCTGAATCCGGAAAGGGCCACGGTCCCGTCCTCAGAAAATGTATTCGGATCAAGGAATACTTTTCCTTCTGCGTCCAGTCTCTTCTTAATGAAGATGACATCCTGGTTCTGGAGCCCCGTGTTATAGCTGTAGAAATAGTATGATCCCTCCCTGCCGGGCAATCCCATTTTGGGATAGTCCCAGATCTCTGTCATCCGTTCCTTTAATTCGTTGCGGAATGGGATCCTGTCAAGGTAGGCAAATGTGACTTCGTTCTGGGCCTTCACCCAGGCTTCGGTTTCGGCGGACCTGTCATCCTCCAGCCACCTGTAGGGGTCGGGGACCGCGGTACCGAAGTAATTGTCCACCGTATCCACTTTGGCCGTTTCAGGATAAACAAAAGTTTGTCGCTGCGTGCAGCTCATGACTGAAAGAAATAAAATGATAATTACGAATTGCTTCATAACAAGTTGTATTGATAGAAAATTTAGACTTTGTTACCTGCTCTCTTTCTCGGGTTTGGGCAGGAGCACTTTCCGGGATAATTTGAGTTTCCCGTTCTTTTCATCGATGGCGATCAGTTTCACATCCAATTCGTCTCCTTCCTTCAGCACTTCCTCCACTTTCTCCAGCCTTCTCCATTCAATTTCAGAAATATGGAGCAACCCGTCTTTTCCGGGAAGAATCTCCACGAATGCGCCGTAGGGTGTAATTGTTTTCACTTTGCCCCTGTACACCGTTCCCTGTTCCGGAATGGCAATGATCTTCCTGATCCTGTCCATGGCTGCGTCGATGGAAGCTTTATCCACTGCAAACACATCCACCAGTCCGACGTTATCAATCTCTTCGATGGTAATGGTACTGTTGGTTGTTGACTGGATTTCCTGGATCACCTTTCCACCCGGTCCGATCACTGCGCCGATCATATCCTTGGGGATCTCGATCCTTTCGATCCGGGGTGTATGGGGTTTGTAATCGGGATTGGGTTTCGCGATGGTTTCACTCATCACATCCAGGATATGGAGCCTTCCGGCTCTGGCCTGCTCCAGTGCCTGTGAAAGCACCTCATAGGAGAGCCCTTCCACCTTGATATCCATCTGGGTGGCGGTAACCCCGTCACGGGTACCCGCCACTTTGAAGTCCATGTCGCCCAGGTGATCTTCGTCCCCCAGAATATCCGAAAGGACAGCAAATTTGCCGGAATCCTGATCGGTAATCAGTCCCATGGCAATTCCGGATACGGGCTTTTTGATCTGCACACCTGAATCCATCAGTGCCAGGGTGCCTGCGCACACCGTGGCCATGGAGGATGAACCATTTGACTCCAGGATATCGGAAACAATCCGGATCGCATATGGATTCTCATCTTCGGACGGAAGCATCCTTTTCAGGGCCCTGTGGGCAAGGTTCCCATGCCCCACTTCCCTTCGGCCCACTCCCCTGTAAGGTTTTGCATCTCCGGTTGAGAAAGGCGGGAAATTGTAGTGAAGCACAAACTTTTCCGTGCCCTTTTTCAGCACATCATCGATAATTTTTTCATCAAGCCGGGTGCCCAGGGTGACAGTGGTCAGGGATTGGGTTTCGCCCCTGGTAAATAGCGCCGAACCGTGTGCGGCGGGCAGATAATCCACTTCGCACCAGATGGGTCTGATCTCATCTGTTTTACGGCCGTCCAGCCGGAATTTCTTGTCTAGGATGACACTTCGGACCGCCTCTTTTTCCACCTCATGGTAGTACTTGTCCACCAGCATTTCATTCACTTCACCATCTTCACCGGCCTCATCCCGGAGCCTGACGATGAAATCTTCTTTCACCTGTTTGAAAGCCTCGCTTCTCTTCTGTTTGTCTGCGATCCTGGATGTGGCTATTTTGTAAACTTCATCATATAACTCATCTTTGATCCGCTTCCTCAGATCCTCATCGGTCACCTCGTGGCTGTATTCTCTTTTTTCCTTCTTCCCTGCCTTTTCCGCAAGGGCAATCTGTGCATCACACATGGGTTTGATGGCCTCATGGGCAAACTTGATCGCTTCCAGCATATCAGCCTCCTGGACTTCGTTCATTTCACCTTCCACCATCAGGATATTTTCCCTTGTCGCCCCCACGATGATGTCCAGGTCAGCCACTTTTATCTGACTGAATGATGGATTGATCACAAATTTACCATTGACACGTGCAACGCGGGCTTCGGCGATCGGACCGTGGAAGGGAATGTCGGAAACCGCCAGGGCAGTCGAAGCAGCCAGACCGGCAAGAGAATCCGGCGGTGTGTCGATTTCTGCCGACATAAGCGTCACATTGACAAATGTTTCCGCGTGGTAGTCATCAGGGAACAAGGGTCGGAGCGCTCTGTCCACCAGCCTGGACACCAGCACCTCATAATCTGAAGGTCTTGCTTCACGTTTTAAAAATCCTCCGGGTATGCGACCCAGGGAAGCGTATTTTTCCTTGTAATCAACCGAAAGCGGCATAAAATCAACATCTTCCTTTGCTTCCCTGGCACTCACCACAGTGGCGAGTAACATGGTGGCACCCATTTTCACAACTACTGCGCCGTCGGCCTGTTTGGCCAGCACTCCGGTCTCTATACTGATGGAACGACCATCACCGAGGTCAATGGTCTCCTTAATAACTTGTGGTTTATCCATGGTATTTTTTAAGATTCTTAGAAATATGAAAAAAGGCAATCAAATAATTGCCTTTTCCATCTGGTGATTTGCTTATTTTCTGATTTTCAGTGATTTGATAATGCTTCGATACCGTTCGATGTCCTTTTCTTTCAGATAATCCAGCAATTTCCTTCTTTTCCCAACAAGCTTCAGCAGGGCACGTTGTGTGCTGTAATCCTTCTTATTGGCAAGCAGATGCTGGGTAAGATAATTGATCCTTTCCGTAAATATTGCGATCTGGGCTTCGGTTGATCCGGTATCGGTTTCGGATTTACCATACTTCTTGAATAGTTCCTTTTTCTTCTCTGTTGTTAGATACATCCTCTGAGTACTTTAAAAACCTGTGCTAAATTCGAAATGCAAAGGTATTTATTTTTTTTGATTTCACAACAAGGGGATTAAAGAAATCCATGGTTACCATGGCCCAGATAATCAATTCATTGACTGGGTGATCATCCTGTGGAAGGGCTTTTATCTTTCCATCAAAGCGGACTCCAGAAACAGAGCGCCGATCTGACATTCAAGACAGCGCCTCTGCCTGCAATATTTTTTGCGCAACTGGATCAGAGCCTGGCTTTCCATTGCACTGGAAGGGGTAAAACCATAATTTTTCCATTCCCTGATGATTTCATTGGATTCAGCCTTCATTCCTTCCAGGATTCCATGGACAAATTCCAGGGTATTTTTACGGCGCTGGACTTTTCCATAAATGGATAAAAACGGAACAATCGTATTGATAATCAATGTTCCTGAGGCCTGCTGCCCCAGGTATTTCACAGATCCCGGGGAACTTTTCCCAAAAAGGTAATGGGTATTCCAGTATTCACTGGCACCAGTTCTCAGGATCTGTTCCAGTTCAGTCACGGATTGGCATGATTGCACCATATCCAGCATTGGAAAGTGCCTGTGTACAAGCGATGCAAACTGGGAGATCCTGACGGTCGGGAATGAAGCCGGACGCAATCTGAGGAATTTCCACAGATGACCGGGTACCGCTTCCCCGGAAACATATTCCGCAAGTGCCCGGTGTTTCTCCCGGAGCATGGTTAAGTAGGGACTTTTATGCCCGGCGCTGCCAGGGAACCCGGCCTGACCATACAAGATCGCCTCCAGGTCAATAAGACTCTCCCTTAGTTCCATGAGCATTTCAAGTGGAATAGAAGCTGCAGTCATTTCGAAGGGAAGACTGTTGATGGGAAGTCCGTAACCCGATGCCAGTATGCGGTAAAAAGTCTGCTGCCAGTCCTGCCCATTCCGTTGATAGATTTTAAGGATTCGTCCGCTTTTATCGGTCACCCTTTCCTTTTGGAGATGGGTGAGCCATTGCCGCACTTGAGGGGGGGGAATGTGCCTCATGAACTGCCCACAGGGTAACCATCGGTCGCTGATCTTAAGTAACCGGTACCTCGATTCCAGGCCTGGTGGGTAGCGGAGCACCAGGACAGGGATGCGTCGTTGCAGATAATTGGTTACATCGCAATCGTGTTCGCGGACCACATGCAAAACTACATTGTTAAAGGCCGGATCCAGGTGGTGACCGTGCCTGATCCAGTCCGAGCTGTGCACATGGATCTCCACATTCCCGGCCCAGACAATGCCATCAATTTTTATCCGGGCATTGAAGAAATCAGGACCTGCATGCATGTTCAGCTCTCCCGTCCTGAGAATTTCAACCGATTTGCCGCAGGTGGTTTTCAGATGATGCGGATCGAAGAGCCTTTTTTTCCAGATAAAATGAAGAAATGCTTCCTGTCCCATAACTACCAGCCGGATCGACATGACACATGGGTTAATGTTTCATGCACGGACCCGATCGTTTTCCGGTATGGAAAAAATTGTTAAATGACTGCAGGGATCAGAATGAGTAGGCCAGGCCTGCGGATAATTCCAGGGTTTCTATAAGCAGGTCTGATGCCAGATCAGGGATCTCTTCAAGCATTCCCCGGGACAGGTCAAAATTGAAATCGAACCTGGATCTGCTCCGGAAGTAATCCACTCCCAGTTTGATTGCAAGGGCATCATTGAGCTTGAACCTCATGCCACCGCCCGCTGTAAACCCGAATGCAATACTGTTGGTGCTCACCCTGGAGAAAATCTCTGTTTCATCGAAAGATACCCTGAGATCCTGACCGGGTGGCCGCAGAATACTCACACCAGCCATTGCCCTGAGATCCAGATAGAGTCTCCGGGATGGCCGTAATGAAAAATGGGGACCCATGAACAAACTGATATAATTCCAGAATCCGGTTCCGTAAAGGACCTCTGCATCTTGGGGAATGACCAGCGGAGACTGTGCATGCGTTTCCAGGTACCGGAACATATCGCTGAGCATGGAATCCCGAAGGGCATAGTTCGAACCGAAGGCGAAGGATCCGCCGATCCCCAGATATGAGACGGGGAAATATCCTGCATCAAATTTAATGGCACCTCCGGGAGATGCGTAACCATTGGATGACAGATCACCAGTTTTGGCATATGCACCCAGTGGGATGCTGGTCCCGAATGAGATACTGGCAAAATTCTGCTGCGCGTATATACCCGATGTGATGAAAAACGGCAGGATCCAGAGAATGCTTCTCATATCCGATTTTATTCCCGATAAATGTACCTAATTTTTTCATTTATCTGAGCGGGGATCCGGGCCTTTCTCCTGAAAGGGCTGGTTCAGCCTGAAAAGTTCCCAGTTTTGTGGGTGTCGTCGCAGAAGGGTTTGTTACGCGATCCACCACATCTGCAGAGGTAGACCGGGCCTTCCTTTTCAATCTCCTCTCCCCGGGCATCCAATATTACAAAGTTGCCTGTAACCTCCAGGGGACCGTCTTTCAGAATTCTGAACTGTGCTTGTTGGAGCCTCATGCTTTAGCCGTTGTGATCTGTAAAACCAATTTTTCGGTGCGTGCCGTCACAGAATGGCATGCGCCCGGAATTCCCGCATCTGCAGAATGAGGTCATTCTCAATGTTTTCAATTCATTACCTTCCGGACCGATGATCCTGAATTCCCCTTCCACGATGATGGGACCATTCCGCATGATCTTGATGCTGACAGGCCTCGACTGTTCCTCCGTCTCTGTGAGGGTTTCGGGGGTCACCTCATCTTTCGTTCCGTTTTTCTGACTTACGGATTCCTGTTCTTCCCGGGAAAGATCCGAATTATACTTCCAGGTCAGGGCCTGGGTGGGACATTTATTCACCACCTCAATGATCTTCCGGGAAGAAGCCCCTTCCATATTGACCCATGGTCTCCTCCCGGGATTGAACACTTCAAGCAGTTCCCTGAAACAGGTGGTGGCATGGATGCATTTGGATGGTTCCCAGAAAACCGTGATCTCTCCGTTCGTATATTGTCTGTTTCTCGGATCGTCCATGGATAATCATTCCGTGCGTATCAACATGAAAAACAAATCCGGGGATTGAATGTTCATGCCGGAAATAAGCAGGACTCCATCCACGCTTCCGTGATCCCGGATAGGGATTTCTGCATCTGTATGCGAACACCGGCCGGCATCCGCCCGGTATATGAACAAAATGTTAATGGCAGTTCAGAATTTTAATATACTTATCACATCCCCATCACATTCAGTTAACAAGACAGCAGTTCCTTTACATTGAATAAAAGGAATCAAATGCTATTCATGAAAAAGATACTTTTCTGTTTATTGATTCTGGCCGGTGTAACGGGGCTTTTTGCGCAGACAGGCAATCCTTCGGGTACCATACGGGGAAAAATCATGGATGCTTCCACAGGGGAAGCGCTGATTGGTGCCAACGTTTTTTTGACCGGTACCACCACCGGCACCATAACAGATTTTGACGGGAATTTCTCGCTGGCAGGTATACCGGCCGGAATGGTGAGTGTGACAGCATCCTATGTATCCTATGAAACCATGGTGTTTCGGGATGTGGAAGTTTCCGCCGGAGATGTGGTAGTACTGAATGCCAACCTGAATCTGTCAAGCCATGAAATACAGGAGGTTGTGGTCAGTGCGAGAAACAGAGGGCAAACCGAAGCCGCGGTCCTGGTGATGAAGAAAGAATTGCCTTCTGTACTGGACGGGATATCGCGGCAACAGATATCCAGAATGGGCGACAGCAACGCGGCTTCGGCCCTCAGACGGGTGACCGGAATTTCTGTGGAAGGAGGGAAATATGTGTATGTGCGGGGACTGAGCGACCGGTACAGTACAACCACCCTCAACGGAGCACAGATACCCGGGCTGGATCCTGAAAAAAACAGTGTGCAGATGGACCTGTTCCCGAGCAATATCATTGAAAACCTGATGGTTTATAAAACCTTCTCACCAGATCTTCCGGGCAGCAGCACGGGTGGACTGGTCAATATCATCACCAGGGATTTTCCTGAGAAATTTACCATGCAGTTCTCGGCGGGACTGGGATACAATCCCCGTTCCAACCTCAGGAATGATTTTCTTTCCTATGAGGGGGGCTCACTGGATGTTCTCGGAATGGATGACGGTACGCGGTCTGTCCCTGAAGTGGTGAAGAACCTGACCGGGGACGGACAGCTTCCATATATCTACGCCGGTGCCGATGATACACTCGGGATCATCAGCAGGGCGTTTTCGAAGAATATGGACAATACCCTGATCTCATCCTCGCTGGATCAGTCCTACGCTTTCTCCATGGGGAACAGGTTTTCGTTGTTCGGCAGGGATCTGGGTTTTAACCTGTCGGCAAGTTATTCCAGGGAATTCGATATGTACACCGGGGGCAGGGATGAGAAGTATACTGTTACATCCCCGGAAGTGCCTGCTGCAAAGCGTCTGGTCGAAGATAACCTGGGCACCGAATCGGTGATCTGGTCCGGACTTGCCAATCTGTCATACAAAATCAGCAGCAATCATATGGTCGGGCTGACAGCCATGAGGAACCAGGGCGGGGTGAAGAGTTCCAGGTATCTTATCGGGACCGCGGCTGATCCGGATAATGAAAACATCATAGAGAAAAAACTGGGATGGCTTGAACGTTCTGTTACCTCGCTGCAGGCCCGGGGAAAACACGTAATCGGCGGACTGGGCAATGCTTCCTTCGACTGGCTGGGGTCCTATACTGTTTCTGGTCAGGATGAACCCGACCTCAGGTTTTTCTTCATGGATTATGAGCAGGACCGTGCCACATCGGAATACACCCGTTATGAAGTACGGCTCAACAACCTGCCGGCAAGGTTTTACAGGGAAATGACAGAGACCAATCTGGATCTCAAGTTCAGTTATAACCAGCCGTTCAGATTTGCCGGCCGGAATGCCAGGATGAAATTCGGAGGAGCCTATATCGAAAAAGAGCGCCTCTCAAAGGAGGATAAATTCGACATTAAGCGCCAGGGAGCCATTGATTTTGATGGGACTGCGGCAGGTTTCCTGGCTGATGATAACCTGATCTGGCCCGAAAACTGGCAGGTTGTTTATTATGAAAATTCTAATCTGACAAGCGACAAAAACAGCTACCAAGGCAGGGAAACAGTGAAAGCCCTGTTTGCAATCATCGATCTTCCGTTGACTGAAAATTTACGGATTGTCGGGGGCGCCCGGTACGAAGGCTCCGATATTTTTGTGGAGAATCTCGTGGATACCATTCGGTATCCGACAAAACAGGAAGATTATGACAACGGGGGATTCACGGAACAGGATATTCTTCCCTCCGTCAATCTGGTTTACAGTCCCCGGGAGGACATGAATATCAGGTTCGGGTACAACCGGACGGTGGCCCGCCCGGTTTTCCGTGAACTTGCTCCTTATGCTTCCTATGATTATAAGTCAGGCCTCAGGAAGATAGGGAATCCGGACCTGGAAAAGACTACGGTGGATAATGCGGATATCCGTTGGGAATGGTTCCTTTGTCCCGGAGAGCTCATTTCCTTCAGTACTTTCTATAAACACTTTGTTAACCCCATTGAATTGCGGGATAAGGAAGAGGCTGCCAATCCGGAAATCCATTTTGAGAATATCCGGGACTCCAGGCTCTACGGGATTGAACTTGAATTCAGGAAAAAGCTTGATTTTGCAGCGTTCCTGAGGCATTTTTCCCTGGGTGCCAACGTGACCCTCGTGAAATCTGTCGTCGCTGAGGACTCCACGCGGCTGGCTTCCGCCAGGATGGTCGATCCGGATTGGCCGGAAAAGCGGGCCATGTTCGGACAATCACCTTACGTGGTCAACACCTACCTGAACTATCACCATACTGAACGGGGATGGGATGCCAGTGTGGGATTCAATACATCGGGAGAAAAACTCATCCTGGTCAGTAAAGCAGCGACTCCCGACGTGTATGAGCAACCTTTCCCGCTTCTCGATTTCCATATCAGCAAACAGTTCAGGGGAGGATTCAGTATAAAATTCTCGGCTGAAAACCTGTTGAATCCCGACTGGGAACAGACCTATGATTTCGGGTCTCAGGAGGGGTATTTCAGAAAACACAACATCGGGAGAAGTTTTTCAGTGGGACTTACCTATCAGTTAAACTGATCTGTCCCGGACAAACAATCATTTAACATTTTCTTTTAATCTAAAATTAAAACGGCAATGAAAAGAGTTTTTACGCTAATTGCAATGGTGATCACATGGACCGTCAGTCTGTCAGCCGCAGAAATCACAGTGACCGACGCCGATATGAAGGCTGCAGGCGCCAGTGTGACATGGACCGGTGAAAATGTTTACATACTGGATGGACTTGTATTTGTGGGTGACGGACAAACCCTGACCATTGAGGCAGGAACGGTGGTGAAGGGGAAACCGGGTCAGGAAGAGAACGCCTCTGCCCTGATTGTGGCAAGAGGCGGTAAGATTTATGCCAATGGCACGGCCCAGTCACCGGTCATTTTTACCGCGGAAGCTGATGACCTGGAGGGATCCGTGGCCGACAGGGCGACCGGGCTGTGGGGGGGAGTGATCATTCTAGGCAGGGGAGCCACCAACAATGCTACAGCCACCAGAGCCATTGAAGGGATCCCCACATCGGAGACCCGCGGGCTGTATGGTGATGATCCCACTGTGGCCGATGACAACTCGGGTTCGATGCGCTATGTATCCATCCGTCACGGGGGGACCAACATCGGAGAAGGCAACGAGATCAACGGGCTTACCCTGGGGGCGGTCGGATCCGGTTCCACTTTTTCCCATATTGAAGTGGTTTCCAATGCGGATGACGGCGTCGAGTGGTTCGGGGGAGCGCCTTACTGCGACCACATCCTGGTTGCATGGGTGGGGGATGACTCCTTTGATTATGACGAAGGCTATGCCGGGAAAAACCAGTTCATGGCGGCCATTCAGGGTCAGGATGACGGGGACCGGGTGGGTGAGCATGATGGCGGCCCGAGCTCCAACGAGCTGGGAGCCCCTTTCGCACAGCCGGTTTTCTCCAACGTAACCTATGTGGGACGGGGAGCATCGGCCGGAAAGCGGGTGATTACCTTCCGGGACAATGCAGGAGGGGAATATTACAATTCCATTTTTGCAGAGCAGTCCAGGGGGATTGACATTGAGTACCGTGAAGACGGGAGTGGATCCGCTGTGGGACAGTGTTCCTATAGCCAGTGGGCGGACGCGGGGATCCTGAAGCTGGAAAATAACATCTTCCAGAATGTTGCCGATGGTACCGCGGCTGGGATTTTCAAGGTGGTATCGGAGAAAGATGATAATGACAATGAGCTCTTCACGGTCCCGGCCCAGGCCAACACAGATTTTGCGGCTTATTTTACCTCGGCGGGCAATGAAGTGCTGGATGTGGGTGTGGATGCGGTCAATCCCACTGCCAGCGGTGATGTGTCCGGTGCAGATTTCACAGGCATGGATGATTGGTTTACCGTCGTAGGCTACCGCGGTGCTTTCAAACCCAATGAGAACTGGGCCGGGGGATGGACCCTTTCAATGGGTGAGGTGGACGCCAGGGCAAATGTGTACACCGGGATCCGGAAGACCGGGGTTACCGGGACGAGCGTACTGATTTACCCGAATCCGGTTCTGGATCATGCGACTGTAGAATTCGATAATCCCACCGGAGTTGTGCACCACTTCAGCCTGTTCGACATGTCAGGCCGTACGGTGCGGAAGATGGATCACATCACCGGCAACAACTTCCTGCTGCAGAAAGGGAACCTGCAGCCTGGTATTTACCTGTATCGGCTTGACAGGGCCGGGAGCAGGGCCGCAGAAGGCAGGCTGATCGTGTATTAATCATATAAATCCGAGTTCTATGCCCTGCACAATGTCCTCTATGACCCGGTCCTGCCGGTCCGGGTCATATTCCTCTTTCAGATTGTTACCGAAGATACGGGCGATCCCCTGCCAGAAAAAGGCGGTCAGGCCACCCTTCAGGTCCTTGATTACTTCATAGGAGGTTCTTCCGGTCTCTCTGTCTATCAATTTCACCAGGATGATGCCCTGGGCGATGGTCAGTTTTCTCACCTGGCTTTCAAACTGTTCCATAATCTCCTTTTCCGCACTTTCGATGTATGCTTTCCTTTCTTTTTCACCCGGGAGGGTGGCCAGATGACGGTCCAGTTCTTTCAGTCTGTCACCCGCGATCCTGGCATATGGATAAGCTCTTTTCACATTATGGATCAATCTTCTGTATTTTCTTTTCAAAAAGAGGTATTCATAATCCTGGGCATGATATACACGGATCTCCGGAAGCATGATCATGGGGATGGTATCTGCGCCCTGGATCACACCCTTGGTGACGCCCCAGTTATGGGATGTATCAATCTGGGCATCAGCCTGAATCACTGAGCAATAAAAACCCGCGAAAAGGATCAGATGCAGCCTGAAATTCCTCATGATCACCGGATCTGTCAAAGTTTTAAAGTATCAATCATTGATTAATTATCAAAAACCATTCCCAAATGCTCATCTTTGCCTGGTATATCAACGGTATTCAGGCAAATTTGTTACAAATTTACTGATATGACACGGGTAATGAATAAGAAATTAATTCCGGTTATTATTTGGCCGGGCATTATATGCACCGTGGTGCTTATGTCATGCAACCCCCCGGTTGCCGATCAACAGGCACAGGACCGTGCGATCATGGATGCAGATAAGCCTGTTCCGGATACCACCAGGATCCTTGAGACCCTGGACCTTTACAGGGCCAGACGGTACGAAGGAATCCCCGAGGCCCTGGATGCCGGTACAGAACACGTTTATAAGCTGGTACTGTACGGGCAAAGAATGGGTTCGCTGTCACCTGATATCGGACGGTTCACCTACCTGCAATCGCTGGACATTGCCTTGAATGAACTGACCGAACTTCCCCGGGAGGTCTCGCAGCTTCATTACCTGCAGGGATTTTATGCAAACGGGAATGCGCTGGATGAATTTCCGGCCCAGATCCTGCTTCTTCCCTTGTTGAGCAGGGTGGATCTTTCCGATAACATGATCCGTGAAATACCTGCAGGGATCGCAAAAATGGACCAGCTTACCCGGCTCTCACTGAATAATAATTCCATTTCGGACATCCCCGAACAACTCTTCAGCCTGAAGAACCTGTCAGTGCTGGGTCTTGCCGGGAACAACCTGATCAGGATTTCGGGAAGCATCGGCAACCTGGTAAATCTGGAGAAGCTGGACCTGGCCGACAATTTTCTCACAGACCTGCCCGCCGAAATCACACTCCTTTCCGGCTCTTTGATTGAATTGAATATCCGGGGGAATCAGATCACTCCGGAAAAAGTGGAACGGCTGGCGGAGGCCCTGCCGAAAACCAGGATCAGGTACTGATATGGTCCATCAGGTCTGTCATCGCTTTCACCACCTTTTCAGCTCCCTCGGCGATCTGATCGATGGTGGCGTCAAGCATGTATGCAGGTGTGGTTACGAGATTGTATTTTGTGTCCACCACTACCTCTGTATGTGCAGCTTTCACATGGGAAGCCCCCAGGGAATCAAGCGCCCGGATGGTCCCGGGATCATTCCCGATGGTCACCTTCACTTGCCCGAAGATCCTGGCAAGGAGGACCGGTGCAATGCAAAGCGCACCAACCGGTTTATTCCGGGATACCATGTCCCTGATTGCATCCTCCACCTGCGGAAGAACGGAAGCTTCGGGTCCGTCAAATGCCCATGTGGATAAATTTTTGGCAGCACCGAATCCTCCGGGCAATATCAAACCGTCGAATGCATCGGCATTGAATTTTTTCAGGTCGCTGATTTTGCCCCGGGCGATGCGGGCGGATTCAACAAGTACGTTCCTTGCTTCTTTCATCTCTTTGCCGGTGAGATGATTGATCACGTGGTGCTGCTTGATATCAGGGGCAAAGATCTCATACTGGCAACCGTGTTTTGCGAGGGCCAGCAGGCTGAGGGTCGCCTCATGGATCTCAGATCCGTCAAATACTCCGCATCCTGACAATATCACTGCAAACTTTTTCATGATGTTGGAGATATATAGATTTGTAATGGCTAATTTACGGAAAATCGTTCGCCCGCTCAATGAATCATGGATACTATAGAACATTTGTGGGGGTACCCCTGCAGGTGAGTCCCCGTTTCCTCAGTGCTAGGGATGAATTGATGGAAATGCTGGCAGGAGAAAGAATAAGCTGGGTGGATCCCTCCAGGTATCATATTACACTGCGGTTTATCGGGGACACCCGTCCATCTGAGATCCGGAAAATTTCTCATGCGTTGAAAGAGGTGGTGGAGGTTCCTGTAAAACAGCATCTTTTGCTGGAAAGTCCCGGCAGCTTCGGGAACCGTAAGCAGCCGAGGGTCCTGTGGATCGGTCTCCTGATGCCTGAAATCCTGTTCAGGCTGAAGGAGATGACTGATGCGGCACTGCAGCAGAGTGGGATCCCCCCGGAGGAACAACCTTTCCATCCCCACCTGACCATCGGGAGGATAAGAAACCGCGTGGATTCGTCGGCTTTTCATGCATCCGTTGAAGCCATGAGGTACCGGTTCAGGGAAGAGGTACAGGTGGACAAACTTGTTTTTTACCGTAGCGAGCCGGGAAGGGGGGGTCCCGTATACACTCCGCTGACCAGGCTGGATTTCAAAGATCAGGATATCTGAATGTCCATCAAAACATCGTCTTTCATCACAGTGTCGTTCTTTTTCACCGATACAGAACGGACAGTCCCTTTCACATGACTGGCGATTTCGTTCTGCATTTTCATGGCCTCCAGGATAAGAATGGGTTCCCCTTCCTTCACATCTGCTCCCTCCTCCACGAGTATCTCGATAATCTTCCCCGGCATGGGTGCCTCAATGGCAACCCTGGCGGATGAATTTCCCTCCTTGTCCAGCCGCTTCCTGCGTTTGAATGAAAAGGGTGTTTCCACTGTAAAAGAATACCAGACCCCGTTGATCATGATTGTATAACGGTTCTGGTTCTTTTCTATCACATCCAGCATATATTTCTTGTTCTTCCATACGATGTAGGAAAAACCATCCGGATCTTCCCGTAATTTGATATCCACGTATTTTCCCTGGTACTTAACGCGCTTCTGGAGTGGGTTTCTGAACTCAAACGCCCTGTTTGCAGAACTCAATGCAATCAGTACACCGGACTTTTTCATTTTCGTTCCTTCTTTTACCATGGGAGGATCAGATTACCGTAATCTTTTTTTGAGCAGCCAGGGATTGATTTCCTTCCCTTTCTCCGCGTAAAGTAATTTATCCTCGTGCTCATGTATTTCCCTTGCATAATCGTAGACAGCAAAAAATGCCGCCAGCATTTCCTCCTCCGGCTCATGATGATAGTGGATCTTCAGTTCGTTGCTCAGGAAAGAGGTATTGAATTTCCCCTTCCTGAAATTCCTGTTCTGCAGTACCGCCCTGCAAAAAGCCAGTGTTGTCCTGGTTCCTTTGATCCAGAATTTGCGGATGGCAAGGCTTGCAACGTGTAATGCCTTCTCACGGTCTTCCGCATGAATGATTAGTTTGGCAATCAGTGAATCGAAATAAGGCGTGATCAGGGAGCCGTCCCTCACCCCGGTATCCACCCGGACGTGCTCATCTTCGGGCCAGGAGATCTTTTCAATGGTCCCCAGGCTTGGAGAAAAACCGGATTGGACATCCTCTGCATTGATCCTGAACTCAATGGCCCATCCATTCAGCCTGATCTCTTTCTGTGAGAACGGAAGCTCCTCACCCTCGGCGATCCGGATCATCTGTTCGATCAGGTCAATTCCTGTAACCATTTCGGTAACAGGATGTTCCACCTGGATCCTGGTGTTCATCTCCATGAAATAGAAATGATTGTCCTCATCAAGCAGGAATTCCACCGTTCCGGCCGAATAATAATTCACACTTCTGGCAATCCGGACGGCTGCGTCGCCCATTTTTTTGCGCAGAGTCGGAGTCAGCGCGGGAGATGGAGATTCTTCCAGCAATTTCTGGTGTTTTCTCTGAATGGAACATTCCCGTTCACCCAGGTGGACCACATGGCCATGTTTGTCAGCCAGGATCTGGAATTCAATATGGCGGGGATCCCTTACAAATCTTTCGATGAAGATCTCAGCGTTGCCGAATGCTTTTTCAGCTTCCTTGGATGCGAGATTGAACATGCGATCCATGTCCTTTTCCCTTTCAACCACGCGCATACCCCGGCCACCACCTCCTGCGGAGGCCTTCAGTATGACCGGGTATCCAATCCGGTCCGCCATCTTCCTGGCTTCCTCTGAACCGGTAACAGAACCCTCACTTCCATCCAGCAGGGGCACCTTCTGTTTTCTGGCAAGATCCTTGGCAATGGTCTTGTGCCCCATTTGATAGATGATTTCGTGGGAAGGACCGATGAATATGATGTTCTCCTCCTCGCACCTCCTTGCGAACCCGGGATTTTCAGCCAGAAATCCGTAGCCGGGATGAATGGCATCCACCTGGTATCTCCTGGCATTGTCAATGATCCTTTCGATATCCATAAATTCAGGAATATCGTTCAATTTCTCCGTGAAATCAATGACCTGATCCGCCTCATCCAGGTACCAGGCATTGGGCTCCTTGTCGGTTTTGATCACAAAGGTGGTGATCCCCATTCTCCTGGCTGTCCGTATGATCCGGATAGCTATCTCTCCCCGGTTGGCTATCAGTATACTGTTGATCTTCATGCTGGGAATTAAAGCGGAATATTGCCGTGCTTTCTGGCGGTGTTGTTGACGAACTTATTTTCCAGGGCTTCGAATGCCCGGATGAGTAATTTCCTGGTGAGGGAGGGATCAATGACCTCGTCAATAAATCCTCTCTCATCGGCCACGTAAGGATTGGCGATTTCATTACGGTACCTGGTCGCAAGCTCTTTTCGCAGGGTGACCGGATCATCTGTTTCTTCCAGTTCTTTCCTGAATAAAATGGCCACGGCTCCTTCCGGACCCATGACTGCAATTTCGGCGGTGGGCCAGGCGAAATTAAAGTCCCCCCCCAGGTTTTTGCTGTTCATCACGCAATATGCTCCTCCGTATGACTTTCTGAGGATCACGGTGATCCTTGGCACAGTAGCGTCAGCGAATGCATACAGCATTTTTGCGCCGTGCCGGATGATCCCGTTATGCTCCTGGTCGATACCCGGCAAAAATCCCGGCACATCTTCCAGGATCAGGAGCGGGATATTGAATGCATCGCAGAATCTGATAAAGCGAGCTCCCTTGGTGGAAGAATTGATATCAAGCGTGCCGGCAAGTATCTTGGGCTGGTTGGCAATGATCCCGATCACCTTCCCATTGAGGCGTGCGAATCCGATAACCAGGTTCTGTGCATAATAGGCAGATATCTCAAAAAAAGAACGTTTGTCCACGATGAGGTTGATCACATCTTTCACATCGTAGGGTTTGTTGGGATCATCCGGTACAATATCCCGTAATTTTTCATCCACTTCTTTGGTATCATCCTCTGAAAGTTCCACCTCGGGCGGATTCTCCATGTTATTGGATGGAAGGTAAGAGAGCAACTGCCGCACACCCAGCAGGGTGTTCTCTTCGTCTTCGTAAACCATTTGTGCCACACCGCTCTTCTTCGAATGAACCTCTGCACCCCCCAGGTCGTTAAAAGTCACATCCTCATTCAATACCTCTTTCACCACATTGGGTCCGGTTACAAACATGTAACTGGTCTTGTTGGTCATGAAAACAAAATCTGTGATGGATGGAGAGTAAACGGCTCCCCCAGCGGCGGGTCCCAGGATCACGGAGATCTGCGGGATCACGCCAGATGATTGTACATTCCTGTAGAAGATACCCGCATACCCGGCGAGACTGGCCACTCCTTCCTGGATCCTTGCGCCTCCCGAATCGATCAGCCCGATCATGGGTGCCCCCATTTTCAGTGCCATATCCTGGATCTTCATGATTTTGGCTGCATGCACCGAGCCGAGAGAGCCACCCATTACCGTGAAGTCCTGCGCATAGGCAAAGGTAAGCCGGCCCCTGATCAGCCCGTGTCCGATGATCACCCCGTCCCCATAAGTCTGTTGCACTTTTCCGAAACCGGATTCGGCAGACAGGGGGGTGACAAATGTATCAATCTGCTCAAAAGTGTCTTCGTCAAAAAGTATCTGGATCCTTTCCCAGGCGGTCAATTTGCCTTTTTCATGCTGTTTCCCTGCTGCCCTGGTGTCATGCTGTGCTTCGTAGCGCTTTTGCCTTTCAACGAATCGGGTGAAATTTCTTCCTTTCGCATCCATAGGCCGAGATCATATTTCAATGGTGGAGGTCCTTCAGGCTAACAACCCCGTGGAGTCTCCATAATCACTGGTTGTAAAGCTATAAATAAATATCAATTATTGAAAGAATTTTCGGTCAGCGGCGGCGGCATGCCCGGACCACTCCAAAGGGATGCATGACCAGTTTGTCATCAGTTCAACCTGAACTGTGTCCCGGTTGGAAAGATATTCCATCAGATAATAGCGGAGATCTTTCTCGGATGACCACAGAATGCGTTCTGAAAGCGCTTCTTTGCCTATACCCGCTCCCCTGGTGAGGTGTCCGCCTCCTCCGCTCCCGCGGTAGGAATTCATGGCCACCCGGTAAAATGCTGATTCCTCAAACGGTGTCCCGTCGGAAAAGCCCTGGATCGAAACCCTGTCCCCCGCCGGGCGGCGCACATCCACCGTATAATCGATACCCGCTGCCGAGGAAAAATGATAATAGGGACTGGTAAGCCGGCCCGGAGTGTTCCCGGGTTGGAAAAGCAAGAGATGATCTGCGCTGCTTTCCATGGTGTTAAACCACATCCCGGCTGAATATTCAAGGTAGCTGTCGATCTCCAGGCCGCTCAGACGCATCACATAAAGCATATTCTCATACCGGTATAGTTTGAAAAGGTCGGAAACCAGAAGCGGTCCTTCTTTCAGGAGTGCCGTGAGAGAAAGGGGAGCAGTGAAAGACAGGTCCGCATCGGTCACATCGAACTGGATCCTGTGCAGCAGTGATGTGAGCCTGGAAGGGCCAAAAAGGGCGTCCAGTGCAACTATACTACCTGACAGCCAGGAAACGGTATCATCCAGATAGCTGGTCACCTTCATATAATCGTCCCTGAACTTGTCCATGAACTCCTCAGAGGGGGCGTAACGATTTACGGGGATGATGCTGCCGCTGATTTTCGGGTGATCCGGACCGAAGGAAACGGTAACTTCCGCCAGGTGGCGGGCATGGCTTCCAGGATCCATCACGAGAACACTGTCTCCTGCAACATTCACCACCCACTGGCTGGATACCCGGTGATCATGTCCCGCAAAGATGACATCAAAGCCCGGGACATTTTCTGCCACCAAAAGGGAAGCATTCTCGTTCAGATAAGGCTCCCCGGTCCCTCCGTAGCCGGCATCCGTTCCTGCATGGAACAGTCCCACCACCAGGTCCGGGTTTTCCGCTTCCCGGATCAGCGGAATATAATCCGTGGCCGTTTCTGCCATGTCCCTGAATTCCATTGCAGGCCAGAGACTTTTCGGCAGCCAGTCAGGGATTCCGGGAGTGATCAAACCCAGCACGGCAATTTTCCTTTTGTTGACTTCAAGCACGGTATAGGGTTGAAAGAAGGGGCGGGTGGTGCCTTCATATACTGCATTGGCTGCCAGCCATGGAAACTTGAATGATTTCCGGACCCGGTTGTATACCTGCGGACCCGCCTCAATATCATGGTTCCCGACTGTTCCTGCACGGTAACCCATGAAGTTCATCACACGGACCGCTAGGTGTTCCCGCACCGTATCGATGAAGTTATAATAATATACCGCAGGCTGTCCCTGCAGCAAGTCCCCGTTATCCAGAAGGAACAGAACGGTATCTTCATTGTTTTGTGCCTGTCTGACATATTGATATACATGGGCAAGGGAGTGGTCCGTACTTTCACGGTTGATCAAATCTGTCGGGTAGATCATTCCATGTATATCGGAGGTAACAGCAATTTTGATCACTGTAGCTTCCGGTTCGCAACCCCATAGCTGCAGGATAGCAAGAAGCATTGCAATGATGGGGTATGTTTGATGAATCCTGCTCATGTTCGTTTCATTTTACCACTGACCGGGTCACAAGTAAATCATTCTATTCGAACCGGACATGATATGAAGGGAAAAAATCAGGATTCCTTTTAGATTTGATGTGTTGTACGACATTGCTCTACTGCGGAAGAAGATCATGCGGTACATGGGCGGGGCGATAGCAAAAATGGCGGAATATATATAATACTCTGTATATAAGCAGAATATCAATGTTGCAGCTTGATAATATCGAGATTTTCCGCTGTTCAAACCGATCTGTATCGATCAATATGCTGCAAAGAACAGGGAAATCTGATATATATCTCTATTGTGAATCATTGAACAGTAAAGGCAGTCAGGATATCTTTAAAGACAAAATCCTGGTACCATGAAAAAGAATATATCAATGATCAGTCTTCTGGGAGGATTTGCACTTTTGATAGCAGGCGCTGTCCTCCTGAGCAGCTGTGAAGGTCCGGCGGGTCCTCCGGGTCTGGATGGCGAAGACGGAGAAGACGGACGGGATGCCAACGAAACGTGCATCATTTGTCATAATGCGGAAGTGGTCCTGCTGGCCAAACAGCAGCAAACGCTCAGTTCACATCACCTGACCGGTGGTAACTACGGCAGGAATCACACCGACTGTGCTGTCTGCCATACCCACCAGGGATTCATTGAAGTCCAGGCCACGGGCCTGCTCGAAACCGCCAATACGATTGATGATCCTGCTCCGATCAATTGCCGCACCTGTCATCTGATCCACCATAATTATGATGAAAGTGACTGGGGGCTGGTGACTACATCGGCCGTAGATCTGAGGCACGGAGATGCCACAGTGGATCTGGGAGGGTCGGACAACCTCTGTGTGAACTGTCATCAGTCGTTGGCGCTTAACCCGTTACCGGTCCCCGGTGGTGCAGATGTGTCCATTGTTTCCAGCCGTTACGGACCGCACCATGGACCGCAGGCCAATACGCTTTGGGGCGTGGGCGGATATGAAATTGAAGGTTCGAAGAGCTATCCCGCTCCCGGAACACATGCCCATGCAAACGCAGGCTGTGTAATGTGTCATATGGCAGAGGTTCCGTATGGCGGGGTGACAGCAGGGGGGCATACTTTCAACATGACTTACGAATACCACGGTAGTACGGAGGAAAACATAAACGGTTGCGTGGGATGCCACCAGAGTCTTGAGGAGTTTGATTACAATGATCTGCAGACCGAGGTGGAAGGCCTGATGGCCCAGATCCAGGCCATCATGGTCACCAACGGGTGGTTGACCGAATCGGGAAGTGTAATTGCCAGTTCGGGCACGCCCCTGGTACTGTCACCTGATGAAGCCGGAGCCATTGTAAACTTTAAAACGATGGAGGAGGACCGCAGTCACGGTATCCACAACCCGGTATATACTGTGGCGTTGCTTACCAACACGCTGGAGTCACTGGGAAAATAAAAGGCTGACCGAGGGGTAGTCAGGGTATTCTTCTCAGCCTGTTTCGCTTATTTTTTTCAGGCGGGTATAGTCAATGACGCGGAAGGATTTGCCATCCATCCTGATCAGCCCTTCTTCGTTGAATTCTTTCAGCATCCGGATCACTGTTTCCGGACTCATCCCCGAAAGTTCGGCCAGTTCCTTCCGGGTGAGCGGCAGGTCGAATTCCGTGCTCCTGTAGATCCTGTCTGCCAGGCAGAGCAGAATATCGGCCAGGCGACCGAAAGCCTGTTTATATGTCAGGCAGAAGAACCTGCCGTAAATCTGAATGGCGTTGGCAGCAAGGATGTCGATGATCTCTCTGGCAAAATCATTGTTCTGCCTGAGCAGTTGCCTGAAAGCTTTTATGTCCACCTGCCGGATCTCAGAATCAACGTATGCCATCCCGGAGTAAGGGAAAGTACCCTGCTCTTCCGACACGGCTGCCAGCCCCAGGAAATTTCCATCGGGAATGATCCGCAACACCAGGGAGTTAACCCCGTTATCCAGAAACACTTTACCCAGCCCTTTTTCCATGTACATCACATGGGAAACGAAACTGCCCTGTTTGCAGATCATTTCACCACGCCTGTACTTGATCCATACCGAGTGGGCTTCCAGGAAATCCAGTTCTTCCGTGGTAAGCTTTTCAAAACACTTGCACTGGTGCATACTCAGCGTACATCCCGAAAAACGTAATGCGTTATCCATGCAGCTCGTTTTAGCCGGTTAAATATACAAAAGAATCATATAATAAAATGATCCAGATCAATTCTTTCACAGGCGCAGATCAATTGGTTTTGGTTTTCATAACAGGTTGGAATGCTTTGGCATTTCAGGCAAATGAGCAAACTTTATATCGGATCATTGTACAACCGAAACATATAACAAATGGCGGCAAGAAGGATGAAAATCGGATCGGGTTTTATGGGGGTGTGTCTGGTTTGTGCCTGGCTCATGGCAGGCTGTACCAGTTATACCATCCCGGACAAAGACAGCAGGAAGATTTCAGCAGCGTCATGCGAAGGATGCCATACGGACTACGAGCGGCTGATGGAGGTCCATACCCCTGACACAGATGCTCCAGTGGGGGGGTGCGGGGGAGAGGCACCGCACTATGAGCCCTATGACCGGGTTTTTCTGGGGGGTTCGGGATATGAATCCTTCAGGTCATCGGGTCATTACGGGATCGGATGCACAGGCTGCCATAACGGGGATGGTAAAACGGGCGAAAAAACGCTCGCCCATTCGGGGGACTGGATCTCACATCCGTCCATGTCCTATGAGGAAAAATGCGCAGGCTGCCACCAGGGGATCACCGGCCTGTTTTCCTCCAGCATCCATAACGGGACAGGCCAGAAAAGAAAAGTGGCCATGCGCAGCGGCCTTGCTGGTGCCACTGAATTTGATCAGCTGCCCGCGCACCAGATCCAGGGATATAACAACAACTGTGCACACTGTCACGGTACCTGCGGAAACTGCCATGTGGTCCGTCCCGCCATCGCCGGAGGCGGTCTTGCAAAGGGGCACAATTTTACCAAAACACCCGATATGCTCAATGTTTGCGTGGCCTGCCACGTATCCAGGGGAGGACATGCTTACCTGGGTGTGGCGGCGGGGACCGAGCCCGATGCGCATCTTACCGGTATGGGCTTCGATTGTCTGACCTGCCATGACGGCCAGGAGTTGCACGGTGACGGTAACCCCGTGGAAAGGCGTTATGCATATGCCGAACTTCCCGCCTGTGAGGATTGTCATTCGAATCTTGCAACCTCCAACAATTACCACTCCGTGCATTATGATGATTTCAACTGCCATGTTTGCCATTCACAGGATTATAATAACTGCGGCAGCTGTCATGTGCACGGGGAGGGAGCCAGGATCCCAGCATACATGGATTTTAAAATAGCAGCCAATCCCATCCCGGACCTCCGGGCAGGGTACGATTTTGTACTGGTACGCCGCACGCTGGCAGCCCCGGATAACTGGAAGGAATACGGGGTGGAGACCTATGCAGATTTTGATGTATTGCCCACCTACAATTATACCACCCCCCATAACCTGCTAAAATGGACCGACCGGACAAAGGGAGGCGAAACCTGTTCTTCCAATTGTCACATCCGCACGGAAGGGGATTCGCTGATCAACAAGCAGCTGTATCTGTTCCAGACGGATCTGCTTGAATGGGAAATTACCGCCACCGGGCAGATCACTGTGGACGGTAAACTTCCGGCTTCATGGACCGATTGATCCCTGCGGGCAGTGTGCATCCAAGAAGACTTTGCAGAAGAAGTTGAACAATAAATATGAAACGAATGAAAACAATGACAAAAATGAAAATCTGGATGCCAGGCATCCTTTTGCTCTTCTTTTTTGTAGTCTCCTGCGAAAAGGAGGATCCGATCATTGAAGCGGAGGTGCTCGTGGAGTACCTGGAATCAATGAATTCCACTGCCGGGGATTATGTGAACACCGATATGCCGGCCATCAGGAGCGCGGAACAGGTGAGGACCCTGAATACGCTGAATAAGGTGTATATCATGGACATCCGGTCTGCAACTGATTTTGCGGACGGTCATATTGAAAATGCCGTGAACGTGGCGGCAGGAGACGTTCTCAATCACATTGAATCGGTGGATCTTTCCGGTTATGATGAAGTATCCATCGTATGCTACACCGGTCAGACTGCAGGCTGGGCCACATGCCTGCTAAGACTCATGGGATATGACAAGGTTTATTCCATGAAATTCGGCATGTGTTCATGGCATGCGGATTTTGCCGACCGATGGAACAACAACACCAAGAGCACCTATTCCACCCAGTTTGTCTCCACGGTTACCGAGAAGGGACCGGCGGGTGAGCTGCCCCTGCTCTCCACCGGAAAGGAAACCGGCCAGGAAATCCTGGAAGTACGTGTGGATGAAGTGCTGGCTGATGGATTCGGGGAGGCAAGCATCTCCAGTACCGAGGTGTATGCAAACCTGGATAACTATTACATTGTCAATTACTGGCCCGAGGCCGAGTACCTGGATCCCGGACATATCGAGGGTGCTGTCCAGTATACACCGAAACAGAGCATCAAGCTGGCGACCGACCTGAAAACCCTGCCGGCGGATAAAACCATCGTGGTATACTGTTATACCGGTCAGAACAGTGCCAACCTGGCCGCATACCTGCGGGTTCTCGGGTATGAAGCCAAATCGTTGCTGTTCGGGACCAACGGAATGATCTATAACGATATGACTGTCTCCAAATGGAGTGCATCGCAGATCATGGGTTATGAATATGTACAATAATATGTCTGATACCTGCAAAAACAGGCGATCCTGATATTTATTCAATAAAAAAAGCCGTCCGGAAACTCCCGGACGGCTTTTTTTTTGTGCGCCCTGTATTTATTTTTTAAATGTCCTCATATAATTGACCATGTGCCAGATGTCTTCATCCGGGATCTTGTTTTCATAGGCGGGCATTTCTCCGCGGCCGAATTTTGTCTTGTAAAAATGTTCCCCGTCGGTCTGACCCTGGTATGCTTCCCCTGAAAAATCACCCGAGAAAGTCTCCAGTGTCCGGGCCTTTACCCCGTCACCGAGGCCTTCCTTCCCGTGACAGGATGCACAGTTCTTTTTATATAGCCTTTCACCCAGCATGAGACTCTGGTCATCAGCTGCCACAGGATTTTCCATGTTCTTATACTTGGCCGGGACTTCCCATGGTTCTGGCTGTTTTTGTTGAAGGATCGTCATTGAAACAAGCATTCCTCCGATCAGAAGGATCCCAATGCCTGCAATAAAAAGTTTCACGGTTTTCATAGTCATTTGATTTTGGTTTTCATATATATTACAAATATCGTGCAAAAATTTGAATATCTACTCATGTTCTTCATGATACCCGTTGATCATGCTCTTAAACAATGTTCCGGGCTTGTCTCCCAGGGTGCATGTATAGATGTGAATCAGCACAAACAGGCTGATCACAAAACCCAGGATAATGTGGACCACGTCATAAAAAACGAGACCGCTGATATTAAAAACTTTATATGCAATCAGGTCGGGGAACATCAGTCCGAGCCCTGACAGGATCAGCAAGGGCATGCACAGGTACATCACGATCACATAGGAAAATTTCTGAAGGGGATTGAATTTCTGTTCCTCATTTATTGGGAACGGGTGCGGCTCCTTCCGGAATATACCCACCGCATAGAACACAAATTGTTTCCACAGGTTGGTGGCCAGGTTTTTTCTCCATTTTCTGTAATACCTGCCGTTTCGGGTGAGGATGTTGCCGATCACAAAGATCCCGTAGTTGAAGGTGACGATGAATGCCGCCACATTGTGGATCCCTACCGCGATATCGAACCTGATCAAGGGATTTTCCGGAGTGGAGTAACGCATGGAGATCCCGGTCAGGATCAGCAGCAGGATCATCAGCGCATTGATCATATGCCAGAGGCGGACCCAGACGGGATAGAGATATATTTTTTTTGTGGCCATGAAAGCTTAATTTTTGTTGTTTCTAATGCGCAGCACAGTATGAAACAGGATCACAACCAGGGTCAGTCCGAATACAAGCAGGCTGATCCAGTTCAGGAAATCGTTCTGATTGGCCCCGATCACATAGGCATCATTCAGGATCACTCCGTTCACGAATCCCCCCTTTCGTCCTTCTTTTACTTCGAATTTATAGAGGGTCTGCATGAGGCGTGAATTCCTGGAATGACATTCGGTGCATTTCTTCACAGCTTCTTCTCTGGGAAGTATCTTGTGTGCCACGAGGATGGTGTCATTGATCTCAGTATGGCATTCAATACAGCGTACGCTGCTGAAATGCGATACCTGGTTGGGGAGCCAGTCGTGACTTTCCACCAGGTTGATCTCTTCCCTGTCCGTCAGCAGCATGAACCGGTCGAAATTGGAATGACAGTTCAGGCACATGTTGTTGTCATAGCGAACGGCTTCCTCAATATCCTGGGAGTTCCTTATGAAAGCTCTGTAGGAATGCGGATCATGACATTTCCAGCAGCTGAATTCATCGATATTGTGAATACTCGCCTCAAATTCTTCCTGGATCACTTCGAAGTTGTAATGTGCGAAATTTTCATCATAACCATGGCAATCCAGGCATGTGTACATTTCTTCAAGTCTGGCCTCCAGGGGATGCGGGAAAGTCTCGTAGTCATAGGAATGGCAATCTGTACAGGAGAACGCCCTGTGGACACCCGTATAAAACGCATCCCGGTCCAGAATATCCGCAGGACACATGTATTGCGTGAGTACCCTCCCGAACAGCGTATCCTCAAGGGCATACTTGACCTCGCCATGACATTTCAGGCAGTTTTCATTCTCCTCCACGAAGTCATTCACCTCATAGTAGGAGGATTTAATCCGGGAGGTATCTGCTTCCGGAATCTGTGCAAAGGTCATGATGCATGCAGCCAGCAGGATCCCTGCAATCATTGGTATCGGGATTTTCTTCATAGTTGTCAGAACCTTACTGAAATATTGAAACCAAACTGATAATCACCGTCAAAGGGATTGTTCCCGTTGAATGCGATACTTCTGTTCCTGATAATGGCATTGTAATTGGACACAAAGATCCTGAATGCATGGGTGCTGGTCCCGAACTCCACCCCTGCTGCAATATTCGGATAGACATCCTCTTCCGGCATCAGCAGTGGCTGGTCATATTCAAAAACAATGGAGTGAAAACCAAGTACCATCAGCCGTCCTCCAAAATAGATGGAGGCATTGGCATTCCTGTAGCCTTCCGGCACCGCGTTGTGGTACACAAATGTGGGTGCAACCTGGAAGCTGAATTTCCCAGCAAAATTCCTGGAAACGATCAGCTGGTTGAGGTAGGAAAGCCTGTGAATAAACCTGTATTCTTCTTCCGGTCCGAAGTTTTCATCACCCCTGGCATCCAGTACCGCATTCCCGTAATAAGAGAGCGAGACCGGAATTTTCCCTGACCTTGTCTGTGTCATGATAGCGTACTTCCATTCCAGGTCCTGTAACATGTAATCCCGTGTGGTACCTACCCCGACCATGATCCTGTCGGTGACACCGTATGCCAGGGCAAGCCTGGTGTTTGCTGTTCCGTAGATGCCGAACAGGTCGGCCAGTTCCCGGATTTGAGAGAACCGGTGCTGGATCTCGAAATTGAATGTCCCCTTGAAAGGGCTCACAGTGGTCTGGTTGTCGATCAGGCTGATGGTTTCGAAAGGAGGCCGTATGGGAAGATCTTCCTCATCCTGGGAAAACACATTGCCTGAAAACAGAAAAATGCACAGGCAAACCAGACAGATCAAAAAAGTATTTTTCTTCATAATGATAGATTTTTGTTGTCAATTATTCAGTGCTCCTTCGGTAATCCACTGAAGGATGAGAAGTTGTTCCTCGATCGTGGTTTTTCCATGGCCAGTCGTCAACTTGGTATACAATTCACTGGATTCCGGATCGTCCGTATCCACGTACCCGCCATCGATCAGCGCATCATAGGATTCCCCGGGGCTCAGGTCAGGATCAATCATCCCGCTGTGGCAGTTTAAACACCTGTTATCAAAAATGGGCTGGATGTCTGTGGAAAATTCTATCCCCGTGGGGATATCCGGCTTTTCTATGATGTATTTCTCGCAACCGGACATACACAGCACCAGTATACATGTGGAAAAAAACAGCAGCCTTCTCATGTTTCAAATTTTAATATTGTAACCGGACGAAATCGGATCAAATAGCAATGACTAAATATAGAAGTTCTTGCAGATGGAGGAAAAATATTTAAATCGACATATAATATGTTTTTTAACGAGATAGGTCAGTAAAATCATTGACTCAAATCAGTTTTATTTTTTTTCTTTACCTTGCATTTATCAGGTTCATTTTGGAGATTGTATCGTGTAAGTTAATCAATCATGACGCTCACGCCATATTTCAATAATCAAAATTCCAGTGTTCGGAAGTTGTGTGCAGGGTGTGATCAGTGTAATGAAAGATCACCCCTGTTCCATCCGCTGAACAGGGATGAACTGAGCCTGATCAATAAGGACCGCTATTCGGTGCGCTTCCATGAAGGGGAGGTCATCCTGAAACAGGGCACCCAGGCAACTTATTATGTTTCCATTGTGGAAGGTTTTGCAAAGATTTATATCGAAGGGCATCTTGACCGAAGACTGATACTTGATTTTGTCAGACCCTGGAAGCTGGTGGGAGGTCCCGGAGTCTATCTCAATGAAAAATACAGGTACAGCATGGTTGCTGTCAGGGAAACGCTGGTTTGCTTTATTCAGGCAGAGAATTTCAAAAAGGTCCTGGCACTGAACAGTCAGTTTTCCGATCGGTTCATCATTCTTTGCAGTTACAACTACAGCAGGGCACTGGAGCGTATGGTGGGATTGAGCCAGAAACAGATGCACGGCAGGATCGCTGATGCTTTGATCTATCTCTCCGAGGAGATCTATGGACAAAGCACCATCGGTGCCGAAATCAGCCGCCAGGATATAGCCGATTATACAAGTATGTCGAAGGACAGTGCCATCCGGATACTGAAAGAGCTGGAGAGAGACGCGATCATTCACCTGGAAGGACATACCATTCAGATTCTTGACAGTAGACGGCTGCATGATATTTCGGTAAAAGGCTGATTGCATGCTTCGGATCTTTCATATCCAGCTTGTTACCTGGGTGTTTTCTGCGATCCTGATCGCACAGGATGATTTTCGTGTCTTCCCTTACCTCCAGCATCCGGCGCCGGATGCAATGTCGGTCCTCTGGTTTTCAGAACACCCTGTGCCCGGTTCCTGTACCTACTGGAAGGAGGGATCGCACCTGAGGATCACGCTGCCATCCGATCCCATCCCTGCGGAAGCGATACGGTACTCCGATTGGGAAGACACCATTTATTTCGAAGGGGACGCTCCGTCCATTCCTTACCTTCACAGCATCCGGATCGAAAATCTCGACCCAGGCACCATCTATGAATATATCATTACCCAGGGTACCACGGTGTTCAGATCGGATTTCCGGACGGCTCCCGAAGGGGATGTTCCCATCCGTTTTATTGCTTATGCGGATGCGGAAACCGAGCCGGAATCCACCGGTAACTTTGCTTCCTGGGCAGATCCTTTGAAGGACAGTGTGCGCTATTACCTGGTGGACCAGACCACCGGCTACCGGAATAACCTGGCGGTGATTCGTTCGAGGGAACCCGACCTCGTGTTTATCGCGGGGGACCTGGTTGAAAGCGGGGGTGAACAGCGGGACTGGGATGAATTCTGGCGCCACAACACCAATCCGTCGGGATTACTGAGCCTGGCCGGCCGGGTACCTCTGATGGCAGCACCCGGAAACCATGAATATTATGAAGGCCATATGGACGGGTATGCACAACCCGGCTCCGAGCGGGCTGTAAAGAGATTCCTGACCTATTTTGAGTTTCCCCCGAACCATTCGCCCAACCCCGAACAGCAAGACCGCTACTACAGTCTCAGATACGGCCCCGTTACATGTATCGTACTGGATCTGTGCAACAACAGTCCCAACGGATCCGACTGGGATACCAACTTCCGGCTGCTCGGGGAAAACGATACCCTGGGCGGGAATGCCCCTGACTTCGGGCCAGGGTCCATACAGTACGGATGGCTCGAGGAAAGACTGGCAGCCTCTCAGGCAAACAGTTATTTCACTTTCGTTTTTTTTCACCATGCCCCTTATTCATCCGGTCCGCATGGATATCCGCCCGGTGAGGATATCCATCAGGATTACCAGTCGGGTGTCCCCGTCCGGATGCTCACGCCGCTTTTTATGAAATATGGTGTGGATGCCGTCATTTCCGGGCATGATGAAATGTGGGAACGATCAGAAGTGCCGGGATTGGAGATGGATCCTGACGGAGAGGGAAAAGAGCATACCATTCATTTCTATGATGTGGGTATGGGAGGCGATGGACTGAGGGGCCCGTACGAGGGGACCGACAATCCTTTCCAGCGATTCCTCGTTCACAGGGATGTTCCCGAAATCTGGCAGGATGGGATCCTGGTGGATGGGGGCAAGCATTACGGTCACCTGGAGGTGAATATTTTTCAGGTGGATGGGGATACCTGGCAGGCCGTTCTCGAACCGGTGTATGTATTCCCGAAATTCAGTGAGCAGGACAGTACCTATGCTGCGTATGAGAGAAGGGTGTATGACGACCGGATCATACTGACGGGTTCCTCTGGTGGGACGGTGCACCAGAAAGACCTGACCCCCAATATGCTGTTATCCGCATGCTATCCCAATCCTTTCAGTGAGAAAACCTTCATCGAATATGTGCTCCGCCTGCAAACTGACGTGAGGATCGGAATTCATGATCTGCAGGGAAGGTTGGTGCGCGTCATCGAAGAGGGTTTCAGGGAAGAGGGTGTTCACCACTCAGCATGGGATGGCAGGGACGGAACCGGGCGGCAAATGAGCCCCGGTGTCTATTACTATCGTCTGGAGACCGGTCCGGGTACAATCATGACCGGCCGGATGGTGCTGCTGCGCCAGCGCTGATGGGATCAATAGGATACAGGATTGTTCAGCATCGGGTGCTGGGTATCTTTCAGCTTCAGGATCTCCCTGATTTTCTGCTGATCCATGATCGCCCTTGTCCGGGTTGCCAGACCAGTCCCGGCGCAGAAGATGTTAATATTCTGTGAAACGGTGCCCGCATCCATGGCCGCCAGAGAAAGTTTCAGTGAATCTTCCCCTCCTGAAAACCTGGATATATCGGAAACCATCAGACAGATCACAGGGGCAACGGCAACCTCTTCCTGTCTGCCCGCTACGGCATTCCTGTAGTCTCCGTCGGCAACCGGTGTCAACAGATGTTCTTTTGCATCGTAAAAATAGACACCTTCTTTCATAAATACATAGAGATCAATATCCTGTGCATTCCTGGCGGAAGGGGCTGTACGTTTGCCCTCGTCCGGGCGGTTAATCCCGATGGCGGCCCACAAAAGGTCGGAGAGGTCCTGGAACGAAAGGCTGGTGGCATCCCATGCGCTTGCCGATTCCCTCAGGGACAAAGCCTTCATCACAGGCAATCCCCTTTCCTTGTCGGGAGGATTTAATTTGATAATTGCTGTTTCCTGGGCCATTGATGCGGCTGCCATCAGGGTGCAGCAGCAGATGATCATCAATCTTTTCATGACATTCCGGTTTTGGTTCAATAGAATTTCCCAAGATAAACTTTGATTTTCAATTTGTAAAATCCGGCCGCAGGAAAATGCAGTACATCCGCTGGGGGAGAGAGTTGTCAGAGGAGCGCTTCGATGGCCGTCTCCAGCACCCTGTCCGTTCCACCCAACAGCTCATCCAGCTGGTTTTTTACAAATATATCCGGTGCAAGTCCGATGCCTTCATAGGAATTGCCGTCGAACAGTTCCACTTTCTGGGGCACAAGCGAATAAAACCAGCCATTGGCCAGCTCGCGGCCGATCATGGTACCGTGGGCACCGCTGGTGGTATCGCCCACCGTGGTTACACTGGGAAGTGTAATCAATGCCATGACGGATCGTTCTCCCGCACTGATGGTGTACCGGTCGGTGAGTACAACAAGCGGTTTATCAACGAAATTACCCGCGGGTTCAATATGCCATTCATGCCAGTCTGTATAATCATCTGCTTCCTTCCCGTTTTTTGTCTTGCTTCGGAATACAAATCTCTTTTCTGCGGTAAGCCGGCCGATCTCCGAAAAACAATAAGTGAAATCGCCCCCCTGATTATGTCTCAGGTCAATGATGAAGCCCTCCATCAGGCTGTATTCATCCAGGAAATCATTTAGTGCGGAGAAATTGGGTCCCACATAATCGAAAAAGATATAACCGATGTCCCTGTTCCTGACCTTTCCGTACAGGTAACTCTGCTGATCCCCCTCCCGGTAACCGCTGTCCAGGTACCGGTCTCTCACCACGGAAAGATCAAATAATTCATCATCGATCCGGTACTGCCTGATCCTGTTGGAAAAAAACACATTCCTGCCCGGTGCGGTAAGACTGACATGTCCGTCATCCAGCGTGGCCAGCATCTGTGAAAGGATGTCAAATAATTCATCGTCTGTTGTGCCGTCATCGATCATGGGCCGGAAGGATTCGTACTGGGCTTCCCAGTCTACATTCCTTTCCTCGAAAGGGGCGTATTCTTCGTAAAAGGTTGTCCACATATCCTCAAATATTGCTTCCGGGTCAGTGGCAGGTTGTTCCCGGAACAGTGATTCACAACCTGGAAATGAAATGGAAACCGATGTGATCAAAATGAAGGGAAGGGTTTTTCTCATGGGACTAAAATTTCAGGGTTGCCGATATTGTCAGGGTGTTTTTGAATGAAATTAAATTCCTCGGATTGGAAAAATGAATGAACTCCAGCAGGTAAGCAACGCCCAGCTGCCACCTCTGGTTTATCAGGTACCTGTAATACACACGGAGATCAAAATATTGCAGATGATCCCAGGTTTCCGGTTTTCCATCCTGGAGAAAACTCAGGAAAGTTTTTACGCCGGAATGAGATGCTATATTCTCTATGAACTCGTCGTCATTGACCAGGTAGGGTGAGCGTGCCGACCACGATATCAATGGAAACTGAAGGGATGTTCCGACCCTGTTTTTTTCACCGATACGATGATCCAGTTGAATGAATCCTCCCAGACCCAGGGCAGCGTAGTATCCGAAATAACCCAGGCGGCCGTACACATAATTCAATGCCTGGATGTCGGAAGTGAGAAGACCTCCCACCGTCACGCGGGAACGGTCCATGGATTTTACAGTCTTCCCGAGCAGGTAATCCAGATCGATGAATGTAAACAGGTGCGGTTGCGCGGTTTTTACCTCATCGTATACCAGGAATTCATAGGGTTCCGTCAGCATCGGTGCATACCCGGAGTACCTGATCTGTATCTGCTGGAACATACCGGCCTGCCTGGTATACGCAAGGCCTGCATTGAATAAAGAATGAGCGGAATGGACAAATGGAGAGAAAATCATATCCTGGCGGGCCAGGGTCCCCGGTCCCCAAAGTAACGAGAATGAATTCCGTTTTTCATTTTCCTGTGCAACGGAGGAGAGCAGCAGGCCCATGATCAGAAAGACCAGTAAGAAAAATCGCTTCATATGCATGTGGTTGTGATGTTGTTCATTTCAGATCCGCTACAACCATCAGAATATCCGGTACCCTGCATCCAGAAATCGTTATGAGTCAGATTATTGTTAACAAAGTGCTGGTTGAATTGTTTGGTGGAAATGTATCTATTATGCAAAAGAAATGTTAAACCAACAATATGGCTGGGATTCAATTATAGGGAATAATATGATCTGACTTATATTATTTGATGCTGTAGATGAGTATTCGGTGGGCCTTCCTTGCCATAGGGAAGAGATTTGCCAGATGATAGATCCATCTGGTTCCAAATCCCAGTTTTCCGATCTCTTCGTTCGAGGTAAAATAGATCTGATCCACCGCTTTGATTCCAGAATCCCACCGGGAAAGTTCCTCAGGATGATCGATTCCCCAGTGAATCTCCGCACCGGTTTTATTGAGTGATCGATGATGCTTTACTATCCTGGCGGTGTAACCGCTGAAGGCATCAAAGATCAGGCTGTATTGCCCCACCCTTTTTTTAATGGATAATAGCAGATCTTTGATTTCTTCTTTTTTGAGGTACATGAAAAGTCCTTCCGCTATCACCAGTTTGTTCCTGTTCCCGACAGGGATCTTTTCTTTCCATTCCGGTGCGGTGACTGATGACGGGATCAAATGGTAATGGTCAGTTTCAGGAAAAAAGATGTGCCGAATATCAATGACTTCCTGGTAGTCCAGATCGAACCATTCTGTCCCAGGATGATCAACCCGGTCACATCTGCTGTCAAGACCGCATCCTAAGTGCAAAACAATACAATCCCTATTCCTTTCCAGAAATTGTATTACAAAATTATCCATGAGCTTAGCCCTCAGGCACATCATCGTATTGGTCTTGGCTGGTATTCTCAGGGACTTGAACTCATACTCAATATTTTCTATGATTTCCAGGGCTCTGGGGTCATAAATCAAAGGATTCTTTTTCTTGCTTTCCAGCGCTTTTCCGTACAGGGGAATCAGTAATGTTTCTTTTTCCCTGCCTAGTTTGATCCTGTTGTCCATATGTACGCTATGAAACTGGTTTGTTACGCTTCCTATTCTTTGTCTTCTTTATTTTGCGCTTCAATATTCTCCACAATCTTCGCCTTCAGTTCATCGATCCGGGTGATGGAGGATTTGATTTTTTCTTTTTCATTCTTGTCTTTGGTAACCTTGAGCTTCTCTGCCATCTGGTCCTTTTTGCTGTCCAGGTCTTTCAGGAGGTCTTTCTTTTTTTCTATTTCTTCAGACTTGATGGCCTCGTCAAAAATCAGTTCCTCCGGGGAAGATTCTGGTTCAGGCGCTGGTTTTTCCTTATGCTGTTCCGGGATAAATATTTTTTCCTCCACGCTTCGCTGGTTCCTGAAGGATGGGGAAACGATCTCGATATCTGCTTCATGAAGAAAATCCATGACTTTGGCGTTAAGCAGGGAGCTTGTACTGAAAAACTTACCGCTGTCCTCCAGGAAGCCGTGAATTTTGTACACCACGGAATAGTCTCCCAGTTCGGTGATATAAACGTACGGATCGGTTAGTCCCGTTTCCAGGGCCGCTTCTTTCAGTGCTTCCTCAATCCTGATCCGGGATATATCGTAGCCCAGCGAGACCGAAGTGGATATGACCGTATTGGTCTTGCGGGTGAGCTTGAGCGGATTGGTGGCAATGAACAGGTGGGGAATGGTCATGAAATTACTGTCTTCCAGTTGTATTTCCGTATGGAAGGCTCCTTTTTTCGTCACCCTGCCCATAAACTCTCCGATACTGATCAGATCGCCATTCCTGTAGCGATTCATGGAGTTGTTCATGAACCCGGCAATCAGATTTCCCAGGAGAGTGGTTGAACTGAGGGCGATCCCGGCACTGATGAGGATGCCCAGGAAGCTCAGTATCTGTCCTTTTGTTGATTTGTCAATGGGCAGGGACAGGATGAAAACTACGAGACCAAATAGCACAAGGAAAAAGGCAATGGCCCTCCGGGTGATATTTCCATCCGACGGTGTGGCCTTGATTTTTCTGAATATCCATGAATTCAGCAATAACAGGGCAATCAGGATGATGATCACGCTGGTGGGTTCCAGCATTGATTTGAAAAGTCTTAAGATTGGCTCCATGATAGAATTGGTTACTATTTCAGAACTGCTTTCCTGTTTGATTTGTGCACGCTATCTCCCTTACCGTTGATGATGCTTCTGATCAGGCTGTCCTCATTGCCATTCAGCCAGAAAGTGAATTTTTGGTGTATGCTGCTTTCCAGGGCAACGGGAGTTTCGATGGCTCGATCCACAATCACGGGAGCCTCGTAAAAGACGCAGTAAACACCCACCCCCCAGGCTTCATGGGTCTGCACATGATCGGCCACCCTGTAGGATGCAAAACCCCCGATGGTATCATGCTTCCATGATGCAACGGTTGGCGGGTCATAGGGCATTTCGCTCTGGTACAGGTATACCCGTCCTCCGTTCCCATTCCACAGGGTCTGGTATCCCTGGTGATGCTCGTTGAACAATCCGTAGACAGTCACCCGGTCGCCGTTCACGATGATCCCGTTGCCGGACCGGTTCATGTCCCATCCGACACCATTCCCGTGATCGGCCCTCCACAGCCAGATGTGGTCAATGAAAACATCATTGCTGTTTATCTCCACACAGGTTGTGACGGATCCCTGGGCTGGTCCGCCTACTCTGGCGAAGATATCGAACAACCATGTGGGGTAAGTGGAGTGCGGGATGTCCGACCCGGGTTCACCAATACGCAGGAGAGTCTCGGAATGTACCGGTCCCGCATCGATCAGCAGGCCGCTGATGGTTACAGCGTCTATGTCAGAGACCTCGATGACCGGGTTGCCGTTTTCGGGCACCAGGGAGGGCATTCCGAGCCCGATGATCACCGTTCCGGGACGGGTGACCTTCAGGCTGTTTTCCAGGATATATATCCCCGGGGTGAAAAGCAGGTTCAACCCCTTTTTCAATGCATTGTTGATGGATTCTGAATTATCATTTTCAGGATCTGCCAAATAAAAGTCCCGGATGTTCAGTGCGTGCCTGTCTAACGTTCCAGTTGACCAGGAGAGTCCGGTAGAATTCAGCCTGGTCTCCGGGATCTTCAGCCAGTACTCCCCGTCTACGAAGGTGAGATACGGTTTCTCGCGGCTGGCAGGAGTTGCCTGGAGCGATGTATAAGGTCCTGCCGGCCAGTTGGTTTCAGGTGCATTCACGACCCCGAGGGAAAAAATGTTCCAGGCTCCACCGGAACAGCTCTCCCATTCCGAATTCCTGGAAAACCACTGCTGCTGTGAACCGAAAAGGATCTCCCCGTCGATTTT